>SL_5KL_010_SEDDRAFT_10000181_pt1 | contig 37973 bp, 39 predicted proteins | sample SodLakKL_010_SED_FD_9118 | JGI IMG/M metagenome (IMG submission 9118)
TCCCACCAGTGGAATGCCCCACGGAGGGTCGCCCAGCAGCCCTTCGGGGAATCCCGGGGCCCACAGTCCGAGGCTCACCACGCCGGCGAGGATGGCCAGCGCGCCCCCCAGCCGGCCTCGTCCGGTGACGATCCCCATCACCCCGAGGAAGAAGTAGGCCAGCACACCCCCGGCCGCGACGATCATTTGCGCCTCCTGGGCCGCTCCAGGCGGGGGACGTCCTGCGTGTGGCGGCGCTCCGTAAGGAAGATCACGTACACGAGCGACAGGGCCAACGTGGCGAAGTGAATGACGATCGCGGTCAGCACCAACGCCTGGGGCAAGGGGTCCGCAGCCGGGCCCGGCCCCATCCCCAGGATCGGCGGGCGCGCCTCAGGCCTGTGGGCCACCCCCACCAGAAACAGGATCGACCCGCCCGAGGCCACATTCAGCCCCAGCAGTTTCCAGATCGCGTTCCGGCGGCGGATCAGGGTCCATAGCCCCAGTCCGGCCAACGCTATTGCCATCAGTGCGGCGGTCAGGCCTTCCATGTCAGATCTCTCCCCTGTGCGAGACAAATCGGTGCAGCACTACCCACGCGCCGATGGCCACTTCCAGTCCGATAAAGAGGTTCGCGGCCACCAGCGGGATCTGTCCCCGCACACCCAGAAGCAGCGTCGCCGCACCAAGCGCTATCAGAACAGCCACAGCGCCGTACTCCAGCCCTTCAAGCGTCGGCTCGTATAGTTCCTCGGCCAATCGGTCGGCACCCTTGGCCAACGCCAGCAAGAGCAATCCCGAGCCGAGGATCGCTCCTGCAGGGAACCCGCCCCCCGGCCCCAAGTGCCCGCTGGCCGCCAGGTATAGGCTGAACACCAGAACCACCCCGATGAGGATGTCCGCCGCCTTGAGAAGGAGCGGAGTCTCCGCTACCTGCGGGCGGGAAGAGGACAACTCGGGAAGCGTTCTCATGCCCATGCGTACACCGAGCATGGCCATGGCGTAGACCAATACCTCCATCAACGTGTCCCACAGCCTCGATCCCAGCACGATCGCCGCCACCGCGTTGCGCGCCCCGTAGGCCAGCGTGGGCGCCTCCCACTCGGGGATCGGCCCCCGTGGAAACAGGCCTACGGTCGCCAATACAAGGAGACCCATCATTGCCAGTACCGCGACAGCCGCTGCCCATCTCATCCTAGGAACCTCTGCACCAATCGCTCCAACTCGCCCTCAGCCGCAAGCTCATAGAGGAATGCCTCCAGGCTTTCGTAGAGCTCCTCGTTCTCCGGGGCTACGGCCATGCAGTATCCCAGATCCTCCTCCACCGAGTGGACATCCATGCTTGTTCCCACGCCACGAAGGCGCCATATCCACAGGCGCAGGGCGTCCACCACCGCCCCGCCGGCGGTGCCTGCCTGTAGGGCATCCTCCAGCTCCTCCGCGCCATCCACCGCGTGCCCGCCCCTAGGCAGGTGATCCGCCGCCCGGTCGCCGCGCACGGCCAACACCGGTCCCTCGTGCCCAGGGGACTCCAACCGCACCATCCGCGTGGGGACGTGGGGTTTGGTGAACTGCAGCCGGTGGTCTTCTTCTCCCGGGATGAATCCCCCGACAGCGAGTTCCGCTTCCCCGGACAGAAGCAGTCGCGGGATCTCCGACCGAGGGACCCACAGGACCTCGACATCACGGTGCAGCCACCGCCCGAACCGCTTGAGCAACTCCCATTCGAGTCCGGCTATACCATCGTTTTCCGTGTACAAAAGGGGCGGGGACTCAGTGGCGGCCACCACCAGCCGTCCGGTGCGTCGCAGCGCCAACAGATACACGAATGTCACCAGGGCAAAGCCCACCGCCGCCTCGGTCAGCGCCACATCGGGGGCGGCCAGGTAGAGATACACTCCGGCGAGGGCCAACGAATGTGCGCCCACCCCCAGCACGCCCCACAACAAGCGCCGCCGGGTAAGGGCGAACACGGCGAGGCCGAACGTGATCACGCACACCACGATAAACGTCATTCCTTGGGCCTCTCACCGCGTACGAACGCGCCTTTGGCGATGGAGTGTGTGGCCAGCGGGCCGGTGAACAGCAAGAACAGCATCAGCAGTAACGGAACTCCGCTGGTTTCCCAAAACCCCATGTCCAACAGCACCCCGACCAGCATCAGAGCGGCACCCCCGATGTCCCCCACCCCGGCGGTCTGGAGGCGATCGTAGGGGTTGCGCATTCGCAGCAGCCCCACGCCTCCCACCCAGAGCAGCGCCATTCCCGCCCAGAGGAACCCTTGCGCGATCACCGCTCCCCCCGTTCTCCAAACCGAGCCAGCAGCACCGTGCTCAGAAAGCCCAGCGCGGCGTAGGCCAGTGCCGCGTCCAGCAGAACGCCTTCGCCGAGGCGGGCCGCCTCCAGCGCCAGCACCAGTGTTATACGCACGTTTACCGAGGTCGCCCCCGTAAGGCGGTCCCACAGCGTGGGCCCACGCCAGAGGCGGGCCAGCGGGGGCAACGCCGACGCCGCCACCAGGGCCGAGAGCACTGCACTCATCCCCATATGCCCCCCAACAATCGCTGCGTTAACGTCATCCCGGGTAGCTCCGGCGACCGGGGACTATACAGACAGTGCACGTACAGCAAGTCCCCCTCCAACAGCAGCGCGATGGTCCCCGGGGTCACGGTGATCGACCACAGTAGCAGCAGACGAGCCATATGCGACCGGACGGTGACAGGAACTGCAACGATGGCCGAACGCTGATCCCCGAGAACCACCGCCGCTGTGGTCACCGCCACCGCCTGCAGCACGCGCAAGGCCACCAATACGAAAAACGCCGTCCATAGATCAAGCCGCAGCCACGCCGACAGCGGAAGGTCCAGCTCCACCTTCCCCCAAGCAAGCAGTGCCGCCGGCAGTGCCAGAAGCGCCAGTCCGCCGGCGAGCACCGGAACGCTCACGTGCCGCCACAGCCCCACCCATAGAGCTGCCAGCATAAGGCCCAATGCCAAAGCGCTTATCCAGCGACTCATTGCGGGTAAGTATAACGGCAACTCACTTGACCACAGGGATGTCGCCATGCTAGCCTACGCTGTCGGACAATCCGGCAACTCGGGAGGGAAAGATGAAAGACTGGTGGCTCGATTTCTTGATGTTCCGAAAACGGGTGACTCCCATGCTCATGCCCGTGCTGTTCTGGGTAGGGGTGGGGATCGCCGTCATCATGGCCGTGTGGAACCTGGTGGACGGTGCCAGGTTCGGTCAACCCCGGTTGATCTTCCACGGGGTCGTGCTGCTCCTGGCGGGGCCGTTCTTCGTCCGCGTGCTGTGTGAGTGGGTGCTGAGCTTCTTCCACCAGGAGGAGTGAAGCCGGGAGTGACCGGCCGAGGAGGCGACGGCTTCGCACAGTAGGGCCGGAACGGAACACCGCCAACAGGAAGGCCGGCCGTCGTCGAAGCGTTATCGAGAGCAGCGCAGGGTTCGTGGTGAAAACGAGCCCTGTGCTGTCTTGCCCACACCCCGCGGGTAAGATATAGGCGTGATACACGCAAGAGTGTGGCCCATCCTACTGGCGATCGGCCTGGGGCTGGGGTTCGTGGCAACGGGCAACCAAGCGATCCACCTTCACCTTTCCGATACCATCAACCCAGCCACAGCCGACTATGTGCTGCGAGGGCTCCGCCGCGCAGCCGAAGACGACGCCCCGTTTGTGATCCTTCAGCTGGACACTCCGGGCGGACTGGACACGGCGATGAAGGACATCGTGGAAGCTGTGCTCGGCTCCCCGGTACCCGTGATCGTCTGGGTTGCCCCACCAGGGGCGCGGGCATCCTCGGCGGGCACGTTCATCCTGTTGGCGTCCGATGTGGCCGCGATGGCCCGGGGGACCACAGTGGGCGCTGCACATCCTGTGGCATTGGCCCCGGACCCGGAGGGAGAAGCCGACGCGGTCGTGGAGAAAGCGGTGAGCGAAGCGGTGGCCCGTATACGTTCCATCGCCCAGCTCAGGGACAGAAACGCCGAGTGGGCAGAGAGAGCCGTGCGGGAGTCGGCCACCGCCACCGCGACCGAAGCCATAGAATTGAACGTCGCCGACCTCATGGCGGACAGCCTGGCGGAGCTCCTGTCCGCTCTCGAGGCCTGGGAGCTTCCCGACGGGCGGGTGTTGCGGACGGAAGGCGTAGCGCTGGAGCAGGTGGGTATGACCCTGTGGGAAAGGCTGTTCAGCGTGCTGGCCAATCCCAACCTCGTGTACATTCTGTTTATGCTCGGGGTATACGGCCTGATATACGAGTTCTTCTCCCCCGGGGTGGGCTTTGGGTTCGCCGTGGGCGGGATATGTCTGATCCTGGCGCTTTTGGGACTGCAGATCCTGCCGTTTAGCTTCGCCGGGCTGGGGCTGATATTGTTCGGGGCATTGCTCATGGTGCTCGATGTGTTCACCCCGACCGACGGGATCCTTACCGTAGGAGGCATAGTGAGCCTGGTAGTCGGATCGCTTTCCCTGTTCGACCTCGACACCCCGGCGCTTGGGCTGTCGTGGCCCACGGTGGCGGCCACCGTGGGTATCCTGAGCGCGGTGTTCGTGTTTGTGATCTCCAAGGGCCTGTTGGCCCAGCGACACCCCCGCCGGGCCTTGACCACCATGGTCGGATTGACCGGCGTGGCCCAGGAGGACCTCCATGAAGGAGCCGGTTGGGTGAAAATCCGCGGCGAGTACTGGCGCGCACGTGCGGAAGGAACGCCCATCCACACCGGGGATGAGGTCGAGGTCGTCTCGCAGGAGGAGCGCACCCTGGTCGTGCGGCGACTGTGAGTTCGTTCCGCATCGAACGCAAGGCGGCCGGCAGCGAGGGAAGGCTGGGGCTCCTTACAACCGCGCATGGGCAGATCCACACCCCAGCCTTCGTCGCAGTGGCCACGCGCGGGACCGTCCGGGCGGCCGATCCCCGCGACCTTCTTGCCGTGGGGGTGCAGGCCCTGATCGGCAACACCTACCACTTGGTGTTGCGCCCGGGCGCGGAGATGGTAGGAGAGCAGGGGGGACTACACCGCTTCAGCGGCTGGTCGGGGCCTTGGATGACGGATTCCGGCGGCTATCAGGTGTTCAGCCTGGGTGCAGGTAAGGAGCACGGGGTAGGCAAGGTGGCTTCCGTATTCCCGGGGGACAAGAACCCCCGTCCGCAGGGGAAATCGCTGGTTCGCCTGAGCGAACAGGGGGCGGTCTTCCGCTCGGTACTCGACGGGAGTTGGGTCACGTTCACCCCCGAGTCGGTGATCCGCGCCCAGCGCCTGTTGGGAGCGGACATCGTGCTCCCGTTGGACGAATGCACCTCGCCTTGGCATTCGCGGGAGTACACGGCGCAGGCCTGCGAGCGGACCCATCGGTGGGCCGAACGAGCACTGGCCGCCTGGAATGAAGACGGGCGGTGCCTGCCACAGTCTGACCAGACACTGTATGGGATCGTCCAAGGCGGGGCGTATGAGGATCTGCGACGCCGGTCGGCGCGCTTTATCGCGGACCTAGGGTTCCCCGGCGTCGCTGTCGGTGGATCGTTGGGGCGTAGCAAGGAGGAGATGTTCCAGGTACTCCGCTGGGTAAGCGAAGAGCTGCCCCACAACGTCCCCCGACATCTCCTGGGAATCGGCTCGCTCGAGGACATCGTGGAAGCGGTCCGCCGGGGGATCGATACCTTCGACTGCGCGGCTCCCACTAGGATGGCGCGGAACGGGACGCTGCTTTCCCTGGGAGAGCGCAGCGGCCGCCTCAGCATCAGAAGTGCCCGTTTCCGCAATGATCGAGGGCCAGTGGATCCCTCGTGTGATTGCCCGGTGTGCGCGGAGCACTCACGAGCGTTCCTCCACCATCTTCTGCGTGCCGGGGAGCTTACCTATTACCGCCTGGCCACCTTGCACAACCTGCGAACCATGGTCCGGTTCATGGAGCACATCCGCGCTCTCCTGGCCGAAGGACGCAGCCCCGATCGCAAGGAACTCCTGCCGACATAGCGTTTGCCGCGAATCGTGATTGCCTCGTCGGCGAAGGCAGGCGAAACTCCTTTGACCAAGGAGGCAAGCGTGAAGGTACTGGCCGTCGATACCGGAGGGACGCAGACACGCATTGGGCTCTTTCACAACGGGAACCTCGTCTCCCGTACCAGTTTTGCGACCACAGACCTGCAAGCGTTGCTCGATGCGGCGGAGGAGCTGGCTCCGGAGGGGTTCGACGCCGCAGGGGTAGCGTTCGCCGGTGCGCTTGACATGCGGCGGGGCCGCATTCTGTGCGCCCCCAATCTCACGAAATGGCAAGGCTTGGAGCTGCCGCCCCTCCTGCGCGACGCGTGGAAGAGACCTGTGTACATGGGGAACGATGCATCGTGTGCCGCGCTCGGCGAACTGACGGCGGGAAGTCGTGCCGAAGACTTCGCCTATGTCACTTGGTCCACAGGGATCGGAGGTGGGCTGGTCAGCGGCGGGCGGGTGCTGTGGGGGCGTACGGGAATGGCGGCCGAGGTCGGCCACATGGTGGTGCAGCCGTTGGGTCCGACCTGCAACTGCGGTAAGGCCGGCTGTCTGGAAGCGTTGGCCTCAGGAAGCGGCATCCGTCGCATAACCGAACGCAAGCTCGGCCGGCCTCTCTCGGCAGAGGAGACGACGGCCCTCGCACAGGCCGGAGAACCCATACCCGAGGAGATCATGCGGGAGGCCAGCATCGCGCTCGGCCAGGGGCTGGCCATCCTAAGCGAAACATTGGAGCCGGAACTGTTCGTGTTAGGTGGCGGCATCACCCGCTCCTGGGCGTACCTTGGGCCACAGGTGGAACGGGCACTTGCCTCCATGGCCCGTACGCCGCCGCCGATACGACTCACCGGGCTGGGCGATGAGGTGGGACTATACGGAGCTGCAGCGCTCCCCACGCACTGGCCGGACAAATGGCCTCCCCCGGCCGCCTGAACCGTACTGCCCCACTATCGCCCTTGTTCCAAGGCTTCCAGCACACGCGCCGGGGTAAACGGAGCGCGTGTCAACCGCACGCCCAGAGCATGGTACATGGCGTTGGACAGCGCGGGGAGCGGCCCGTTGATCCCGATCTCGGCGATCGACTTGGCTCCCAGCGGTCCGCTGGGCTCGTACGAATCGAGAAGCACCGCTTGCAGGTCCGGCACATCCAGCGTGGCGGGGATCCGGTAATCCAGGAGATTTGTCGTTACGCACCGCCCTCGCTGTGAGAAACCGAGCTCCTCAAACAACGCCTGCCCCACCCCTTGGGCCATCGCCCCCTCCAGCTGGCCCTGGGCAAGATCGGGATGCAGCGCGACTCCACAGTCAGCCACCCCCAGCATGCGCTCCAGACGGACGATACCCGTTTCCCTGTCTACGCCTACTTCGGCGAAGAACGCGGCAAACGGAGGCGGTGATTCCTGCGGCACGCTGGATGCTGTAGCCGCTATCTGGTGCTGGTCGACCACATACGCCGCTCGGTGCCCCACCTCGGCCAGGGTAAGGGATTGGCCGTCCGGCGCACGTACCCGTTCTCCTTCCAGCAGGAGGTCCTCCGCCGGCTGGGAGAGCGCCCCGGCCGCCACCGAGAGAATCTGGCTCCTTACGTCTTGTGCTGCGCGGAGCACCGCTGTTCCCGAGACGTAGGTCGTACTGGAAGCGTACGCCCCGACATCGAACGGTGTGAAGTCGGTATCAGAGGAGTATACGGTGACCTTTTCCACCGGCACGCCGAGAACCTCCGCCGCGATTTGAGCAAGCACAGTATCCGAGCCCGTCCCCAGGTCCGTGGCGCCTGCATGAAGACGGAAGCTGCCGTCCTCGGTCATCATGATGGTGGCCGCGCCCATATCGATACCCGTGATCCCCGAGCCCTGCATCGCACAGGCCACGCCTACCCCGTAGGACCAGGGTCCGCTGTGCCGCGGTGCGGCGCGCTTTTCCCGCCATCCGAACCTCTCCTCCCCAACCTGTAGGCACTCGGCGAGCTTGCACGAACGCACCACCTGGGGCACGCCTTCACGGCCCTCGCCGATCTTCTCGAAGATGGGCGAGGTCTCTCCTTCCTGGATGTGGTTCTTGAGCCTGAGGTCCACAGGGTCCATTCCCAAGGCCTCAGCCAGTTGGTCCATCGCCACCTCCAGGGGGAAGTACCCTTGGGTCGCACCGTATCCTCTGTATGCCCCGGCCACGGGAAGGTTCGTGTACGCGGCACGTCCATGGAACCGCAGTGCCGGCGCCTTGTTGTACAAAGGCAGCGTCTTTGAGCCCGTGTTGGACAGTACGGTCAGCGCGTGCGTTCCGTATGCGCCGGTGTTGGAGGTAGCCTCCATCTCCAGCGCCTGGAGCATCCCGTCCTTTCCGGCCCCCACGGCCACGCGTACCCGCATGGGATGACGGGTTCGGGAGGAAACGAACTCTTCCTCGCGGGAGAACGCCATGCGCACGGGTCGTCTCGCCCGCAGGGCCAGTGCGCCAGCCACGGGTTCCAGCAATATTTCCTGTTTGACCCCGAACCCCCCGCCGATGCGGGGTTTGATGACCCGTATTCTCTGCATGGGGATGTCGAGCACCCGGGCCACGATGCGCCGTACGTGGAACGGCACCTGAGTGGACGTGCGGAGCACCAGCCGCCCATCCTCGTCGAAGTAGGCAAGCACACAGTGTGGTTCCAGCGGAACGTGCTGGGAATAAGGTATCTCGCAGGTGATCTCCACGGTCGCCTCGGCTCGGCCCAGTGCTGCATCCACATCCCCTACGGGGATATCCACCGCCGCGGCCACATTGCGGGTCGCATCGTAGATACCCTCGCTGTCGGGCTCATCGTGGATCACAGGTGCGCCTTCGGCCAGTGCCTCATCGAGGGAAAGCACCGGCGGAAGCACCTCGTACTCCACACGGATTTTCCGCAGCGCCTGTTCGGCAGTGCGTTCATCCACCGCCGCCACAGCGGCCACTTGATCACCTACGTAGCGCACCTTGCTATCGAACAGGAACGAATCGTACGGAGACGGCTCGGGCCACCCCTGTCCGGCGGTGGTATGGGCAATGCGGGGCACATTGCCATGGTGGAGAACGCAGGCCACACCAGGGATGCTTTCGGCCTCCGCCGTGTCGATCGACTTGATCCTGGCATGGGCGTGCGGCGATCGCAGGATCTTGCCCACCAGCGAGCCTGGTAGTTCCACGTCCAAAGCAAACTTGGGACTCCCACATACCAGGGCCGCACCGTCCACCTTGGTCACGTTGTGTCCCGCCACCGCATAGTTGCGCTCCGTTACCGCCATAGTCCCTCCGCTTTCCTTCGCGCAGCCAGCTGTACCGCGTCGACGATCTTGCGATAACCCGTACACCGGCACAGGTTCCCCGCTAAAGCATCCCGTATCTGCTCCGCAGTGGGGTCTTCCTCCTTGGTGAGTAGCTCGTAGGCCACCAGGATCATCCCCGGTGTGCAATACCCGCATTGCACGGCCCCCGTGTCCAAGAAGGCCTGTTGGAGAGGATGCAGGTCGTCCATGGTTCCCAGCCCTTCGACCGTGGTTACGACGCGTCCCTGAGCCTTTGCGGCAAAGGTTATGCATCCTCGTACCGGACGACCGTCAAGGAGGACAGTGCAGCTCCCACAGTCGCCCACCTCACAGCCCGACCGTGCGGACAAGGCTCCCAGCCGCCTAACAAGGTTCAGCAGAGATTCTCCCGCGTCGATGTCCACATAGTGCGTTGTGCCGTTCAGCTCAAACTGGATCTTCATTGTCCGGCCCTCTGCGCCGCATGCGCTAACGTGCGCGCGACCAACGGCCCGGCCGCGCTCCGCCGCCACTGGGCGCTCGCCCGGCGATCGCTGCCCATATCCAGTTTGCCGGAGACCTCCCGGCCCGCCTCCTGCCAGAGTTCCTCCCGAACGCTCTCTCCCACAAGCGACTCCTCCAGCCACGCAAGACGCTGACCGCGCGCGGGCGTTGCCCCTAGGGCGACGCGCGCCCACTGCACCCGCCCTCCCTCAAGGCCGATCCCGCACACTGCGTTGAGCATCGCCACATCGGCGGCTGAACGCCGGAGCTTGCAGAATGCAAATCCTCCAAGGAATGGCGGAAGCTTGACGCCGGTGAGGACCGCCCGCTGGAACGTATTGCGAAACGGCCCTCCGTAGACCTCCTCCAGCGGCGCTCCGTGCTCGGTCCCATCCGTCCACTGAAGCCGAGCTCCCAGCGCAACAAGCAACGTAGGCACATCCGCCCAAGGGTGGGCGGACACGATCGCGCCCCCCAACGTGGCCATGTTGCGAAGCGGCGGGGCGGAGAAGTCCTGCAACACCTCCGGCAGTATACCGCCCCCATAACGTCGCACAGGATCGCTTTCTATAAGCTCAGTCAGCGTGCTGGCAGCGCCGATATGTAGCGCACCTTGCTCCGACATCTCCACGCCCGACGGGACACAGGCGGTGACATCGATCAGTCCCTCGATGTCCGTCCGGGGAAACCGCGCCACGTCGATCCCGCCGGCCACCATATGTCCTGCTCCTTCATACCCGGCCAACAGGGACAATGCCTCCTCGGTGTCCCGCGCTCTGTGGTAACGTATCACACCCTGCAGACGCATCCTCGCTATCACCCTCCCGATCCTCCACTATATCTCCCCGCAGGGGTGTAGGAAAACTTGTCCGACTGCCGTCACGGGCGGCAACGGCGACGCGGGGCAGTTTTCGGTATTCTTGGACCTATGCACTTGATCATCGATAAAGCGCGGATCGGCGACTTCTACGGGACGTACCACGAACAGGGTCACATCGTGGTCAGAGACGGGGTTATCGAAACCGTAGGCGTGGGCGCGGCCCCGGACGTTCCCGAGGCGCGGCGAGTGGATGCAGGCGGACGCTTGGTTACGCCGGGACTGGTCAACGCACACAGCCATCTCTACTCGGCGCTGGCCCGTGGCATGCCCCTGACCGATTTCAGCCCCGGCGACTTCCACAGCATCCTGGAGGGTTTATGGTGGAAACTCGACAGGGCGCATGACAATCAGAGCATCTTCACGTCGGCCGTGGTGGGCAGCCTGGCCCATCTCAGGCGGGGGGTAACTGCCCTGTTCGACCACCACGCCTCTCCCAACGCGGTCGAGGGCTCTCTTTCTTTGCTCCGCCAAGGAGTGGAGGACGTGGGCCTCCGCGCAGCGTTGTGCTATGAGGTTACCGACAGGGGAACGCCCGCCCAGCGCGATGCCGGGATCGCTGAGAACACCCGATTTGCTCGCGAAGTCGCCGAAAGCAAGCAGTTCGCAGCCCACATGGGACTGCATGCGTCGTTCACCCTGGACGACCGATCGCTTGAACAGGCGGCCGCCGCCGCCGAACCCCTGGGGATTGCGTTCCACATGCATCTTGCCGAAGGCAAGGATGATCCCGTGCATGCCCTCCAGAATCACGCCATGCGCACCACGCAGCGGCTGGATCGGTTCGGGATTCTGTGCCCGGGTACGTTGCTGGCTCACGGTGTGCATCTTTCCCAAGAAGAAACCGAGTTGCTGGCCGAGAGGGGGCCTACGGTAGTACACAATCCCCGCTCCAACATGAACAACGCCGTGGGTGCACCGAAGGTCGAGCGGATGCTGGCTCGGGGTATCCTTATGGCACTCGGCACGGACGGACTGGGCAGCGGGATCATCACCGAGGCGTTCTGCGCCCGACTGCTGGCCCATCACGCCGAGGGCAACCCTGCAACACTGGGGGACGGAGCACTGCTGTCCATGCTCAGGCACAACTACGCCCTCGCGGAGCGCCTGTTCGGGTTGCCGCTGGGCAGAGCTGCGCCGGGGTACGCGGCCGACCTGGTGATATGGAATTATGACCCGCCCACGCCCGTGGACGCACAGAATGTACTCGCTCACCTGCTGTTCGCCGATCTCTCCGAGGGGCTACACCCATACACGGTTCTAACTCAGGGGAACCTCGTCCTGTGGGAAGGGAAGGTGCAACGATTGGACGAACAAGCAGCCCTGGCCCGTGGACGAGAGGTGGCACAGGGCCTTTGGGCTCGGGTGTAGGCGGCGCGTGGACGGGCCGCCGCGCACGGCCCCGTGTTTAAGGAGGAGCTATGCAAAGCGAGATGATCCCCCAACCGTTTGACAGGCTCCTGGAGCGAATGCTTGTGGAGCTGCGCACCAGGGAAGAGCTGTTTGGCATCCATCGCTCCCTGTTCTACGTGCCCCAAGGAGATGAACCCTACGCGCAGTCGCTGTTGGGCTCGCGGCTGGACACACCGTACGGACCGGCCGCTGGTCCACACACCCAGCTCGCTCAGAACATCGTGAGCGCCTGGCTGTGCGGAGGCCGGTTCATGGAGCTGAAAACCGTACAGATTCTCGATGAACTGGATATCTCCCGGCCGTGTATCGATATGGAGGACGAAGGTTACAACGTCGAGTGGTCCCAGGAACTTAAGCTCGAACAATCGGCCGCGGAATACATCAACGCCTGGGCGCTGGTCCATGTGCTTCCCCGCCTTCTTGGATTTCCCTTGGCACGGCCGGGAACCGTTTTCAACATGAGCGTGGGGTACGATCTGGAAGGTATTCGGCGCCCTCGGATGGTCAAGTTCATGGACCGTCTACACGATGCCAGCGAGGACATCGAACGGATCAGGGACATCCTGCGGTCGGCGCTTCCAGGCCTGGCCGATACAGAAATCCCTTACCAGATCAGCAACAACGCCACCATCTCCACCATGCACGGCTGTCCCCCCGACCAGATCGAATCCATCGGGCGTCATCTCCTCGAGGAACGCGGCCTGCACACACTGGTCAAACTGAATCCGACGCTCCTGGGGCAGGAAGAAGTGCTGCGCATTCTCCACGACGAGCTCGGATACACGGAGATCGAGGTGCCCGAGCAGACCTTCACCCACGATCTCCAGTACGACCAAGCCCTGGAGGTTATCGCCAACCTGAAAGAGCTGGCGGCCCGCGAGGGGTTGTACTTCGGGGTCAAGCTCTCCAACACGCTTCCCACAGCCAATCAAAGGCAGGTCCTGCCCGGAGACGAGCTTTACATGTCGGGGCGGGCGCTGTATCCGGTCACTGTGAACCTGTTCCACCGGTTGGTTGAGGAGTTCGATGGAGACCTGGAGGTCTCCTACGCGGCGGGAGCCGATGCGGAGAACACGTCCACTCTGGTGGCCTGCGGGGCCCGCACAGTCACCGCAGCGACGGATCTGCTAAAGCCGGGAGGCTACGGCCGGCTGCGGCACTGGGTGGACAGCTTGGCCCGGGACATGGCCGCCCGCAGGGCGGACACGTTGTCCGAGCTTGCTTCCGACAGTAGAGCCCGCCTTAGCCGAGAAGCCCGGGAAGCGCGGCAGGAGAGAAGATATCACCGCAGCTACTACGGCGGAGAACTTCCGAAGGTTGCGTCGCAATTGGAAGCCTTCGACTGCATCACAGCCCCCTGCGTAGCGCGCTGTGCCATCCTGCAGGACATCCCCGAATACGCCTGGTGGATCGCGCGCGGGGAGTATCACAAAGCGCTGGAGGTTGTGCTTAGGCGGAATCCCCTGCCCGGCATCACCGGGTACATCTGCAACCGCCTGTGTGAGACCCGCTGTACACGAATCGGATACGACGAACCCGTGCTGATCCGGGCGCTAAAGAGGGTCGCGGTCGAACGTGGGTCCGCCGCTTTGCCGTCACCGGCGCCGGACACGGGCAGGCGCGCGGCGATCATCGGCGCAGGGCCGGCGGGACTGGCTGCGGCAACCTACCTTGCCCTGAGCGGGGTGCGCGTGACGATATTCGAGCGGCGGCACGTGGCGGGGGGCTGGCCGGCAGTGGCTCCGGAGTTCCGCTTGCCCCGGGAGGTGGTGGAAAACGATGTGGCCCGCATCGAAAACCTGGGGGTGGAGTTTCGGTTGGGAGAGGAGTTTTCCGCTGCCCCACAGGAGCTTCTGTCCCAAGGCTACGATGCGGTGTTCTTGGCATGCGGGTTCCAGCGGGACGCGTTTCCCGGGATCGAGGGAGAGAACACCGCCGGGACCTGGGGGGCACTCGACCTTTTGGAAAGAGTGGCCCGCGGGGAGCAACCCGAGTTGGGAACACGTGTGTGTGTCGTGGGAGGGGGCAACACGGCTATGGACGCGGCGCGGACCGCCCAGCGGCTTATCGGCCGGCCGGTGACGGTTGCGTACCGTCGGACGGAGGCCGAGATGCCCGCCGACCAAGAGGAAGTGGAAGCCCTACGGGATGAGGGAAACCAGCTGCTTACGTTGTCGTCCCCAGTACGTGTAGAGACCCGCCACGGGCGCGTGGTGGGCCTGGAGTGTGTGCGCAACGAGCTGGGCGAGCCGGGCCCGGACGGCCGGGCGTCCCCGCGTCCATTGCCGGGAAGCGAGCATTCCCTGCCCGCGGACTCGGTGATCTTCGCAATTGGACAACGTCCTGCCATCCAGTTTCCCGCCGGGGAAGGCGAGGCACTCGCCCCGGAGGGACGGTTGGCGGTGGACCCCGGTTCGTGCACGGTGGACGACGGCGTATATGCCGGAGGGGACCTGGTGCGGGGACCGGCAACCATCGTGCAGGCCTGCAGCGACGGCCGCCGGGTCGCCGAACTGATGTGCCAAGCCTGGGATGTTCCCTGTAACGTTCGTCCAGCTCGGTTCCCTGTGCTGGGAGAGGACGATCTCACTGCCGTCAAAGTTGCCCGTACAAGGCGACAGGCCCCGCGAACCCCACAACTGCTTCCACCTGAACACCGCCAGGGGTTCGCGTGCGTCGAGCAGCCCCTGACCACCGAGCAAGCCAGGAGCGAGGCCGCCCGGTGCCTTCAGTGTTCGGTCCTGTGCGACAAATGCGTCGAGGTGTGTCCCAACCGAGCGAACATCGTGTATTTCGTCACCCCGCGTACCGTCAACAGCCCCGTGTTCGCCTGCGAAGGCGAGGCACTCCGAGAAGTCGACTCGTTGCCGGTCCGCATCGAGCAGCGGCGCCAGATTCTGCACCTACACGAACTATGTAACGAATGCGGAACGTGCGCCACATTCTGCGTGCACAAAGGGCGCCCGTACGAGGACAAACCGCGTTTGTACTTCGACAACGCGCGGTTCCAACGACAGGAGCACAACGCGGTTCACATATCGGGGACGGTACTGCGTTATCGTTCAGATGGAGAGGAATGCAGACTGGAACGCCGAGGGCGAAGATGGGTGTTCACCGATCCGGCGCTGTCCGCGGAGCTACGCGAAGACCTGACCCCCGAGCGCGTGCAGCTGATCGAGCCGTTTGCCGGGCAGCGGTCGTTGCGCCGGGCGGTCGAACTGGCCGTTCTGTTCGATGGACTGCTCACATCAGCAAGCCATACGCTTGACACGGGGACAGGTGCCGACCACCATCGACCACCGAGTGGACCGTAGGGCAGGCCCCGTCGTACCATATGGGGCGAGCATTGGCGGTGCGGGCTCCGGGGTTATCCCGGCGCACACACAACGGTGAAGGAGTTGCACATGGCCGGCCGTAAGCGCGGGCGCAAGTTCAAGAAGGCACTGCATGGGTGAACCGACGGAGTTCCGATGCGTGAACTGCGGACAGCTCTTTCCGCCCTGGTCCCTCGATTATGCGTGCCCCGATTGCGGGCCCGACAAGGGGTCCCTCGAGGTGCTGTATAACTATCGAGCGCTGGGGCGCAGGCTGACCCCGAAATCGTTCGCCGAGACACAGCAGCACTCGTTGTGGCGATACGAGGAGCTCCTTCCCATGGGGCGGGAACACGCTGTCAGCCTTAGGGCGGGGGGCACACCTCTGTACCCGTGCCGCACCCTGGCTGCGGAGCTCGGCCTGCGAGGGTTGTGGGCCAAGGACGACGGCCTTAATCCTACGGGTTCGTGCAAGGACCGGAGTACGGCCATCGCGATGGCTGCAGCGAGAAAGCTGGGGCGGGCGTCGTGCTCGTGTGCCTCCACCGGCAACGCCGCTGTGTCCTTAGCGGGGTTCTGCGCCTCGGCGGGGATGCCCGGCTACGTGTTTGTCCCGAGGACCATCTCCCGTCCCAAGGTCTCTCAGCTTCGGGCGTTCGGAGTGTTGGTGTTCGCCGTGGAGGGCACGTACGAGCAGACCTACGATCTGTGTATGGAGGCCAGCGTACGATATGACTGGTTCAACCGCTCGGCGGCGGTGAACCCGATGAACGTCGAGGGGGAGAAGACCGCCGCCTTTGAGTTGTGGGAACAGCTTGGCGGTGAGCTGCCCGAGTACGTACTCGTCCCGGTGGGAGATGGCTCATTTGTCTCCGGGTTGTGCAAGGGATTCCGAGAACTGGTTCAGGTGGAACTGGCCCAGTCCTCGCCCATGGTGTTCGGGGTACAGGCGGAGGGCGCGGCGGCGGTCGCCCACGCGTTCAGCCGCTATCAGAGGGGCGAATCCGTGCACCCGGCAACGGAGCCGGCCCAGACGATGGCCGACTCCATCAACGTCGCCAAACCGCGGGACGTGGTGAAGGCGGTGCGCAGTGTGGCGGAAGCCAATGGCGGTTTCGTCACCGTATCTGACGCTGAGATCAACGAGGCAACTCACGAGATCGCCCGCAGAGTAGGCGTGTTCGCCGAGCCGGCGGCAGCGGCATCGTACGCCGGCCTGCTCAGGCTGTTGGATAGCGGTGACATACCTGCCCAGGCACGTGTGGCCCTGATGATGACAGGTTCGGGGCTGAAGGATGGGGGAGTTTCTCTGGAGGGTCTCACTGCACCCATCGTGGTTCCCCCGCAGCTCGAGGCACTGGCCGAACACCTGGACATATGAAACTGGAATTTGAACTGAACGGCCACCCAACGTTCGCGGACAGCCCCCCCGGCAGGCGTCTGCTGGACCTGTTGCGTGTTGACCTGGGGCTCATTGGAACGAAGGAAGGCTGTGGTGAGGGGGAGTGCGGAGCATGCACCGTGCTCGTGAATGGGCGCCCTAAGCTGGCCTGTCTTATGCTGGCTGCACAGCTTCCCGGGTGTTCCGTCACCACTGTGGAGGGGCTGGCGGAGACGGGCGAACTGCACCCCTTGCAGGAGGCGTTCATCGAACACGGTGCTGTACAGTGCGGGTTCTGTACTCCGGGGCTGTTGCTGGTGAGCTATGCTCTGTTGCAACTCCACCCCCAACCCACGCGCCAGATGGTGCGGGACTACTTGGCAGGCAACCTGTGCCGGTGCACGGGCTACGACCAAGTGGTGGAAGCCGTCCTGAGCGTCGCCCGCGGACGGCAGTGCACATGACGGCCGTGGTGCTGGCCGCCGGAAGGGGCCGGCGTATGGGAGGGAGCAAAATGCTTGTCCTGTTCCGCGGGCAGCCATTGCTTCACTGGACGATCCAGCTCGTGCACCGTTTGCCCGTGGCCGAGCGCTTGCTTGTGCTCGGCTCGCAAGCGGAACGCATACAGGAGGAGATACCCGTCTCGGGATGGCGCGTCGTCGTGAACGACGAATGGCAAGAGGGGATGGCCAGCTCGCTGCGGGCAGCGGAATCGGAAGCCTCGGCGGGCGGACTGCTGGTGTTCTTGGGAGATATGCCCTGCGTGCCGGACACGGTATGCCGGCAGGTCATCGCACGTGCAGGGGATCGGCCGGTGGCCCCCAGCTATCGCGGGCAACGCGGATTTCCCGTATACATTCCGCCGTCAGTGCGCAGCCGAATCCAGGACCTACGAGGAGAGCAGGGCGCCCGTGTACTGCTTGGCCAGTGTGAGCACGTCCCCCAACAGGACCCTGGTGTACTGTGGGACATCGACCGACCGGAGGAACTTGCGTGCGAAACCTGGAACAGCTTGACGTAGTGCATCCCCGTTCGGTGGAGGAGGCAGTCGGGTTCCTCTCCGCCGGCGGACGGCCCGTGGCAGGCGGAACCGACCTGCTGGTGGAGCTGCGCACCACCCAGAAGCCTCCCGATCGACTGGTGGTTGTGGGGCGGATCCCTGAACTCACGCGGATTGAACACGATACGGACCACGCACGGATAGGCGCTGCCGTGTCCCACGCCGAGCTCCTCGAGTCCCCAGTGGCCGAGCGGCTCCCGATCCTGCGACAGGCTCTGTCCACCATCGGGGGACCCGCGATACGCGCCATGGGCACGCTGGGCGGGAACGCAGCCAACGCATCTCCGGCCGCCGACGGGCTGATTCCGTTGTACCTGCTCGACGCCGACGTGGAAGTACGCGGCCCAGACGGGACACGTACCGTCCCGATCCATTCGTTCATTCGGGGACCCGGCTCGACCGATCTACACACCGACGAACTGATCTGTTCATTCACACTTCGCTTTCCCGAGGAACCCCCGCTGAGCTACTTTCGCAAGGTAGGACGACGGCAGGCGCTGGTCATCGCTGTTGCCTCGCTGGGTGCCTTGCTGTGGATGGACGGGGGCCGGGTTCGTGCAGCCCGGCTGGCACTTGGGTCCGTGGCCCCTACTGTTCTTCGTCCCGTACAGGTGGAGGAAGCGTTGGCGGGCCGCACCTTGAACGTAGCTGAACTCGATGACATTGCTCGCACACTGCGGCAGGAGACCCGCCCCATCGATGATCTGCGTGCGCCGGCCGACTACCGCCGCCAAGTGGCTGGTTCCCTGCTGCTGGACATGGCAGAGCGATTGCAGTGAGTGCGATGTGCGCAGAGGGCACCGGCAGGTGGCGGTCCATGGTGCAAACGAATATCTTCTGTAGTCGGTGGTGAGCCGCGCGGATACTCCGCCCGAAGCTGTCAGTGCGGGGCGTCCCCATTTCCCAAGGAGCGGAAGGATGTACGCAGACAACATGGTGGAGCGAGTGTTGTACTCCGCAGTGCAGATAGAACGACGGGTAAAGGAACTGGGAGCCGAGATCTCCCGTGCCTACTCCGATATTTCCTCCTCGCAACCGCCGCTTCTTGTGGTGGGACTGCTCAAGGGCGCACTCCCGTTTATGGCCGACCTGATTCGCGCCATTGAAGTGCCGTTAGAGTATGACTTCATCGCCGTCTCCAGTTATGACCACGGTACAACCCCCGGCGAGGTCCGGGTGATGAAGGACCTGGACCGGCCCGTGGTCGGCCGCCATTTGCTGATCGTGGAGGATATCGTCGATACCGGCCATACCCTGCAACACATCACCCGCCGCTTGTTGGCCCGCGAACCCGCCTCTATACGCGTATGCACGCTGCTGGACAAGCCCCAGCGGAGGGAGGTCGACGTGGCCGTTCATTATGTGGGGTTCGAGCTTGACGTCCCATGGTTCGTAGTCGGGTACGGATTGGACTATGGAGAACGACTCCGTCATCTGCCCTACATTGGGGCGTTACACTCCAAGCTCGTGGAGGAGGAAGTTCATTGAACGTGTTGGGGATAGAAACCTCGTGCGACGAGACCTCGGCCGCCGTGATCCGCCCAAGCGGCGCAATCCTGGCCAACCTCGTCTACTCCCAAGCCCCGCTGCACGCATCCTACGGGGGAGTCGTGCCCGAGGTGGCCTCGCGCGATCATCTGCGCAAACTCCCTCCGCTGGTGGAGGAAGCCCTGCACACAGCCCGCATCGACTGGAGCGATATCGGAGCCGTGGCGGTGACCCGCGGCCCCGGGCTCATCGGGCCTCTGTTGGTGGGTGTTTCCTACGCCAAGGGCCTAAGCTGGTCATGTGATATACCCCTGTTGGGGGTCAACCATCTGGCGGCGCATCTGTTTGCCCATTCGTTGGCCTACCCGGAGATCAACCCGCCGCTGTTGGGGCTGATCGTCTCCGGTGGGCATACCTCGCTCGTCCATGTGGCAAGCTGGGACGAGTTCAGGGTGATGGGCACAACCCGCGATGATGCAGCCGGCGAAGCCCTGGACAAGTTCGGTCGCCTGGTGGGGCTCGGGTATCCGGCGGGCCCGCAGATCGATACGCTGGCAGCCGCGGGCAACCCCGACGCAATATCCCTACCGCGCCCGCTCTTGGAGACAGGGCTGGACATGAGCTTTGCCGGACTCAAGACCGCGGCAGTGTACTGGTTGCGTGAACATACCGGCTTCAACCTGGAGGACCTGTGCGCGTCGTACTTGGAGGCGGTGGTGGACGTGCTCACCGAGAAGGCTTTCCGGGCGGCCCGCATGCTTGACCTAACGCACATTGCGGTGGTGGGCGGCGTGGCCGCCAATCGCAGATTGCGGGAGGCGTTCTCCCACCAAGCCACCGAGCGAGGGGTGCACGTGCACTTCCCCCCTGTGGAGCTGTGCACCGACAATGCGGCGATGGTGGCAGCCTGCGGCCACCACCGGCTGCACACCAGCGGACGAGGCGACACCTTGAGATTACGCCCGGAAGCCGGGCTTTCCCTGCCTCATTGAGCGTCCTTTCACTCCGCAAGCCCGGCCCGGGCTGTTGACAATGCAGCGACTGGACGGCTATCCTGAAGCGTGGCAAGCAGGGCGCAACGTGCAGTGAACAATGGAGACATCGAGGCCGTCCTTGAGCTGTGGGGCGAGGGTGGAGCGCTCAGTCGAACGGCAGTCACGACCATGGCCGAAGACGGGGCGCTGTGGTGGGCGGACAGCCTGCTGGCACACAGCCCGCACGGCGCGCGCGCTGCGGCAGCGGTGCTCGCTCGGTGCACCGGCGCTCCTGAGGCGTTGGCATCCAGATTGCACATGCTCGCTACATATGAGGACAGCAGGGTCCGCGCGGCAGCGGCGCAGGCTCTGGGGAGCCAACTGGTAGAGCGTTTTTCGGAGTTCCTGCCCGTTGTTCAGTCTTGGGCCGTCGACCCGACACCTGAGGTACGCCGGGCGGGTATCGAGGCCACTGCCAAGCCGGCTTCTACGGGCAATTTCGGCTGGGCCGAGCCGTTGCTCAAGACCCTAAGCCCGCTGCTTGCCGATCGCTGCCCGCACGTACGTCGAAGGCTCGGTCCCGGCGTACTGGCGCGGACCTTCCTGGACGCGTTGCCCGACGATACCGTGGAGCATCTGGCCCAGTGGTCCACCTCCCACGACGAGCAGGTGCTGTGGAATGTGGCCATGGCCTTTTCCGGACCCGCCGTGGGCAGGGTGGCGGGCAAGGCGTTGATCGTTCTTCGGAGCCTGGCCCTGGACGACCGCCCATACGTGCGCGCGGCCGTTACCGCAGCCCTCACATCATTGGCCACGCACGCTCCCCGCATCGCCTCAGCCAGACTCGAACCGTGGCTCGCCGATGACGAGCGGGCACCTGTAGCACGGGCGGCGCTGCGCCACAGCACCTGACAGCAGCGCCTGAGCCTCCGTGCTCGCCGCTCAGCCGTCCTAGATCTCGAGTTCCAACAGCCGGTCAGGCCGGAAGTAATCTTCGGCCACTTCCTCCTTGGACCGCTGATAAATCCTGATCTCGCTGAACGTCCCGTCGCGGAGATCCTCCATCTGCACAAGGCGTGGGAAGACGCCGATTTCGTCCTCGTCAAGCTCCGAGGCCAGCATGCGCCGGGCCACTTCACCGTCCTCGTCGATGAAGTCCGCCCGCATCACCACGTATTCCTCACGGTGTACCCAAAGGAGAATCGAACTCCATTCCTCGGCTTCCAGTTCCTCGGGGATCACCTCGATCTTCCAGCAGGGCACATCGTCGAGCTGTACCTCGTCGACCAACTCACTCTGATAACCGTTGCGGTAGGCGAACCCCTCTGCGATCTCTTCGTAGCTCACCCCCGTGCCGGCGACAAACTCATCCTCGGCCGCGTCCCCGACAAGCTCCTTCACCATCTGCAGCTCGGGCAACATGAGCCACATGCGCGGGTCCTTTCCCGGCTCCGAGTGGAACAAGAACATCGTTCCCTCGACGAGGGGCGGGGCCATGTACAACAGGTTTGTCTTCACCGTTCCGTCTTCCTCTTCGCGGCTCCACACGCGAAACCGGTACTCCTCCGGCTCCTCATCGGGCTCTTCGAGCTTCAGGGTGAACTCCCCCTGAAAATCGCCGACGCCTATGCCCAAGAAACCCTGATCCTCTACCCGCTCGAGTATGTCGTCGGCGGAGAGCGCCAGGCCAGTCACCGACAATGCCAATACGGCTCCAACCATCACAGTGCACCTAAGTATGGTCATCCTCGTTCACCTCCTGCATGTCTTCCGCGGACCTACCGGTCCCGATAAATGGAATAGGGGAGAGCAACGCCACAATCGGTACTCTTCCTAGCACGGCTGGCAACACCAACAGCGCCCCCAGCACGCTGGTCACCATGGTCAGGGTAATCAGCCAGCCAAAGGCCGTCAACGCACCGAAACTCGACAGCAACATCACCAAGAACCCTGCCGTAAGGGTCACGGCGTTGATGAGGATCGCGCGCCCGGCGGTACGGTAGGTGGTGGTCAACGCGGCATGGTGCGATTCGCCCCCGCTACGGGCCCTGCGGTAGCGCGTGAGAAAGTGCACGGCGTAATCCACACCAATGCCCACGGTCAAACTGGCGATCATCACCGTGGCCATATCCAGATCTGCCCCTGCGTACCCCATCACCCCGAAGTTGCCTGCGATGGCCACCACCAACGGGATCAGTGCGCACAGGCCGGCGACCAGCGACTGCATGATCAGCGCGATGATCACCAACACAGCCCCCAGGCTGGTGCCCAAGCTTACGATCTGCGACTGGACGATCCTGCGCGAGATCTGCACGAAGATGCTCGGCGAACCGGTCACATAAGTGTGCACCTCGGTGTCCAGCGCTTCCGCCAACGCGGGGCGCTGGGCATCCAAGAAATCCTCGACAGCTGACTGTAACTCCACAAACCCGGCCATGCCTACCGAGCGCACCCGGGCCGTCACCTGGGCACTGCGGTAATTGCGCGTCACCAGAGAACGGAGCTCGCCTCCGCCACCCATGTCGTACAGCAGCATAAGCTGAGCCGCCGCTCGCGAGCTGTCCGGAACCCGGTAAAAATCCGGATCCTCACCGCGGAACGTATAGTGCACTTCCTTCACGAGATCGACCACGGATGACGTAGCACCTACTTCGTCCCGCTGCTCCAACAGGTCCTGCAAGCGCTCCAAGAACGACAGCGCCGCCGGCTCGTAGAACGCATCCCGCCGGCCGGTCTCGATGACCACACGCAGCTCCTGTGATCCGCCGAACTGCTCCTCCACGAAGTTCTGCCCCTGGATGAACGGCGAGTCGTCATGGAAGTACTTGGAAAAATCCGACTCGACTTGAAGCAAGGGAACCCCAACCAGCAATCCGGCCAGTACACCCCCCGCGATGAGCAAAGTCCGCCGGGGGTTACGCGCCAACGCGCCGGACATCCCCTGCGCAAAGGTCTCGAACCGCCCACTGCCACGCCGTTGACGCGCCGGGGGCAGCGGGAGCAACACGAGGAGCGCCGGTACCAGCGTCATCGTCAACGCGAACGCCGCGAGAACCCCGAACGCGGAGAACACCCCAAACTCCCTGCTTGGAATCAGGAAAGAACTGAGCAACGTGAGGAACCCGGCGGCGGTGGTGAACGCGGTGACGAACACCGGACTCAGCATGTCGGCGAACACGTCCTGCACCACTTGCCTCCGCGTGCCCCCCTGGCGGGCCCGCAGGAGGTACGCGTTCATCACGTGGATGCCATACGCCGAGCCCACCGTCACCAGGAGGACCGGCAGAAAGGTGGAGATGATCGTCAGTTTGGTGCCCGTGATCGCCATCGTTCCCAACGTCCACACCACGGCCAGCAGGACCACCGTCAGCGGCAGGAACAGCCCTCGCCACAGGCGGAAGCTGGCCAACAGCACGCCGGAGACGACGACCACCACGACCGGAAACAGCAACGCCAGGTCCTGCCGCATGTACTGGTTGGCGTGCACAAGCATCGGGGCGTCACCGCTTACGTAGAACCGCTCCGGTCCTGCATAGCGCGCGGTGACGTCGTCCAGCGTGGCTTGGATCTCCGCCAGAATGTCCTCCCGATCTTCGTAGTCGGGGTGCACGCGCAGTATCACCAACGCGGCGGAGCCATCCTCACGGACCAGGGTGTCCCGCAATGCGCGCTCAGCCAATACCCGTTCACGAAACGTGTCGGCATCATCGGCGGTTTCCGGTGGATGCGGGAGCACCGCGTCCACGACGATCTCGCCCTCGCGGCCTTCGATCACGTCGAGGGTCGCCGGGGAGACGATCTCCTCCACCCAACCGCGTGCCTCCAGCGGCTCCAGCTCGTCGGTAACCGCGTACAACTTCTGCAAGGCGTCGAGCTCGAAGATCGAGCCGCCCTCCGGGACCGCCATCGCCAACATGAACACGGACTGCGCACCGAACGTATCCAGAGCGCGGTCGTATTCCTCCACAACCGGGTCGTCCTTGGGGAGCATCAGAGAGTAGTCCGCCTGAAACTCCAATCCAGGCAAGAAGGCACCGAGCCCCAAGGTCACCGCGAGCACGGCGCCGAGCACCCACCACGGGTGGTGAGAAACGAGGCGCGCCAGGCGCTCTCTCATCGGCCGCCCTCAACGAGATACCCCTGATGGGTCAGGTATGCTGACAGCACCCATGCATAGAGGTCTTCCTCCATCCCCACGAGCGTTCGCTGCTCGTGAAAGGCCTCGGCTATCCCCTCGGCCAACGCCGTGTACGCACCTGCCAGCTCTTCAGGAAGCAGCCGTTTCGGCCCCGGAGCGCACAACCACGCCCAAGGACCCTCTGTGGGCAAGTAGAGGACGAAATGGAACGGCGCATCGGTCCAACGTTCCGTCGGCCATTCCATCAACGCGCGCGCCTCGACCATCTCGGTCGCCCGCAGCCCACGGGCCAGTCCCTCCAGGCGCAGCGATTCTTCCACCGTCACCGTCTCATCGATGATCAGCAGTCGGACCTGCGCCCCCACCGGCAGGCTCAGCAACGCCAACACCACTCCCAGCAGCAGTACGCGCTTCATCGTTCCTCCTCCCCGGCGGGCGACAACCCCCGCCAGGCCAGTTCGGCCAGTTCGCCCGGTCCCCGCCGGCGCAATTCTTCGGCACGCTGATCGCCAGCCAACGCCCGCGCGGTCACTGTCATCACCATCCCCAACAGCGCGTAGGCAGCGGTCCACGCATGGCAGCCGCGTACCTGTTCCCTCTCCATTCCCTCCTCCAGCAAACGCGCCACATGGCCGGCAAACTCTTCCTCCAAACGTTCCAGCTGCGTTCTGAGCCGGGGATGCTCTCCGGGGAGCGTCTGCGACAGAAGGCGTACGGAATCCTGGCGGCGATCGAGCAAATCGAAATGCAGCGCGGCCACCCGCTGGATCATCTCCTTCGGGGCCAACCCCTCTTCCTTCAACTGCTCAATCGCTGTCCGGCGGCGTTCGTACTCCTCACGGAGTATGGCGAGAAACACGTCGTCCTTGGATGGGAAGTGGTGATAGATGGCCCCAATGGACACGCCGGCCGCGGCCGCTATCGCACGCATGCTCGTTCGGTGAAACCCTCGCCCGGCAAACAGTTTCACCGCCGCCTCCACAATCCGCTCCGGCAACGCTTCCATAGCCACCTTTCCTACCGAACGAACGTTCGCTCGGTAGGAGTGTACCGCAGTCGCCGGGGGAGCTCAACGGTGTTGAATTCTTCTACACCCTCCGTGACCTCGCGCATTTCGCACCGGTCCTGTACTGACCCCAACCTGTGAGCTATCCTCAGGCCGCCTTGTTGCTCGTTCTGGGTGCGGTGGTGTGTTGGTCCGGCCTTGGGGTAATGGTGAACTTGCTGTACGCCCTGGGCGCGGATCCGTTGTGGGTCGTGCTGCTTAGGGTCGCACTGGCCGCCGGGCTGCTGACTGCGGCTTTGACCCTGTGGAGACCTCGCAGCCTGCTCGTTCCCCGCGGACGACTTGTGGGCCTATTTGTGTACGGACTGCTCGGTGTGGCGGTCAATATGGCATGTTTTCTGTATGCACTGCAACACACCACTGTGACCACCGCTGTTGTCATCGCCTATGCACATCCGGCGATGGTCGTCCTGCTGGCCCGGCTCGTGTTCGCCGAGCCGCTGAACCGTCATCTGCTGGCCGCCCTCCTTCTCACCTCGGCGGGTGTGTTCTTGGTCGCCGAAGGCTACAACCCAGCGGCCTTGCGGTTGAACTTCACCGGAATTGGGTTCGCTTTGGGAAACGCAATGGGGATCGCCTCGTTCAACGTGCTCGGTAAGCGTCTCGTCCGAGGTATGGATAGCTGGACGGTCCTGGTGTACGGCCTGTTGTTCGGGGGCGCGGTACTCGCCGCTGTCTGGGCGGCCGCGGGCGCGCCCGCGGCCCCGCTCCCTGCCGAAGGCTGGCTGTTGGTCCTGGGACTCGCCCTCATACCGTCCATCTTGGCCTATGCCCTCTACCTGCAGGCGTTGAAGCGCTTGGCAGCGGGGCGCGCAGCGATCGCAGCCTCCCTCGAGCCCGTGCTGGCATCATTGCTGGCCTGGATCGCATTGGGCGAGCGGATAACCCCGCTCCAGGCAGCTGGGGCGGCCCTTGTGTTGTCAGGTGTGTTCGTCATCCGCAGCCGCCGCGGAACAACAGGTGCACCCCCGCCTCAACGCGGCTGAACACACTCCCTAAGGACACCCAAGGCCGCACTGAACGATGTACTGGCCGAGCTTTTGGCGGAAATTGGGATCGATAGCCGGCATAGGAAGTGATGCCACACAGAAGGCCCGGACCGTCCATTATACTCTGCGTGCGATGGGGCCGACGCCGATGATGCAGCAGTACATCAAGATGAAGGAACAGCATCCGGAAGCAGTGCTGCTGTTCCAGCTGGGTGACTTCTATGAAACGTTCTATGAGGATGCTTCCCTGGCCGCGCGCGAGCTCGACATCACCCTCACCGCTCGGGACGGAATCCCCATGGCCGGTATCCCGGTGCGCAAGGCCGAGCTCTACATCCAGCGCCTGCTGCGCCGAGGTCACAAGGTGGCTCTGTGCCCCCAGGTGGAGCGCTCTGGAGAAGGCAAGACGCTCCTCCGGCGCCGCGTGGTCCGTGTGCTCACCCCGGGCACGGTGTTGGAGGAGGAAGGCCTACATCCTGAGCAGGACACGCTTCTGGCGGCGGTGCTCATGGAGAACGACGAGGCAGGCGTGGCCTGGGTGGAGGCGGCCTCGGGGTACTTTGGGGCCCAGCAGCTCCCCGCCGACCGCTTGCCGGACGTGACGGCCCGCCTGAATGCTCAGGAATGGTTGGTCCCGGAGGACGTTCACATTCCGTTGACCCTCTCGGGAACTCTGTCCCCCCGGCCGCAAAGCCTGTTCGACGCGCGCACGACGGAGGATCGCTTCCCGGGCGCCCTCCCGAGTGCACCTCTGGCGGCCGGCGCCGCGGGCGCGCTGCTGGCATACCTCGAGGAGACCGTGGGTGAACTCCCGCATCTGCGCCCGCCCGCACTGCACAACGCTGAGGACCACATGCTCCTGGACGCGTTCACTCAGCGCTCGCTGGAGCTCACCACGCCACTGCGGGAAGAGGGAGGGGCCACGCTGTTTGCGGTGGTGGACCACACCCGCACGGCCATGGGCAGACGCCTGTTGCGTCGCTGGATCTTGGCCCCCTTGCGCAATAAGGACGCCATCCACAAGCGGTTGGACGCTGTCCAGGCACTGATAGAGGGGACCGATCCCGATGAGTTCACGGACAGTCTGGACCGATGCTGCGATCTTCCCCGGATGGTCGGCCGAGCCGGGTTGGGCAGACTGTCGCCGCCTGACCTTGTCGCCCTGCAGCGGACCATCGATTCTGCGGAGTCGTTGGCGGGAACGCTTCGCTCCGTCGCTGAGCTTCCGGTGCTCCTGACCCAGCTCGTCCAGGAGTTCGACCGCGCCCCGCGAAGCTTGACCACGGAGATCGCCCAGGCATTGCCCGCTGAACCTCCCCGCGATGTGGACAGCGGTCCGGTCATCCTGCCTGGCTACGACGACGATCTGGACAAACTATTCTCCCGCGCCAACGGCCTACGGCAGGATATCAGCCGTCTGGAGGAACAGGAGAGCCAGCGCACCGGAATCGGCAACTTGCGCATACGCCACAACAGGATGTTGGGCTATTTCTTCGAGGTCAGTAGAGGTCAGTTGTCTAAGGTCCCCGAGGACTGGCGCCGCCGACAGTCCCTATCCGGGGGGGAGCGTTATACCAGCGCCCAACTGGACGCTCTGGCCGACGAGCTGGTGGCTGCGGACTCGGAAGCGGCCGACCGGCAGCGGGAGATCTTGGACGGCTTCTACCGTCGTGTTCAGGAGGCCCTACAATCCTTGTCGCAAGTGGGCAGCGCTCTTGCCTCGCTCGATGTGCTTCACTCGCTGGCCACCCTGGCCCAGCGACATAACTACCGACGGCCGACGTTCACGGAGCAACCGGCGTTTAGGGTCCGCGAAGGCCGGCATCCCGTGGTCGAGTTGACGAGCGACTTCGTGCCCAATGACCTTGTACTGGAGCCGGGCGAGCGCCTCGCGGTGGTAACCGGCCCGAACATGGCCGGCAAATCCGTGTTCCTCAGACAGACTGCGCTGATCAGTCTGTTGGCACAGATGGGCTCCTTCGTCCCGGCCCGCGCGGCAGAGCTGCCGGTGTTTGATCGCATGTACACACGCGTCGGAGCATCGGATGCCGTTGCCGACGGACTATCAACGTTCATGGCCGAGATGCAGGAGGCGGCAAGCATCCTCTCGGGAGCTACCGAGCGTTCACTTGTGATCCTCGATGAACTCGGTCGGGGGACCGGCACACACGATGGGATGTGCCTTGCGTGGAGTATAGCGCGCTTCTTGACCCGGCGCGTCGGCTGCACCACCCTGTTTGCTACGCACTACCGAGAACTCGCCAACCTCGCTGATGAGCTGCCGGCGGTGATCAACCTCCACGCAGCGGTGCGGGAGTGGAAAGGACAGGTGATATTTCTTCACCGAATCCTGCCGGGGGTGGCCGAACGCAGCTACGGGGTGCATGTGGCTCGTTTGGCCCGGTTGCCCGAGGAGATCTTGCGCGACGCCCAGCGACTGCTAGCGCGCCTTGAGCACGGCGGCACTCCGGCCGCACCAGCCGGCCTGCAGCTACCGTTGTTCGGTGCCGAGGCGCACCCGGTGATCGAGCAGCTCCGAGAGACCGATACCCATTCGCTTGCCCCGCTGGAGGCGTTGAACCTGATCGCCGAACTCAAACGCCGGCTGGGTTGACGCTGCTCCAGCCGCACGCTCGACAGAGGCGAGAGGTTTCTTATCGGTGCACGTCAAGCAACCTACCCACCAACTCCAGGTCAGCCCGGCGGGTGACCTTCACGTTGGAAGCGTCGCCGGGGACGGCGGCCACCGAACCTCCATGAGCCAGCACCGCAGCGGCATCATCGGTCAGGCTCATATGCCGCGCGGCCGCATAGGCCTCAAGGAGAAGCGCTCGATGGAACGCCTGCGGCGTCTGAATACGCACCAGTCCGTCCCGGGCCGGCCCCTCGCGCCGGAGGAATCCTTCCTCATCACGATAGCGCAACGTGTCCACGACCGGAATTACCGGCACGGCCGCACCATGGAGCCGGGCAGCCTCCAACACTGCGGCGACGGTAGTGTGTCCCACCACGGGCCGCGCACCGTCGTGCACCAACACATAGTCCCCCGACGCGGCTTTCACCCCCGCCAACGCCGAATCCTGGCGTCTCAACCCGCCCAGGGCGACCGCAAACGGGACGTGCCACTGCCCGGCGCGCTGCTTCAAGGGATCCTCCTCCCCTGGGCGCACCACAACCACGAGCTCATCCAACAAGCCGCTTCCCCAAAGGCTTCTGAGCGCGTGATACAGGAGAGGGTGGCCGGCCACTTCACACCAGACCTTGTTCTCCGCCCCACCAAACCGTTGACCGCGACCCGCGGCCAGCACTACCCCGCTGATCCGCATCCTCTATTCCCCGTCGGATTCAGGGCGGATCAAACCAAGCCTACGCAGCTCGGTCCCGTCCGGCTGGACGGAGAAGACGGTCCACGGTCCCTCACGGTCGGATATGAACACGATCTCACCGTTCTCAGACCACATGGGGTAGAAATCCAAGCTTGGCTCGGAGGTTACCCGAAAGATCTCCCCTGTGGCGACCTCCACCGTGAAGATGTCCGAGCTTTCTTCCTCCCCCATTGCCATGAACGCTATGTAGTCGCCTTCCGGGGACCAGCTCGGTGAAAAAGCCTGTCTCTCAGTTTGGGTGAGCATCCGCTCCTCACCTTGTTCAATGTCCAGGAGAAATAGTTCATAAGCTTCCTCTTGTTCGGCGACGAACGCGATCTTGTTTCCGTCAGGGGACAACGCCGGCTCGAAGAAATCCAGCTCGATCCCCGGTTGCGGCATTAGACCGCATCCTCCGACAATGGCTACCGTTCCCAACAGCGCTGCTGCCTTGAACCCTGCGCGCACCACATGCCCTCCTTTACGGTTATTATCCGTACATGGTTCATTGTACGCGCAACCTCGTCACGGGCACGAGCTGTCGGCAAACGCCAGAGCTGCTCCAATGGGCGACCGCGCTGCTGCACAGAAACGGCATCGAGTTTTCACGGAAAGAGGCCTACCAACTGTGGGAAGCGGCAGGCGGACAGCCGCCCTGGGGAGAGGAACACCGGGGCCGAGTCGCTCGGGATATTGGAGCACGCTTTCGTCGATTGGTCGTCGCACGGTGCCGGCGCGTTCCCCTGGCGTACCTCACCCGGTCGGTAGGATTCATGGATCTGGAACTCGTAGTGCGGCCGGGCGTTTTCGTGCCCCGCCCGGAGACAGAGGAGCTGGCTGAGATGGCACTGTCGATCATGCCTACCCTGCCGCGCGAGCCGAGAGTCCTCGATCTGGGCACGGGGAGCGGGGCACTTGCCTGCGCGCTGGCGGGCGGGAGAGAAGACGCGCACGTCCTGGCGGTGGACGTCGCACCCCGTGCGCTGGCTTGTGCACGCAACAACGTACGTCGCCTGGGGCTGGGCGCTCGGGTGGAGGTACGCCGATCCGACTGGTTCTCAGAAGTGGATGGGCGCTTCGACTTGATCACGGCCAACCCCCCCTACATCGCTGCAGGGGAACTGCCCATGCTGCAGCCGGAGGTGTGCCGGCACGAGCCTCGGGTGGCGCTCGACGCAGGCTCGGATGGGCTGGCGGCGCTACGCAGTATACTGTTGGGGATGCCATCACATCTGGAAAGCGGCGGACATGCACTCTTGGAAATCGGCCATGCACAGGCCCGCCAAGCGCGCACACTTGCCAACAGCATGCCCGGTCTGGTAGAAACAAAGGTGCACAACGATATCGGGGGGAGGGCACGTATCCTGGCGGTCCGATGGACGTGATTCTGCAGGTTTCTGGACTCCGGTTTGCGACCGGCGAGGGCATTCTAGTCTTGGACAACATATCGTTCGGGGTTCCGCGCGACGGGGCAGCCCTGGTCGTGGGCCCGCCGTCCGCGGGGAAGACCGTCTTGCTCAAGCTCCTACTCCGGGAGCTGACACCCACGGGAGGTCAGATTCTGATGCTGGGCCGCAATGTGGCCCGGCTGTCCCCTGCGAAGGTCGCCCAGTTGCGGCGCCGGGTGGGATACATGTCGGAGGATCCGGCCATTCTCTGGAACCGATCAGTGTTGGATAACTTAGAGTTCAAGTTACGGGCCCTGGCAACCCCCCCGGAGGAGATGCCGGATCTGGTCAGCAGGGCCCTGCAGCTGTCCGGTCTGCACGATGAAGAACAGCGCTTGCCGGAAGAGCTTTCGCCTCTCGGACAGAAACAGCTGGCGTTGGCATCGGCGATGGTCACTGAGCCCTCGTTGCTTCTGTGCGACGACCCGCTGCGCGATCTGGGAGCGGATGGACAAGAGGCCATGGTAGAGCTTCTGCACGGCGTGCGAAGTGCGGGGACGGCCCTGGTGGTTACCGCGAGGGATGGTGAACCGGCCCGGAGTTTGGTTGAAGCTCCTCCCCAGGGCGCGGAGGTGCGGTTGCGACAGGAGGCGGTAGTGTGAGAGCCGGCATGGCGTTCATCGTCTGGGACGGTCTGCGGGCACTGCTGGGTGCTGTGGGCAGGTGGGCCGTATGGTCCGTAGCCATCGCCGCGGTGTTGCTGGCGGGAACCGCCGTGGTATTGCTCCCCGGACACGAGGAAGCCCGCCAACCGGAGACCCAGCTTATGGTGCTTGCCTACATGGAACGCGATCTGTCGGAAGATGACATTAACCGCCTGGCATGGGAAGCCTGGCGGTGGCCCGAGGTGACACATCAGGGATTCAGGTTCGTCGGGGAGAACGAACCCAAGGAGATTCAACGGCGGGCCCTGGTCGTGCATGTGGAAAATGAGCAAGCCCGGATAGACGTGGAGGAACGTATGGCCGCCGCCGAGGGGGTGGCCGGAGTGGAGCAACTGCGCCGCACGCTCACCCCTCCTCCTCGACTCCCACCAGCCTCGCGAATAGGGGCCCTGATCGGGCTTGTGGGGTCATTGGCGGCTTCGGTGTTCCTTGCACGCTGGTCCACGGGTGCGATGACAGCGCGGTGGAGCAATGAATTGGCACTGCTTAGGCAAACCGGGCTGCGCGAGTCACTGCTGCGTGTGCCGTTTCTTGCCGCCGGCGCCCTCGTCGGGCTGACAGGCGCCGCGCTGTACCTTGCGTGCTACTGGGGAGTGTGGGCCTGGGCCCAGCAGGCTCCTGCCATATTGGATGCGGCGCCGGCATTGGACACCGGCGGGCCGATGGCTACAGCGTTGGGGATACTGCTGGCCCTCCTGCTGGGGATGCTGGGCGGGTTGCTCGGGTACCCGGCGCGACACCATCACTCGTGACGGAGCGCATCCGCGGGCGGCAGCCGCGAGGCCCGCAGCGCCGGCAGCACACCTGATGCCGCGCCGACCACAAACGAGAACAATAACGCCCCGAGCACCAGCTCCACGGTGAACACGGGCGCAAACACACCTTGGAAGTCGAACGCTCGCCCTGCCAGGCCCACAGCCCCCCATGCAAGGCCAAACCCTGCCAGCAAGCCCAAACCTCCGCCGACCACGCCCATCAGCCCTGACTCGAACAAAAACATCCACATAATGTGCCTGCGTTTGGCCCCCACCGCCTTGGCCACACCCACCTCCCGGGTGCGCTCCAACACGGCCGTGTACATGGTGTTCATCACCCCCACGCCTCCCACGAGAAGGGAGATACCGGCGATTCCCGCCAGGAAAGCCTGAACACCGGCCAGTATCGAGCTGATTCCTTCTGTGATGTCTGCAAAGCTGGTCATCTGCGCTCCGGTGGTACCGGTCTCCACTAGGGTGCGCCGCACATCCTCCCGGACCATCACCACGTCCGAACCCGGCACCAGCCTTATCATCACGTACTGCACCAAGTTTGGTCCCGGGAATAGCTCCCGCAGGTCCTCGTACAGGATGAATATTCCGTCGCTGATCGGAATGCCCGCCATCCCGGCAAGCCCCGTATGGCCTTCCGCGGCGGCCAGCACTCCCACGACTTCGAAAGAACTGTCCTCGATCATCACTGTAGACCCTGGTTCTGCTCCGAATGCCCTGGCAGTGCGAGACCCCAGCACAGCTTCCTTGCGCGCCTCCAAGTCACGGCCGGCGACACGGCCGACATCCAGATCAACCAGAAATGTCTCCATCGCCGCCGTGTATCCCACCAGGGGCATGATGCCACGCCGCACCGGACCTTCCACATACGCCATCTCTGTCCGCACGGGCATTATCTGCATGACCCCCGGTAGTTGGCGCACCGCCTCAATATCGACTTGGAACCTGCCCCCCAGCCCTCCCCTCGGGCTGATAAGCAGCGTGTTGTATCCGGCAACCCGCCTTACCTGGACCATGACGCTTCGCTCCAGTCCCTGGCCTACGGAGATCAAGGCTACCACAGCGGCGGTGCCGATCAGAATGCCGATCACCGTCAGCCACGATCGCAGCCTGCGACGGAGGACGTTGCGAACCGCCAGCAGAAACAGGTCAGGTATCATGCTCCATCCTCCAGGGTTCCATCCCGCATGCGAAGGATCCGCGGGGCATACTCAGCTGCTTCCGGATCGTGCGTGACCAGCAACACGCTGCGACCCTCTTCCCCCAAAGCGCGCAGCATGCCCATGATCTCCCTCCCCGACTGGCTGTCCAAGTTCCCGGTGGGTTCATCAGCCAGGATCATCTGCGGATCGACAGCCAGCGCGCGCGCCAACGCCACCCTCTGCTGCTGGCCCCCTGAGAGTTGGCCCGGGCGGTGGAGCACCCGCTCGGCAAGGTCGAGCTTGTGCAGGAGCTCCTCTGCGCGTCTCCTGCGCCGCCTTGCCGGCACCCCCTGAAAGATGAGCGGAAACTCGACGTTGTCTCGCGCGTTCAGGGTAGGAAGAAGGTTGAACGTCTGGAACACGAACCCGATACGACGTCCTCTTAGTTCGGCCAGTCCACCCTCGCTCAGGGCCGCTACGTCCTTTCCGTTCCACATTAGCTTTCCCGAGCTGGGTCGATCCAACAAGCCGCACAGATGAAGCAGGGTCGATTTTCCCGATCCCGAGGGGCCCATCAACGCGAAGAAATCCCCCTGCCGAATATCCAGATTTACCCCGCGAACAGCGGGGACATCTACCTCTCCCAGGCGGTAAGTCTTGCTGACCTCCCGCAGGGAGACCAGCACATCACTCATGGCCTAATATACTCCACCAGCTCCATTTCCAACTCCAGCTCGCCATTGCGGGTAACCCTGATCAAGGGGAGGAAATACACAGGATCGTCAAGGGATATGCCTATCTCCACGACGCGGGCGGCGCCCGGCTCTCTGTACTCGCCGATCAGGGACTCTACACCTGCAATCTCGGTTCGTTCGCGGACTGTGAACAAGCGCCCGCCAGGCAGGTGGTATTCGGCGCCTACCTCCAAGCGACCCGGCCTGCGCAGCAAGGTCGACAACACGCTCAGGTCAACCTCCGCTCCGGGCGCCTGTACTCCCAGCGCCGAGCCCAAGAAACCAAGCAACTCCAGTTCATCCGCCGCCCCCCGCGCACTCACGGACAAGCGGAGGTCATACTCATCGTTCTCCCTGGACACAGTCAACCCGATCGTCTGCTCAGGGGGGATCCCCTCTCCGGCAAGCCGCCAGGACATCTCCGTGGTTCCCGTCGGGAACTCGTCGAGATCCACCTGCGCCCATGCCACTGTCGAGCACATTGCGGCCAGCAGCAGCACGAAGAACCCTGTTCTAAGTCTCATCGTCACCTCCCGGCGCCGCGCGGTGTCCGTCCCCGGCACCGGCCAGCGCCCGCTGGAGCCGTAGTGCGCTCCATCTCAAAAGTATCACTATGCCTACGCCTACAATCAACAGCTCGACAAACCTATAGACCACCGAGAACGCCACTGCTCCACTGGCAGGGATGCCCAGCAACTTGAAGATACCGACTCTTCCACCCTCCGCAATCCCCAGTCCGCCCGGCGTAACCCAGAAAATCGTGGTAAGGAATACGTTAAGCGTAAAATACAAGGACAACTCACCCCACGAGAACACCGTCCTTTGCGTGAAGAAGAAAAACACCTGCGGCCGCAGGAAGTTGAGAAACACGAGCAGAAGCTGCAGCCCAAACGCCAGCGTCGCGTGACTGCGGTGGAACCGAAGCGACTGGTGGACCTCCCGCTCCGTCTCGGCAACCCGGGCCGCAGCCCGTACTATCCATTTCCGACCCGGGACCCGCCGGCCCACAATACGCAACGCGCTCGACAACAGCCGCCAATCGCGGACAAACGACAGGAGAGCTCCCGCGACGAACACAGCGGTTATCCCTAGCCCAGACGCTATCGCGTGTTTGTGGCTCGCTTCCACTTCGCCTGAGGCCAGCACAAACGCCCCTCCCATAGCCGCCACCGCGATCAGCGCCACCGCAGCCAGCAACCTTTCCAACACCACCGTGGCCATCACCGTGGCCATAGGGACACCGGCTCGCTCGGATACAGCGTAAGCGCGCAACGGTTCCCCGCCCAGATGCATGGAGGGGGTGAGATACCCTACGGCAAAGCCGCCAACCAGGGAACCAGCAAGCGTCCGCCAAGGCACACGGATCCCTCCCGAGCGGAGCAATACGAACCAACTCAGCGCCCAACAGAAGAACATAAGGAATAGATTGGCGGCAATAGCCAGTATTCCCCATAGCCCAACCGCGCGCACCTCTTCCCACACCAGCGCCGGCCCGCTGATGTAGATGATCCCCCCGAGGAGAAACGCCCCCCCGAGGACGAGCCCGGCCACCACAAGCTTCCTACGGCTGATCATCGCGTTACCGTTCGCATAACCGCTTACGCACCCGCTGGTCTGCCATCACATGTCCCGCCGTGTTCCCCACGCATCGCGGCTGAGCGTGTCTGCTAACAGCTCTAGCGCAGCATCAGCCGCCTGAGTCCGGATCTGCGCTCGATCCCCGACAAAACGAAACTCCTCGACCCATGAGGCTCCCTCGTCGCCCGCCACCGCAGTGTACACAAGGCCCACCGGCTTGCCTGGGCTGCCCCCTCCCGGGCCGGCGATGCCCGTTATCGCAACCCCAAGGTCCACTGAGAACAGCTTCCGAACACCATAGGCCATGGACCGGGCGCATTCAGCCGACACCGCTCCGTGACAGCGCAGCACATGGTCGGGCACCCCAAGCAGTGTACGCTTGATCTCGTCGGCGTAAGCCACCACCGCCCCCCGAAAGTATGCCGACGCCCCGGGCCTATCGGTTAACCGAACGCCGAGCAACCCCCCCGTACACGACTCGGCCGCGGCCAACGACAGCCCCGTCCTGCTGAGGAGCTGGTCAGCTTCCCTCACCGGGGCCACCATGTCCTTCAGTCAGTTGGTTCAACAGCTTGCACGCTTCCTCCACATCCCCCCGCAGGACGACCTCCGCCGCCTCGTCGTACGCGGTCGGTTGATCGTTTATGATCACCACCGGAACCCCCAGCGCCCGGGCCCGGGGAACCAGGCCGGCGACCGGCCACACGGTAAGCGAGGTTCCTAACGCCAACAACACGTCCGCCTCCTCCACCTCTCGCAGGGCCTCTTCCATCGCAGGGGGGAGTTGCTCCCCGAACAGCACGACATCAGGCTTCACCAGGCCGCCGCATACGCAGCGCGCCACGCCATTGGCGCGTGCTTCATCGGCGATCCATTCGAACGAGTACCTCTGCCTGCACTCCAGGCAGCTTCCGCTGCGCACGTGGCCATGCACTTCGACTACCCGGTGGGAGCCGGCAGCTTGATGCAGTCCATCGATATTCTGGGTGATCACGCCCACCAGTCTTCCTTGCCGTTCAAGTCCCGCCAGGTAACGGTGCGCGTAGTTCGGCGCAGCCTGCCGCATGTACTCGAACCTCTCCAACCAGAACCTGTAGAACAATGCAGGATCTTGCTCGAGTACTTCTATGCTGGAAACTTGCTGCGCATCGTGGCGCTGCCACAGTCCGCCCGGCCCCCGAAAGTCGGGAATGCCCGAACGCGTGCTGACCCCGGCCCCGGTTAACGCCCATCCTCTGTCGGCTTGGGCGATCAACTGCGCGACTTGACGGACATTCCCCGGGTTCAATGCCATGCACTAGTTTCCATCGGGGCCGCGAGGCATTCAACAGCGGTTGTGGGCGTACGAGGCGGCGCTTATCATCATCCTGAGAAAAACACAAGAACGGTGAAAGGCAGAGCTTATGGCAGGACACTCCAAGTGGGCCAACATCAAATACCGTAAGGAGCGCCAGGACAAGAAGCGCTCCAACCTGTTCGCCCGGTTGACCCGGGAGATCATGGTTGCCGCGCGGGACGATCCCAATCCGGATACCAATCCCACTTTGGCCTCAGCTATGGAGAGGGCACGGCAGGCCAACGTACCCAAGGATAACGTGGAGCGGGCTATCAAGCGTGCCACGGGGGAGGACGGCTCCGTCCAGCTGGAGGAGGTCTTCTACGAGGGTTATGGACCGGGCGGCGTGGCCGTATTGGTTCGCTCTCTGACGGACAACCGCAACCGCACTGCCTCCGCCGTGCGGCGGGTGTTCGACAGTCACGGAGGCTCTTTGGGCACCGAGGGCTGCGTAGCGTGGCAGTTCGAGCGGCGGGGCATCGT
>SL_5KL_010_SEDDRAFT_10000182_pt1 | contig 37937 bp, 45 predicted proteins | sample SodLakKL_010_SED_FD_9118 | JGI IMG/M metagenome (IMG submission 9118)
TGATAACCCAACCCTTTCCACAGAGACGGTGTCGATATCCTGCCAATCATCGAAATCTCCATCTATTATTACCCCTTCATCGGGCTCCTCATAAACAAAAAATATGAAGGCTCCAGCGATCATCCCTATTATAAGTAAAAATATCATACCCGTGACTGCTGTCTTTTTCCATCTTATCTTCTTTTCTAGAGATCTTCTCTGCTTCTTCACACCGTTGATAAAACCCATATCAGTTTTATCCTTTGTATTGTCCAATGACCCGTTCTGTAAACCATTTATGAAACCCTTCTCAGAGGGGGATCCCGAATCTTTTGATCCATTCAACATACCTCTTTCTATCTTAGGAGAAGATGGAGGTATAGGTCCTTTTGCCTTTTTCTTTTCAAGCTCATTTTCAAGTGCTTCTATCGTCTTTTCCACTAACTCTTTTGTTTTCTCATAATCACCACGAGAATAAGTCTTTCTCAGATATGCAAGACGGGTCTTAAAATCAAGAGATGGTCGACTCTTATCTAAGGACTTCTTTATCTCATCTAAACGTGATAGGGCATCACTAGCGTATTCCATCTCTTCTAACTTATTGTCCAACCGGGTAAGTATTTCAAAACAGACTCTATATCTACCTTCATCCTCGAGTGTTTTTACTTTCGTTAATAATATCTCAAAAGACTGGATATGAGATTGATATACATATCTTCTATCTTCTAATTCCCTTAATTTTGATTTGATAACCATGAACCTGTGATCAAGTTTCTTCTTGACTTTTTTTGAATCCACGAAAGTAGTGACAATATTATCATGTCGAACCTCATCTTCCAGCGGTTCTTCGATCAGTTCGACTAATCCATCATATATGTTGTTTTTACCTAATGACTGAGACAACTCATTTTTTTTACTTATAAATGTATCAACTATACTTTCTTCTTCAACTACATCATCTTCACAATATGGGCATGAATCATCCGTTTTAGAATAATATCCACAAATATTGCACTTCTCTAACTTATCTTTTAATTCTTCTGCACTCTCCAAGATCTGTTTGGCTTTTTTATCACCGATGCCCGAGATTTCCTTTAGACCATCTTTCCCAATTTCGAATATCCCTTCGATTCCATTAATCCCTTTTTTTTCATACAGGGTTTTAGCAGTCAATTCTCCAATGGACCTTATCCTTTTCAATCGGGCTATAGCTTCCTTCATGGCTCCTCTTTTATATCGTACTCAAATCCTTCTTTAACTATTCATCATAAGTTTAGTAGAACCAACCAAAGATGACGGTTGTTCCATTTAAACCATCGATTGTGGGTATCATATTTCCTCAACTAGACTTTATTCAATTCTGTTTAAGGTTATATATATTTTTAGTGTATAGTTCAATTTCTAGTGTGGGTATAAGTATAAATGTACCATAGGAAAAGGTTTAAAATACTATCGCTGAATAGAAGCTCTGATAATATGTATGATGTTCTTATTGTGGGTACAGGCCCAGCAGGTTATACCGCTGCCCTTTACACCGCTAGATACAAATTAGAAACGATTATCATCGGTGAGATGCCCGGTGGACTTATCTCTGAGGCACCAGATGTTTGTAATTTCCCTTCAAGGAAGAGTATAAGTGGTATGGAACTAGCAAGTAAGATGGAAGAACAAATAAAAGATCTCGGAGTAAAGGTTGTATATGATAAGGTCGAGGATATCGATGAGGGAAAAGGTAACTTTACAGTAAAATCTTCCAGGGGTGAATATAAGGCAAAAAAAGTTATCCTGGCTACTGGTCAAGAAAGACGAAAGCTGGGTTTAGATAGAGAAAAAGAACTGATAGGTAAAGGAGTCAGTTATTGTGCCACCTGTGATGCTGCTTTTTATGGTGGTAAAATCGTCGGTGTCGTTGGAGGAGGTGATGCGGCACTAGCATCAGCATTGTTATTATCTCGATATGCAGATAAAGTGTATATACTATATAGGAAAGGAGAATTCTTCCGTCCAGAACCGATCCGGGTAGAAGAAGTTGGACAGAATGAGGATATAGAATGCATATTCAACGTAAATGTAGTAGATCTGATCGGAGAAGAAAAATTATCATCAGTGAAGTTAGACGATGGGAGTAAAATCGACCTAGATGGTCTTTTCATAGAGATCGGATCTATTCCAAATAATGAAATAGCTGAGGACATGGGAATAGATATGACCGAAGGGGGTTATATAATCACAAACGAAGAAAGAAAAACCAACATAAAAGGTGTTTTTGCCGCTGGTGACATCATAGATTCACCATTAAAACAGGCGATCACAGCTGCAGGTCAAGGTGCCGAAGCCGCTGCTTCAGCTTACGAGGAGATACAAGAACAAAAAGTTAAAGAATAATGATGAATATATCTTGATTTGAATACATGGTTTAAAATTGGATAGCATCTTTATGAATACTATAAAAAAAGCTGGACTTATCACTGTCGTCATAGCTATTACCCTAGTTGCCCTGATATTGACCCTGACTTTTTTACCTGGTTATATCAAGGGTAGAGGCAACTTATACGAAGCATGGGAAAAGGGACAGTGGCATCTAACCAATGACGATTACGATGAGTTGATCATAGAATACGACTATGTTCGAAACTATAGACCTAATTATACAGCTATCCAAACATTCGACGATATGCTTCGAAACCATACAGAAAAAGAAAACATAGAACACAGGATAGGAGATGAAATATCCTTCCCCGATACAAAGCCCGTCTATGATCAGCATGACCTATCTTATCTTGAAGATAAATACCGGGATGTTGAAACAAAAGAAAATACATTAGTTATTTATGTCCTTTATCTAGATGGCTTATGGAAAGAAGGGAACGTATTGGGATTATCTTATAGGGGAACTAATATAGTCATCTTTAAAGAGACCATCATGAGAAGTGCTGATAGAAGTCCAGGTCTCAGTTATGGGGATATCGAAAGATCTGTACTGATACATGAATGGGGACACCTAATAGGTTTAGTAGGTAGAGATTATGACAGTGATCACGAATCTGAAGAATATCGACACCATTGTAATTTAGAAGCCGGAGATTGTGTCATGGCTGCATCGGTAGAGATAAATGTCACGGGTATGGGTAGAACACCACCAACTGAATTTTGTGAACTCTGCCTTGAAGATATAGAGAGGATAAGAACCATGAATGACCCTTTTAGCATCGCTAATCTCTTAACTTATACTGCAATGATCGGACAATTCGCTGTAGGTACGACATGGGTGATCACTATAGCCAATAGAGATGATAAAAAACAAGAATATCATGGCTATGAAAATGCTTATTATAAGGAAACAGACCATGTAAAGGAAAATGATGAGAAAAAGTACTACTAGTTTTTCCTCTGGTATGTGAAACTATAACTAACTTCTGCGTTAGATGTTGTCCTGTTTTCAGCTCTTAATTCTTTTAATCTTACGGTTTCTACATCTTTGTCTTCCAATTCTTTTAACAAACCAGGTACGTGCCCATCCCCTACTACAGCTACGACTGAATCGTATCTTTTTTCAAGTTCTTTGATGTTCTCGGCCATGAACTTGTTTCTATCATCTATCAAGACTTTGGATATAGAAGGCATGTTTTCAGCTAAAACGTCCATATAATCACCTTCATTTTCCTGGTATCTCTCCATCTCCTTCTCGACTTTTTCCTTACTGGTAAATAGGCCCACAACTAATCCTACGACAAAATATATCTTCTCTTTGATACTCATACTTTTCATCATCTTTTGGAATACCAGGCCTGCTGGTAGATCGATGAAGGCTACCCCTATACCAAGGTCTCTTGCAGTTTCTATTGCTTCCAGCATCTCACTGCCTACTTTAACTCCAAAATCGTCAGCTATCTTCTTTTGGATCATACTCATGGCTCTGTACATAAGAGGAGCATCATTTTGAGATCTATCATCGGACATCAAAGCATTGTATCTCTGTTTATCCAACTCCACGGCTACCACTGAGGGATCTCTACGGATGATCTCTTCCCTGAGTTCTTCCGATATATCGAACACGTGGGCTGTACCTATTATAGTTATCATGGATTCCAATCAGATGATACCAGAGAGATAACGATATAAATATGTATTCGATGGTCAATGATTATCAGTGCCGTGCTCGGGGTGACATATCTTTTGAACGGTTTCATCACCACATTCGACACATTCTAGCTCTAAAGTCGAATGATATATATTGAATTCCTCGTGCATCAACTTCCTTATCATAGATTTTATACGTTCTGATTCAATCATGCTCATATCGTCGATAACAATATGTACAGAAAAGGAATGTATACTCGAACATAGAGTCCAAAGATGAACATCATGGACGCCCCTGACTCCCTCGACTCTTTTCAAGGTTTCAATGATCTCGTTCACATCTAGATGCTCCGGTGTCCACTGCATTATAACTCCTATTGATTCCCTTAACAATTTAACAGACCCAGAGATTATCAATAACGCTATCAATACACTCAAAATAGGATCCACGATATAATTCCCCGTAAAATAGATGATGACTGCACCAACTACTACTCCACCACTTGAGAGTGTATCCGCTAAAAGATGAAGATAAACTCCTCTTATGTTGATGTCCTTATGTCCATGTAAAAGACGGGTTGCATAAAGATTACCACATAAACCTATGACTGCAACTATAAGCATCTCTACGGATTCAACTTCTTGGGGAGATATGAAACGGTGGTAAGATTCATAAAAGATATACCCACTCACGAAGAGTAAGATCACTGCGTTGAAAAGTGCAGCTAACACTTCAGCGCGATGATGACCGAAGGTGGCTTCTACATGAGGGGAACGTGCTGCAAGATTTATTGCGGTCAAAGAAGTAGCTATGGCAAATATATCGGTCAACACGTGTCCAGCATCCCCTAGTAATGCCAAGGAATTAGAAACAAGATAACCAAGTAAAGCTATAAGCAGAAGAGATATGTTTATCAGTAGGGCCAAGCGAAGTTTGCCCTTGGTACCTCTAAAACTAGATTTTAGACCCATCTGTTTATCACCCTGGATAATCTTTGCAAACCTAATGCAAGATCTTCAGTTTTCAGACCGAAGCATAATCGTATATGATCATCCCATGTATCTTCTTCTGAGAAAAAATTTCCCGGGGCTACCAATACGCCTTCTTCGATGGCCTTCTTCGATAAGTTTAAAGAATCAGTGGATATCCTCAGTTTTGGAAATGAGATTATTCCGCCGGTCGGAGGGACCCATTCCACAAACTCGTTACCTTCAACCCAGCCAGTGACCATTGAAAGGTTCCTTTTTGCTAATCCCCTGACCTCTTTCAAAAATACCTCTCTTTTTTCGATCACATTGATTGCAAGTCTTTCTGAGTAAGTCGAATTCAATATGTTGAGATCGTATTTCATGCTATTTATTTTCTTCATAATCGATTTGTTCCTTGAAGCAGTCCAACCTATTCTGACACCACCCATACCGAAAACTTTGGATAGACTCGAAGTTATGATGACATTATATCCTAGATCGATGGCTGAGAAATCATCCTCGATAAAATCCTTGAATATCTCGTCGACTATCAAAAGAATCTCTCTATCCTGGAGATATCTTTGGATGTCTGTAAGTTCATCCTCATTAAGATACTTGCCACTAGGGTTATGAGGGTTCGTGAGAATGACTGCTTTTGTATCGTCACTAACTATACCTTTTAGATCGTCCAGTTTTATCCGAAAATCGTCTTCGAAGCTTCTTTTCATGGTTTTTACATGGAGACCCAATCTCCTTGGTAAATTAACTAAAGGTCGATAATTAGGAGATTCAACTATGATCTCATCTCCGGGTTTGAACAACGTCATTAATACCAAAGAGTTGGAAACTTGGGCTCCAGATAAGGGTATAACTCTGTCAGTACTTATACCATATATCGCAGATATTTTAATCCGTAGTTCTTTATCTAGCTCATCAGTATATTCAAAGCCGGGTTGTTTTTTAAGCCTCAATGATTCAGAATGTGATATCTCTCTAACACTACTGCTAGCTAGGTCGTACCTGACCTCGCGATTTTCTGTAAGAAAATCTCTAAGGGGAAATGTAGACATACGGATGATGTATTCCCTTTACGGTTAAAAAAGATTCGGCAGATGAACAATTATAGGAGTTTTCTCAGGAAAAAATTAAATAATTTGCTAAGGATTCAGGATATACCCAAAATCACTTTCAAAAGGTAGGAGCAAGATAGATGAGGAAACTTATCCTCTGTATAGACAGGGATGATGATATAGGTACCAAAACTGGATTGAATACACCCTTGATAGGAAGAAAGGAAATGCTAGATGCAGCTGTAAAGCTGGGATTAAAAGATCCTGAAGATTCAGATACAAATTCCATATTTTCTGCTATCTCTACTTACGATGAAATGAAAAAAAAAGGTGACGATGTCGAGGTAGCAGCAGTATGTGGTTCTACTCAGATAGGATGGAAATCTGATGAAGCCTTAGCCGCAGAAGTGGACAAGGTACTAAAAAAGGTGAAACCAGATACTACTATTATAGTTTCAGATGGGGCTGAAGATGAATACATCACACCTATAATCACTTCAAAAGTGGATATATCCCATGTAAAGAACGTTCATGTAAAACAGATCAAAAGTGTTGAAAATTTCTACTATATGGTAGTAAAAAGTTTACAGGAGGAAAAAACGAAAAGAAAGGTATTGTTCCCTATCTCCCTTGCTCTGCTAGTTTATGGTTTTTTCACAGTACTTTCTCTAATTGGAGACATATATTATAGGGGGTGGGGTGCCATCGGTGGATTTTCATCCTTCGGCGTAGGTATCATATCATTTGTTCTAGGTATCTATGTTATCGGTAGAATATTCGAATTAGATAGAAAGTTAATTAAATCCTATTTTGACCTCAAAAAAGCCATAAGTACAGCATCGGTATGGCTACCTTTCTCGATAGTAGCGATATTGATAGTTCTTGGCAGCACCCAGATCGGATGGGATGCTATCATGGAACTGGAGGATCCCTCCTTTTTCATAGCTTTCCTAGCCTTTGCAAGTAATGTCATCTGGTGGTGGATAGGAGCTATATTTTTACATGAATTAGGTCAGGTGATAGATACTTATCTGAAAAAGGGGAGAATCAAAAAATCATTCTGGGCTATACTATTCTCTTTATTAGCACTCACTTTCATATTCTGGGGAGCTTTCGGATACATAAGAGTCATGGTAGGGATGGAAGCGGCAAATGTTCTTCCCATGGTGGCGATAAACATAACTTTAGGATTATTGATAGGCATCCTCGGAGGTATCACTAATACCAGCTTCGGGGAAGAAGATGAGGAAGAGGATGAGGATGAAGATGAAAATGAGGAAGAGGAATAAAGTGACCCTGTAGGGATAAATAATATGGATTACGAAGATTGGAAACCTATATATGAAGAGATACTCCAAGATTTTAACTATTCGAAACAAGAAGATATCAAAGCAGCTAAGCTGCTAGATCAGATCAGGGGATCAGACAGATTGGATTTTATAAAACAGATCCATGGCTCGAGAGTCGAAGTACTAGGGCCATATGCCGGGGACTATTGTGAAGAATACGTGTTTATAGCTGGCTCGGCCATATCAAAATTCAAAGATATAGAGGGAAACAAATTCTTTCTTGTCACAGACTTAGATGGAGATACATCCCTACAAAAGAATAAGAACGTCGAAGGAATACCGACTTTTATACATGCTCACGGGGATAACCAAGAGCTTATCAAGAGATGGGGACAAAGATTTAGAGGGAAAGTTGTCTCAACTTGCCAATGTAGACCTATCAACACAGTTTACAATTTTGGAGGTTTTACCGACGGTGATCGATGTGTTTTTATAGCAGATCATTTCGGTGCTGAACATATAATCCTTAACGGATGGGATTTTGATAGACCAGCAAAAAAAATTGGTGATGACAGTATCAAGAAAAAGAAACTACGTTGGGCTAAAAAACTTATCCATACGGTAAAAACACCTATATCATACAAGTAAAATATTTAGGCTGGTAGGATTTCTTTATTTATAGAAGCCGGCGGAAGTTTTATATAAACGGCTAGGAGATTAGATTGAAACTTGGGTATGTTAAGATGGAGAACAGATTAAAAGAAAACCCACAAAAAAAAATAGAAAAGATTCAAGAATGTCCCGAATGTTCCAGTGAACATGTTTCAAAAGATTATCATCGGGGAGAGTTGTTATGCGAAAATTGTGGGTTGGTTATAGATGATCAATACATAGACGATGGACCAGAGTGGAGGGCTTTCGATGCTAAACAGAAGGAAAAAAGGTCTAGAACCGGTGCTCCAATGAATTATCTAAGTCATGATAAAGGTCTATCAACCCAGATCTCCTGGAAAAATAAAGATGCCTACGGAAGAACGATACCCCATAAAAACAGAGGGCAGATATATCGTGTGAGAAAATGGCATAGAAGGATAAGAGTTTCCAATGCTACTGAGAGAAATCTAGCTACTGCTCTAAGAGAACTAGACAGATTATCATCTAAGATGGGATTACCTAGGAGTATCAGAGAGACCGCCGCTATGATATATCGGAAGGCGGTCGAAAAGAACCTCATCCGGGGTAGGAGTATAGAAACCGTGATAGCCTCTTCATTATATGCAGGTTGTAGAAAATGTGATGTTCCTCGTACCCTTACAGAGATATCCAATGTTGCCCAGGCTGATGAAAAACAGATCGGTAGAGCGTACCGTTTCTTATCTAGGGAACTACAATTGAAATTACTTCCTACTAAGCCAGAAAATTATTTGAAGAGGTTCTGTAGCAAACTCGATCTTGATAGAAATGTTGTAAATAAGGGTGAAAATATCATAGAACAGGCCAACAAATTAGGATTGACCTCTGGAAAGGGGCCTACAGGTATCGCTGCCGCAGCCATATATATATCATCCATCCTTGAAGGGGATCCTAGAACACAAAGAGCGATAGCGGAGGTTGCAGGAGTAACCGAGGTCACTATCCGTAACAGATACAAAGAGATCGCCGAGGAGATCGGGATAACAATCGAAACATGACATTTTTAAAATCTTAATAGAAAAATCCTTAAAATGTTGGGATAATTTTATACATAATCAATATATTCTAAATCCCCGGTGAGTTCATTTGGCTAGGGTAAGGATAGAGGAGTTCAAGAAGGCTGTAATCAAAGTTCTTAAAGATAGGGATATAGAACCTGAAGAATCCGAAGTTATAGCTGAAAAAGTGATGAATCTGTTTGGTTATGATAAATCCATCACAGATAATTTATTGTCTTCCAGGGAAAGGGACCTTTTCTACATGCTTGAAGATTATGATATTTTGACCACAGAGGAGGAAACAGCTTATCTACCTAGTGGAAAAAAATGGAGGATCCACTATTGGAAGATCAAAGAAGATAAAATCAAAAAGATCTTATCAGAGAAAAAGGAAAAAGAAAAAACAGAGGATAAAAGCGTTTACGATGATCTCTCTGATGAGGTATGGAAAAGACATGAATGATCATGGTTATGAAGAAAAAACATCTCGAGATAGAATTAGAGAAGATTCCTTCACATCCTGAACCAAAAGCCCACCTCGAACAATATCCCACGCCATCTCATATCGCTGCAGACATATTATTTCATGCATTGGTAAATGATGATATCTATGAAAAGAAGGTTCTGGATCTTGGATGTGGTACCGGGATCTTTTCAATAGGTGCTGCCCTACTAGGTGCTGATAAAGTCATAGGAGTAGATATAGATCGTTCAGCTGTTAAGGTGGCTAAAGATGTCGTAGAAGATTTTGAACTCCAGGATAAGATCAGTTTTGAAATCTGCGATATAAAAGAATTTATAGGATATGGAGATACAATATTTATGAATCCACCATTCGGTGCCCAAAAGAAAGGAGCAGACATCCCATTTCTGGAAGTTGCTTTCGAAAGTGCTGATAGGATATACTCGCTGCACAATAAAAAAACAGAAGGATATATAAGAAATTATGTGATAAAAAAGGATTTCCATATTTTTTGGGAAAAAAGATATATGTTTGAAATAGATAGGATTTTTAATTTCCATACAGATGACTCGAAAAGCATAGAAGTGATATTGTTCGTATTAGGAAGATTAGAAGATCCAAGATCATAAATATCTACAAGAGGTAATAAGATGAAAAAAACAGAAGATGATATAGTGGCTCCTGGAGATAAAATAGGGGCGAGTGAAGAGTGGCTCCCAGGAGAAGGAACGTATGAAGAAGAAGGCTATGTATATTCTTCTATATTTGGTAAAGTTAAATATGATGATGAAGATCTCGTCGCAAGTGTAGAAGGCGTTAATCCTGTTTCTTTGGTCGAAAATGGTGATATCGTATATGGTAAGATTAATAATAATAGAGGGTCTATAGCATCGATTTCTATTGAACTCGTAGAAGGGGAACCACGTGGGATAGCTATGGACCTAGAAGGCTCTTTACACGTTTCTAAGATCTCAGAGGATTATATAGAAAGTGTAGATACTGCTTACAAAAAAGGGGATATAGTTAGGGCAAAGGTCATTCAGACGGAACCATCAATACAGGTAACGACAAAAGAGAAGAATCTTGGAATAGTAAAAGGGTTCTGCACAGATTGTCGAAAGGATATGGAGCTACGCCGAAATAAATTGTATTGTGAGTACTGCGATCTTTACGATAAAAGAAAGATATCTAAAGCATATGGCAAAATAAAATTAAAAAAGCGTTAATTTGGGGTTATAAATTGAGCAGCGTATCTAAAACGTTGATGGCTATCGAAGAACGAGAAAAATGGAGGGAAAGAGAGAAAGAAATATTAAAAAGGCTCAAAAAAATCCAAAAAAGAAAGAAGTATCTTCAGAAAAAAGCAAAAAAATTAAAAGAGAATATAAAAGAAATCGAAGATGTGATGAGGGCTGCAAAAAGGGATGAACTCGATAAAGTTAGGATTTCAGAGAAATTCGATGATTTTTTAATAAGGTGATGTTAAGTGGATAAAACTAGTTTAGAAGATTTAAATAATATCTTATCCCACTACAAAGAAAGATATAGAGAGGTCAGGAAAGAGATAAAGGAAATCGAAGAAAAAGAAAAAAATCTGAAGAGGGAATTGGAGACCGTCAGAAATCACTTAAATTATTATGAGTCACTGGTTTCAGATATGAAGAAGATGATGGAAGGAAGGAAAAATATCGATTTTTTAGATCAATTATGAGGGTGAGTATATGGAGATTCATCATACCCAAAAAGGATGAAAAATTAATATAGGGTTAAATACATAAGGTTCCAAATGATTCTTTCAAACCTGACCGGAGTTTGAGATTATGACTATCAAAAGCCAGATCGAAGAGATATTCAAAGAACCAGTAAAAGAAAACGATATCGAAGCTATTGCTTTAACATCAAAAAATGGTATACCCATAGCAAGTTATGTTGAAAAGAAAGATGAACACGAAAGTTTTAGCACCCTTTCAGCTACCATATTAGGAGCTTCAGAAGTGATATTTTCCGCCTTAGAAAAAAAACAACCGGTAGATATTATAATACGGTCTGACGAATCCATATTATTTATTCAAGAGAACTCCTCAGACTCTGTTTTATCGATGATGGGTAAATCAGAAGATGAAGAAAGACTGATCGAAATAATGGATGATATATCTAAAAAACTGAAAGAAATAAGAGAAGGTTCACTAGAAATCGAGGTGAAAAAATGACGAAAGTTGAAGGCATACCTAAAGAGATAATTGAATTTCTGGAAAAAAAAGGAGGATCCTCTATTTTTCTTAAGGGGTCTGCAGGTACAGGTAAAACCACACTCGCTCTACAACTGATCGAAGAGATGGGTGATCCTAATAAAAGTTTTTACTTATCTACTAGAGTATCTGATGAAAGTTTATATCAACAATTTCCTTGGCTCGAAGAAAAGGAGATGAAAAGCAGAGTACTGGATTCTAGTAAGATTTTTTTAGAAACGATATATGAAGACGAAGAATTTGAGGAAGAAGACGAATTACCTGAATCGGAAAAGATGAAGATCGAATCTGCTAAAAAGTTCTTAGACAATATAGAAGAAAGTGGTCCTCCTGAAGAGGTAGATAGGACTCACCTTTCCAACCTAGATAAAAAGATACCCTCCCTGGAGAACATATACGATAGGATCGATCAGACACTGCCTGAGCGACCTACCCTGGTTATTGACAGCGTAGAGGGTATCACCAGTAAATATGGAATAGATGAGGAAACTTTCATCATGACGGTTCAAAAAGACCTTGCAGAAAATTCCAATACAAATCTTATAATGGTATTAGAGAAGGCGGATGCAAAGTTTTTAGAATACCTGGTAGATGGCGTAGTTGAACTCTATAGATATCATTTAGATAAAAGGAATGTGCGAGAGATACACCTGATAAAATTAAGAGGCGTAGGTATAAAACAACCATCTTATCTTATGACACTCAGCGGGGGTAAGTTTAAATGTTTCGAACCCTATAAAATACCCGAAGCAGGAGAAATGGAATGGGAACCTTTACAGACCTTAGATGGTAAATACAGCACAGGATCAAAGGACCTCGATGATCTACTCAACGGTGGGTTCGACAAGGGGACTTACAATGTCTTCGAAGTAAAAGAGAATGTTAGCAATGAAGAGTACTTCTCTGTCCTTAGACCGATCTTCTTGAATTTCTTGACACAAGATCGTGGTGTATTAGCGGTTCTTTCAGGAGGTACACATCCAGAGAATCTTAGAGAGGATCTAGTTCGATTCGTAAATCCCGATAGGTTCAATGAAAGATTCCGGATCGTCGATTATTTTTCGCCTCAAACCCAAAAGCCGTATATGATGGCATTAGGCGGAAAGAGCAGGGATGAAGTCAGCAAGATATACTCCAAACACATTGGAGAGATAAGGGGAGATGATAATAAACCTATACTAGAGTACACTGGTTTTGATACTATGGAGTATCTGATGGGTAACGAAATAGCCATAAAGGAACTATTAGAAGCTGTGGCCAATACTAAAGCATCGAACAAATTGGGCATAGGTCTAGTCAAACACGGATTGAAGGTTTCAAGCGAGATCAAAAACATGGCCGACAATTATTTCGTAATAGCCAGTATAAATAAAACACCGTGTATATATGGTATAAAACCAAAAACAGGACTTTATGCTATAGTCAGTGAAGAGGAGAAGGTTCCGCACATCGATTTAGTACCTATAATGTGAGGTCAATAACCATATTCACCTTTGAGAGGAACGAATAAAACCCCTCCTAGATCTTTCTTTTTTATCTTGTTCTTATCGGTTTTTTCAGCCAATATTAGATTTTGATAAAAATTACCTCCTATCGGTATCAAAATCTTCCCTTTTATCTTCAATTGTCTAAGTAAAGGAGGGGGAATAGACGGAGCACCGCAAGCTACAGATATACGATCATAAGGCGATCCGGGTTCGTAGCCTATGGACCCATCGCCTTGGATGACTTCTACGTTCAGGTACTCCGCTTTTTTTAATGAATCTTTAGCCTTCTTAGCTAAAGATTCCAGTAATTCCATGCTTATCACTTTTCCCTCGGTACCGACCAATTCCGAGATAACAGCTGCATGGTATCCTCGACCTCCCCCGATCTCAAGGACCTTATGGCCCTTTTTTAAATCTAATTCCTCAACCATCATAGCTACCATGTGAGGGGCGGATATTGTCTGATCATGACCTATGGGCTGGGGACTGTCCACATAAGCTCTTGATCTCACATAATCGGGAACAAATAGATGCCTAGGGACGCTAAGCATAGCTTTTTCGACCTTATCACTACTTATGTAACCACGCCGCCTTAGGCGACTCACCATCTTTTCCCTTTCTTCCTCAAAACTCAACTTCTCATCTCCATCTATGTGTTTTTGACCTTATCTGCACCTAATCCACGAAGGATTAACTAGATGTTATCGATACCTTTTATACCCTTTCATCTTCCTTGCAATAAAAAATCTTTTTCCTCACTTCTTTAATATCAACTTTCATCAACCTTCCCTATCAGTGCATTCCATATCAAGTAGGTTAGGATTGATTTTTTAGAAAATCTATTAGTTATAGATAAAAACATTTATCTATATTATCATTCATATCCATGTGGACATGTCTGGGATAGAAAAGGTAATAAAAGAACTAAAAACCGAATTAAAAAATTTATACGAAGATAGGCTTGAAAAGATTATACTATATGGGTCTTATGCTAGAGGAGAGGAAACAGCCGAATCCGATATCGATATAGCTGTGGTTTTATCAGGCAATGTAAAAAAAGGAGAGGAAATCGATCGTATGATAGATATAATCACAGATATAAATCTAAAATACGATGTGCTTATCTCCATATATCCCGTTTCTAAGGATGATTACGAACATCTAAACAGCCCCATACTGAAAAACATGAGGGGAGAGGGAGCTGTGGCATGAAGGAAATAGAGAACCTGGTAGAACGAGCAAAAAAGTATCTTGAAAGTAGTAAACTATTGTATGAATCAGGTGATTATGAATCTGCTGTTTCAAGGGATTATTACGCTATGTTCTACATGGCTGAAGCAGTTCTCCTTACTCTCGATAAAACTTATTCATCTCACAGAGGAGTTATCTCTAGTTTTGGTAAGCATTTTGTTAAGACTGATATTTTCCCAAGATGGATGGGTAGAGAATTGAACAGAGCTTTTGGTAAAAGACAACTAAGTGATTATGAATATACATTTGTAATATCGGATCACGAGGCTGAAGATTTGCATGAAAGTGCCAAGAAATTTGTTAATGAGATTATACATCATTTAGAGAAAGAAGATTATTTGTGAGATGAATAATTTTTTTAGTTTGTTTTTCCCGAAGTTAGGCACACCTAGTAGTTTGTTTTCCAAGAAAAAACAAATTACCCATAAAATGATTTTATCCTTACTATATTACATAAATCAGCCAAAATGCCACCGTATCCGTCATAATTGGCTAGAACGCATTAATAGGTAGATGACCTCTGATGGTAAGTGAAACTTTGAGAAAGAAGCATCCCCCTCTGAGTACGGGATTGAGAGGATGTCAATGTTCTGACAACCTTAATAAGTAGGAACCGATATAGAATGATCGGAAACTATGACAGATATACCTGAATCACATCCGAGATATCTATCGCTTAAAACCAGAGAGAAGTTGGTCCAGGGAGTCGAAGATGGGATGACTTCTAAAGCGGGTTTGATAGCCCATGGTAGAGGAGAGGCCTTCGATTACCTGTTAGGAGAGGAAACGACACCCTTTGCTGAAAAAGCCGAGAGATACGCTCTGAAGCTTATGAAAGAAGCGGATAATGCAGTCATCTCGATAAACGGGAACGTTGCAGCTCTGGTTCCAGATTCTATAGTGAAATTAGGCCAGGACTTAGATGCTAAGCTCGAAGTCAACTTGTTCCATAGAACTGATAAAAGGATGGAATTGATCGAAAAAAAATTGAAGGATAACGGTGCAGAGGAAGTCCTTGGATCGGAACCCGACGCTAAGATACCAGATCTTGAACATGCTAGAGCTTTATGTTCTGAAGAGGGGATATACTCCTCAGATGTTGTTTTAGTTCCACTGGAGGATGGAGACAGAGCAAAAGCTCTCTCGGATATGGGTAAAACTGTTATCACAATAGACCTAAATCCGCTTTCACGTACTGCACAGGTCTCGGATGTTACCATAGTGGACAACATCATCAGGGCCGTACCTAATATGAACAAACAAGAACCTTTGGAAGAGGGTTTCAGCAATCATAAAAATCTGAACAGGACTCTAAAATATATGTCTCAAAGACTTTTCGATCTATCAGAGGAACTCTAAATTTACTATCATTCATATCGGTTCCGACATTAAGCGTCTAAAAAGAACGATCCAAGATAATTAAGCGATCCGTTAGAGGTAACTGTGATCGAGATATATAGAAACAAATTACCTATCATCAAAACTACCTCATAGTATGAAAAATCGGATATACAACCGAGGGAAAAAGACAATTACAAGTCTCTCGATGAACAATCGATACCATGAGAGAACTGATAGAGAAGGGTAAAAAACGATTACAGTGGGCTAGAGAACACATGAAAGTATTGAAGAAAGTAAGGGAAGAGATCAAAGAAAGCAGAAGCCTTGAAGGAAAGAACATATCCATGGCATTACATGTAGAAGCGAAAACAGGTATTCTAGCGTTATCTTTAGCGGAAGCCGGGGCCAAGGTGAAGATGGCCAGCTGTAATCCACTCTCCACGGATGACTCTGTAGCTGAAGCACTGAGAGAAGAATACGGTATGGATGTTTATGCAAAAAGGGGAGAGACAGAGGAGGAGTATTACGAGAACCTCAACAGGATCCTGGAGCACGAGCCCGATGTGGTCATAGATGACGGTGGTGATCTCGTATCGTTGATCCATACCGAACGAAAGGATCTGATAGATGGTATAAAAGGGGGATGTGAAGAGACTACGACAGGCATAGTTAGATTACGGGCCATGGAAAAGGATGGAGCCCTAAAATTCCCTGTTATGTCTGTAAATGATGCTTTCATGAAACACCTTTTCGATAACAGGTACGGAACAGGACAATCGACGATCGATGGATTGATGACAGCTACCAACCTCCAGCTGAGCGGTAAGAAATTTTTGGTAGGAGGATACGGATGGTGTGGCAGGGGTATCGCCATGAGAGCTAAAGGTATGGGAGCCGATGTCATGGTTTCTGAGGTGGACCCGATAAAGGCTGTAGAGGCAAAGATGGACGGATTCGATGTTGGACCAGCTAAGGAGAATATCAAGAGAGCGGATTTTGTTGTGACTGCCACGGGATGCAAACATGTCATCGGAGATGAGGAGATAAAAAATGCTAAAGACGGATGCATAATGGCTAATTCAGGACATTTCAACAACGAGATAGACATCAGTGCCCTTGAAGATAATTCAGAATTTTCAAGAACTGCAAGAGAAGACGTGATGGAATATTCTATGAAAGATGGTAGAAAATTGTATCTATTAGCGGATGGAAGACTGGTCAACTTAGCTGTAGGTCAGGGACATCCCGCTGAGATCATGGACATGAGTTTCGCACTGCAGATGCTGGCAGCGGATCACGTTATAAATAACGATTTAGAGGATGGAGTACACAACATCCCCAGGGAACTAGACGAAAAAGTAGCAAGGTTGCGACTCGAAGCTGATGGAATAAAAATTGATAAATTATCTCAAGAACAGAAAGAGTATATGGAAGGTTGGGAAGAAGGGACCTGATAGACTTTATACAAGAGTCATATCAGCTGCTTCTGCACTCTGGATACCGGGGATGGATCTTAATTTCTCTTCCATCTCATCTACTATCCCACCTTCGTCCGGTATCTCGATAGTCGATATAACTGCCATAAGCCCGAAAGCTACTTTTTCTTCCTTTGATCCTTTGTATTCTCCATGTTCTTCTGCGATCTTCTTGACTTCTGCTTTGATCTCATCAAGGTCCTTTTTTGGATCTTCTGGCATCAATTTATAAACTATTCTTACGTCTCCCATGATCAAGGCCCCCTGAATCCACATTCTGGGCATTCATATCTAGCGCCCTGATCTCGACATTTCTTACACCGTCCTATCTGAACATCCCCACATTCGGGACATGGGAACGATGTATTTTTTAATCCCACTAAGGTCACACCACATGATGTACAGTTATAGTCTTCTTTCATTATGATCATCGATTTCAAAAATAGAATGATATATAAGGTTGTCGCATTCGTCTAAGACTCATCCCGAAAATACTATATATACAAAATTGTTGGAATCTTTGTCATGACATTCTACACAAAAAGCAATATGAAATCCGATAAAATAGGAACGAAGATTATTGGATATTTGTGTGATAAATGGAGGAAAAAATATGGATGATTTCAAAAGATTCTTTTCAACTTTTCTACTCGCTTTGGGCACCTATCTAATTTTAACATTTGCAGCAGGTGTCTCGATTGTGGAAGGCACACCACTCTGGGGTTATGAACAGTTGGTCTTGGCATTTTCTGTAGCTCTGATCGTTGCATCAGTTACCAGCCATATCCTATGCCGTAAAGACGATTTCAGGATGTTGAACCCTGTTAGATGGGGGATAATGCTGGTCTATTTGATCCCGCTCTTCATAGAGATGGTGAAAGCTAACTTCGATGTAGCCTATAGGGTCATTACTGGAAACATCAGACCGGGTATAGTCAGGATCAAACCTGGGCTGGAAAAGGATCTAAGTATCACGTTACTAGCAAATTCTATAACACTAACACCTGGTACTCTAACTGTAGATGTAGATGAAGATAAAAAAGAACTTTACATCCATTGGATCAAAGTCAGGAAGAATCCAACTGAAACGATATCTGGAAGGTTCACAAAATGGATAAGGAGGTTTGCAGAATGATAGACTTTTCTTATCCTCTGCTTTTAGCTGTAGGCATATTTTTCATATACATACTAATTTCAGCCATTAGGATATTTTTAGGTCCCACGGCACCAGATAGGGCCGTAGCACTTGATACGATAAACACAATGGTGGTGGCCAGTATGGTGGGACTAGGTGCAGCGACATGGGAAACCCTTTTCATAGATATCGCTATAGTTTACGCAGTACTCTCATATATAACAACATTATTCATAGCAAACTACCTAGAAGGAGTGGGATCTAAATGATAGTTTTAACGATCTTATATATCTTATTAGCAGTTTCCATAATATTCAACGGTCTAGGGATAATCGGGCTTCACAGATTCCCAGATGTTTACACGAGATTACATGCTGCTACAAAATGTACAACTTTTGGAACTATATTCATGACATTTACAATCATGGTATATGGTGGTGCGATGTATTACTGGTATCCGGCACAGGAACAGTACTTAAATATGGTGATACACACTTTTGTAGCATTGATCGCGATTTTAGTAACGAATCCAACCGGTGCCCATGCCTTGGCTAGGGCGGCTCACAGAGTAGGAGTTCACCCTGAAAAAGCGGTTTTGGATCATTTAGCCGATAAGGAGGAAAAAGAATGATGTTGTACTATATTTTACAGGTATTGATTCTGATCGGATTGGTTTCAACTGCAGCGGCTGTTATCTGGTTCAAAGATCTTATATCCGCAGCCATCGCTCTTGGCGCGTCCAGTCTTATACTTGCTTTACAATTCTATCTTCTGAGAGCGCCGGATGTGGCCATAGCGGAAGCGGCTGTAGGAGCCGCTCTGACAACTGCGATTTTTATATTTGCGATCAAATCCACTGATAGAACGGAGGGGTACAAATGAAAAAGATAATAGCCGTGATAGCACTGATAGTGATCTCTGCCTTCCTTTTTGGGGGTGTTGTTGAGATGCGTAACCAAGACGGTGGAGGTTTTGGAAACCCTGTAGAAACAGAGATGGACGAATATTTTCTAGAGAACAGTCAGGATCATAATCAGGTCAATAATGTCGTGACTGCGGTGTTGTTCGACTATAGAGGTTTAGACACTCTAGGTGAAGCTACTGTTTTGTTCTCAGCAGTCAGTGGAGTACTAACAGTTCTTCGGAAAACAATATCTTCCAAGGAGGGAGAAGAATGAATGTTAAGATGTCTGTGGTAGTACGTACAGTTGCAGATATTATGGTCGTACCTATCGTAGTTTTTGGAATATATCTCATCCTTCATGGACACCTTACTCCTGGAGGAGGATTCCAGGGTGGGGCAGTCGTGGCATCCTCTACGGCTCTTCTGATCGTAGCGCATGGTGCTATGAAAGATAATAAAACTGATTTGTCCAACATGGAATCTACAGGACTCACACTCTTCTTTCTACTTGCTATGGTGGGTCTAATTATGGGTTTTTCACTGTTCTACAATTCTTTAGCCGGTACTGGAGGCATATTCGGTGGTACTGTTAGTGGGATCAATCCGGGTTACATCAATACGGGAGGTACCATCCCGCTGATGAACATAGTTGTTGGGATGGAAGTGATAGCTGCGCTAAGCCTTATCCTATGGATGATGGCTAAAAGAAGTGGATCACTGGAGGTGGAAAAATGAACTGGTTCAACTTTTTCCCTCTTATCATGGTCGTAACACTCGTGATAATGGGTTTATATGTAGTATTGTTCAAAAAGAATCTGATAAAGATGATCATGGGGATAGCGATCATCCAGAACGGTGCTAATCTTTTCTTGGTTTCCCTTGCATATAGAGAGGGATATGTCGCACCGATCTGGACCAGCGCACCCGCTACTGATATGGTTTTACCTACACCTCATGCACTCACTCTAACCAGCATCGTCATCGGTGTTGCTACCACTGCACTGATGTTATCATTCGTCATCATGTTGAAAAAACATTATGGCAGCATAAATTCTGACGATGCAAGGAGGTGCAGGGAATGAATGTGGATCTTCTCCTCCAATCCCCTGTATTTATATTGGGTATTCCACTCTTATTCGCATTTTTGACTCCACTGGCTGATAAGGTATCAAAAGAGTTGAGGAATGCAGTTTTTATCATAGGTCTTCTTTTGACAGCATTATTTGTATCATTGATGGCCTATGAGGTATATACTATAGGCAGTTGGACATATGTGTTCGGAGCTGAAGATCCAACTGCTATTACCGATGTGAGTTTCTTTAGGATCACTTTTCTTGCCGATGGTTTTGCTGTTTTGGCTACTTTGACCATCATCATAACCGCAGTTGGTGTAGGGATATATTCCTTCGGAAATATGAAAGATTTCGACGATCTTGGCAAGTTCTACACTCTGTTCCTGCTCACATTGGCAGGGGTTATGGGGATGGTTCTTACATCTGATCTTTTCAATCTTTTTGTGTGGTTCGAGGTGACCTCTATAGCTTCGTGTGGTCTTATCGCTTATCACAATGAAAGAGGAGAGAGTGTCGAGGCTGCTTTGAAATATATGATAATAAGTGTCATCGCTGGACTGTTGCTACTCTTCTCAATCGGATTCTTCTATGGAGAATACGGTGTTCTGAACTATTTCCTGATCAGAGATTCTATGGATGGAGCTTTCATCGATATACTTGCTATAGGTTTAGTCATGGTGATCTTATCCATGAAGGCAAGCAGTGTTCCTATGCATATGTGGGCTCCTGATGCATATTCAGAAGCTCCTGACTCTATCACTCCTTTCATAGCTATAACATCTCTTGGATCTCTGTTCGTTTTGTTCCGATTGATCTTTTTTGTTTTCCGAGGAGCTGTAGAACCTTCGTCTATAGGAAATTTGCTGATCATACTAGGCGTTCTATCCATGTTCGTAGGTGTCAGTATGGCACTCAAACAGAGTGATGTCAAAAGATTGATCGCCTATCTATCAGTTTCTCAAATAGGATATATGATGATGGCAGTGGGAGTTGGATTTGCTACATTAGGAACTGCGGATTATGGTGCATTTGGGGTGAATGCCGTAGAAGGAGGATTTTTCCATATGATCAACGACGGTGTTTACAAGGCTTTATTATTCCTTTCAGTAGGAGGGATAATCTATGCTGCAGACACTAGAGATCTGAACAGATTGGGGGGACTGGCACACAGCATGCCTTTCACTACCTTTTTCTTTATAATCGGAGGGCTTTCTATCGCAGGGATACCACCTTTATCTGGTTTCAGTTCAAAACTATTGATATATAAATCCGTTTACCTGTACAATCCGGTATTAGCTATAATCGCTCTGGTGGTCAGTATAGTTACACTTGCTCTTATCGGCAAGATATTCTTCAATGCATTCCTAGGACCAGATCAAAAGATCGGTATGAAAATCCCCCGCAGTATGATTTTGAGCATGGGCGTTTTGACGGTGATCATCGTGATATTCAGTTTGTTCCCGAATTATGTAGTTTCTGAGATCATAGCCCCTGCTATTGAAGCACTGGGGGTGGCAGTCTGATCGATATAGTTCTAAGGGATGCATGGAGTCCTATACTCTTCATAATCGTAGGTCTGCTTATGGCTTTAGTAGCTTATCTATTCTATCAGATGGGGGAATCTAGTTACAAGAAAACAAGATTAAAAGGAGATCCGTTCATATCAGGTAACAGACCTTCTAAGGATCCAAGAGATATCCACGTAGGTGGAGATAATCTTTACTGGGGATTCATACATGCTCTGAGAAAATATTTGGATCCTCTTGTAGAAGGACATACGGGTATAGTTAATGATTACGTGTACTGGTTCGTTGTAACACTGGCTTTCGTGCTGGTGTTCTTGTATTTGCTCATATAATCAGGTGTTAAATATGAAGTTATCAAAAACGTTCGATAAAGCGCTTTGGGTCTTTCACATGAACAGTGGTTCCTGTAACGCATGTGATATAGAGATAGTTGCAGCTATAACACCGAGGTACGATGCTGAAAGATTCGGTATAAAACTAGTCGGGTCACCAAGACATGCTGATGTTCTACTTTTCACAGGTCCCGTTACAAAAAAGATGAAGGATCGGATATTAAGAGTTTATGAACAAACACCCGATCCAAAAGTTGTCATGATCATAGGGAACTGTGGAAGCACGACCGGTGTTTATTACGACAGTTATGCGATAGAGGGGCCGATAGATTCCCTTCTCCCTGATGATGCACATGTACTATATGTTAATGGATGTCCTGTAAGACCAGAAAACATTATCAACGGAGTCAAAGAGGCATGGTTATATTTAGAGAAAATCAGAGGTGATGACAAATGAATAACATACAACTCCCTTTGGAACTAGATGAGATGAAAGAATATCTGGAGCAGAAGATAGGGGATGGGGTTGACGAGATATACACAGAAGAGATCGAGAAAGGCCTTAATAATACTCCTATGAAACTTATATGGTTAAAAATAAAGAGAGATGAATTTAGGAAGGCAGTCAAGACGATCTCAGAATTACAGGTCCCTCATCTATCCGTGACTTCTGGTTCCGATATCGGTGATGATATCGAGCTGATCTATCATTTTGCTGTAAATTATGGATATCCTGGAGATGAAATAAGTATAAACCTCAAAGTCCATCTTCCTAAAGAGGATCCCACGATATCCACGATCACAGATATCATACCCGGGGCTATAACCACAGAAAGAGAAAAACAGGAATTCCTCGGAGTAGAAGTAATAGATATACCCGACTCGAGGAGACTTTGGCTGGACGAAGTATTTCCAGAAGACAAATATCCGTGGCGCTGGGACGATAAGGGTATGGAAGATCGATCAAGATATGTCCATGACGAGGAAGAGGCAAATGATCCACCTATAGTAAAAAATCCTAGGAGCGGAGGTGATAGTGATGAGTAAAGACGCGACTTATGAGGTACCTATAGGTCCTATACATCCAGCATTAAAAGAGCCTTTTATGGTAAAATTTAAACTCGATGGAGAGACCATAGTGGATGCAGATCCGCACCCGGGTATGAACCACAGAGGTATCGAATTCATGGGTATGCATCGAAATCCCCTTAAAGTGATACCTTTAGCTGAACGTATATGTGGTATCTGTTCTATAGTTCACCAGCACATGTACACTACGGCAGTTGAACATGCTGCTGGGATCGAACCTACAAATCGGGCTAGATACATAAGGACTATAATGTGTGAATTAGAGCGGATCCATTCTCACGTTCTCTGGGCAGGAGTCGCGGCCCACGAGATCGGTTTTGACACACATCTCCACTTCACATGGAAGATCAGGGAGAAAGTGATGGACCTATTAGAAGAGATATCTGGCAATAGAGTCAACTATTCTATGTGGACCGTAGGAGGTGTCCGTAGGGATATCCCTAAAAAGATGTATCGTAGAGATTTCTCACCGAAGATGTACCCCAAGATCCAAAACACTCTCGAGTATTATGAAAAGCTTTATGGTAAACTCGAAGATATATTCTTGGGAGACCCAAGCATAAGGCTGAGGACCAAAAATATAGGTATATTGACTGAAAAGGAAGCCCTTGAATTATGTGGTGTTGGGCCTACTGTCCGTGCATCCGGGGTCAAGAAAGATGTTCGTATAGATCAACCATATGCGGCATATGGAGATCTAGAGCTAGATTATGTTATTCCTTCTAGATACGGATATGAAAACACCGGTGATGTATTTTCAAAAACATTGGTAAGGTTGAAAGAGATCCTTCAATCAATAGATCTTATACGACAGTGTGTGCAAAAGATGCCTGATGAGGATATCGACAGCGAGCCAAAAAAGGCTGCATTATTGAACAAATTGAAAAAGGCCGATGGGGAAGGTATCGGTCGTATCGAAGCTCCACGTGGTGAGGCCCTACATTATGTAAGATTGAAAGAGGGTCATGAAGAACTAGATAATTGGAAGGTCAGGGCTTCGACTTATAACAACTTGGCTACTTATGCACCCATGTTTTTAGGCGAGCAGATCGCAGATATACCGATAATAGCAGCGTGTATCGATCCCTGTATAGGTTGCATGGATAGAGCCGAGATAGTAGATATCAATACCGGTGAACAGACCTCATACGATCACGAAGAACTCCATGAGATGAGTGTAAGGAAAACCAGAGAGATCTTGGGTGATAAACTATGAATCTTGAAGAACTGATCATATCATTATTTTACGTGTTGATTATCCCTTTTATCGGTATATTTTTAGGACTGCTTTACAAGGGTTTTGATCGTAAGATAACAGCTATGATGCAGTCTCGTATAGGGCCCCCTTGGCGTCAACCCTTCAGGGATATCAGAAAGCTATTCATGAAAGAGACCATCATCCCCGACGGAGCTGTACCGTGGTTATTCAACGCAGCACCGGTCATAGCTTTGATAGCTCCATTGATAGCCCTGGCTTACCTACCTATAGGGCCGTTAGGGCCTATCATGGAAGGTTTCGGAGACTTGATCCTCATCCTTTATCTTCTAGCCATACCCGCAGTTGCCATGGCCGTGGGTGGACTTTCATCCGGCTCGCCTTATGCTACAGTGGGAGCCCAGCGTGAGCTAGTCTTGATGATGAGTTACGAATTCCCTCTAGCCATAGCTGCAGTCACCATCGCCTGGAGATTTGAAACGTTCTCCCTGGGAGTGATATCCTCAACGCCAGTTTGGTGGCTGGTGGGTCCCGTGGGAACACTAGGATTGATCCTCGTTGCTTTGGCATTGTTCACCGTCTTACCGGGTGAATTGTCAAGAGTTCCCTTCGATCAAGCCGAAGCTGAAACAGAGCTTGCCGAAGGATTATTTGTAGAATACTCTGGAAGGAACTTGGGATTGTTCTATCTAGCCGAGGCCGTCAAGATGGTGGTCGTTGGTACTTTGATGATAGCATTGTTCTTCCCCCAAAATCTGACTAATTGGGTGACCATAGGAGGACCTGAGATATTCGGAATAATTATAGGTGACCTGGTAGGCAACGTGGCTTTCTTCTTATTGAAATTGCTCGCAGTGATATTCGTTTCCGTATCCGTAGTCAGGGTAGCCGTAGCAAGATTCCAGATCGATAAAGCCAGTTACTTCTACTGGGTACCCATGACACTCATCGGACTTTTAGGAACACTCCTCGTTTGGATAGAGGGAGTGATATTATGAGAGGTGATTAAGATATGCCAACATCTACTATATTTACCCTGATCAAACAGCTCGTTACTAAAAAAGCCACCAATCCATTCCCTGTGAAGTACACACCAAAAAACATGCATGCCGCGGCGGATCTCATCGAGAAAGGAGAACTCGAGATCAATCCCCCCATAGATATTCCATCTGATTTTAGGGGAAAATTGGTCTACGATAAGGAGTGCTGTATAGGATGCAAACTATGCACAAGGGTATGTCCTTCAGAGGCATTGATATTCGATGCTGAAAAGAGAAAGGTGAAACACTACGTTGCTAGATGTACTTTCTGCGGCCAATGTGTTAATATCTGTCCAAAAAGCTGTTTCGAATTCTCAGACGAATTCTTGATCGCGGGTATCGACAAATATTCAGATGAACTAGTCTACGAACCTTAGATCAATCCTTTTCCTTTTTCTTTAATTCTGGTATCTCTTCCCACCTATCTTCTTCTAACAACTTGAGTAACCTATCTTTTGCATCTATCACCCTTTCCGTCACACCCTCTTTTAGACTCATATCCTCCGGCTGTATACCTATCAAAACCACTTCTCCGACCTTGTCATCGAGAAAATCCATGATTAGGGACAACGGTAACGCATGAGTACTCATCGTGAACACTCCTAGATATTTTCTAGGCACTATCCTGATCTCACCCGGTTCAAGTCCCATGGAAGCTGCATCGACGATGAGAACTAGATCGTAATCTCCTTCTTCTACCATTACTATGTGGTTTTCTGGGACCGAGCCACAATCTACGGTATCCCATCCAGGTTTATCGAACTCCCTAGCGACGAGTTCGCCTACTGCATCGTCTCCACGGATATCGTTCCCGACGCCCATGAGTAAATTTCGTGACATATCTCACATCTATTCTTTGAAATATTAAATCTTTTTCGAAAAGAGAGATAACGATAGAAAATTATTTGTTACACATATCAATTGATGTTTGAAGATGAACTCTGTGAAAGAGAGGTTTGAGAACTTACTGGAATTTGCTCCTGATGAGGAAGTAGACCAGTATGCTATAAAGCAACTTAAAAAGAAGCTGTTCAGTTGGAAAAATGATAAAACAGGTTACCTCTGTAACATCGACTACTTCGTAAATGGTAAAGAATTCACGTCTCTAAGCCAAGCGATCTACAAGTTGGACAAATTAAAGAAGATCAAACTGAAATTTATAAAGCCAGATCTAGACGGTGATTGGCACTTTTCCAAACCTACAAAAGAAATCATGGAAAAGGATGGTAAAGGTATCTGTAAGACCTTGGAGTATGATCCCTATTCATTCAACAAGTGGAAGAATGCATCCCAAATAAATACAGAAAAGGTGATGGTGAGAGGTTTTCTTACCAATTATTTTGTTCCTATATCGATCAAAACCAAATCACAGTATCACCATGCCCAAGATATACCCGACCAATATATCCCTGATCTAAAAAATCTTAAAGAATTGTGGTCAGACTTCAGGAAAGGTGTTCTTCCTCTCGAGATGAGACTGTGCATATACACTAAAAATGAAAGATATGCTTATATAATCGACACTATAGGTGATGCACAGAGATCTCATCCTTTGAACCATATCTCCATGCCTAAGGAAGCAAATAGGGAACCTATCGATTACATGCATATAGACAGGATATTGGCTAGATCAGATATATCTGAGCTATTAAAGAATATATTAGAAACTCTATTTCATACGGACGAATTAAGTCTAGCAGATGTCGCACATTATTTCAATATGGGGCAAAAAGTGGCGCAGAATAGTTTAAAGAGTCTTGTAAGTAGAGGGTTAGTGAAGAAGAGGAAAGATGCCTATTACAGTGTATCCATCGACGGGATCCGAGAAACCGTTAAATCGTATGATTGATCTTGTAAATAATGGCTTTCTATTCTTCTTTGATCAGATCACCTATAGTAAGTCCTGTCTCTTTTTGTTCACTTGTCTGTGAGAACTGCTCGATCTCTTCCATCAGATCGATATCCAAGGCTCTCTCTAACTTCTTTCTGAGACTTTCACTAGGTCTCATATCTTTCTTTTCTAGTTTTGCTACGACAGATTTTTTCTCATTGAGTTTCTTTGCTAGTTCTTCCTGGGTAAGGTTCTGTTTGAGCCTAGCTTCACGGATCTTATCTGGGTAATCCATGACAAGGGTTTTACCTTCGTCACCGAAACCTTTGGACCTTGATCTCCTGGTTTTACTCTTGTTGATCCTCTTCACCATCTCTTCGGTATCAGCTTTTTTATCCTCAAAAACCTCCTTGCCGTGCCGTGCACATTGTTCACAAACTTGAAGGGTTGAACCTTCCACTCTAACTTTCTTTGGCTTCCCGACCGTTTTTCCACACAATTCGCAATTCATTTATGCCACCCAATGTGAGAATATTTGATATGTTAAACTATAATGGCTATCTTTCTTTAATAATTGTCGGTCACTTAGCCATCTTGAAGAAAAGTATTTAACCATGTTCTATGAATATTTAAACGGTGTGAAATATGGAGATGATGAGCGGATGTCATATATGTGAAAAAGCAACTAAAAGGTCCTGTAGTATGTGTGGACTGTCCACGTGCGACGAACATCTATTTGAGGGGGCATGTGCACATTGCAGAAAGGGGAAGATGAAAGAGCTATCTGAGAAAAAGAACGTAGAACATGACGAGGGAGATGTGTACCGTTAATATCAGTTCTACAGCAAGATCACAACGTCTTCCATCTCGATGGTTTCGACTTCCTCTCCCTTATGGACTTTAGATCTTCTGATATCGACTTCCTCGCTGGTGATAACGTGAGTTACCCCGTCTATAGATATTTCGTAGCCGTCGGATCCTAGCGAGTCTGAAACCTTGACCGGATCTGAGGATCTTAATTCCTCAACTATCTTGTTGGCCTTGTCTTTAAACTTAGGGCCGATAACCGAGTAATCCGGGATCACTTCAGTTGCCTTTTCTTCGACCTCATCCCATCCGATCAAACTCAATTTCCTAGCTTTGACCGTGTTCAGAATATCCTCTTCGTTTTCTTTGATGCCGGATGCAGAAGTTATGATCTTTAAATCGCCTATCTCTTCGTTCAATGGTATGCCTTTTTCAGACTTCCAATTCCTTACTTCAGCGATGATATCCTTGATGATCTCACCCTGGGTTTCAGCTTCTTCATCGATGAGTATCTCTTTCGGCCACGAGGTGATATGGATGCTCTCTTTTCCTTCAAATTCTTTATAGTTTTCATGGTAAACTTCCTCGGTGATAAAACACATTATAGGAGCTAACATCTTGGTTAAGCCCGATCCGACCTGATACAAAGTGAATTCTGCAGCTTTGTCGTCTTTGTTATATATTCTGTGCTTTATCATCTCTATGTAATGATCTGCTAGAACGTGCCATAGGAAGTATTCGACCTCTTTGAGGGCTTTATCGTATCTGTACTCGTCCATGTACCTAGTGGTCTTTTCAACAACCCTACTGAACTTAGTTAAAAGCCACTTATCTACGGTTTTTAAACTGGGCATATCTTCTATCTTATCATCGATGGAACTGCGGATAAATTTCTGCAGATTCCAGAACTTGGTCCTGATACGCTGGCCTCTTTTCAACCATTTCTTCTCGAACTCGGCATCCTCACCGGGTCTGCTTGAACCGCTGAGGTATCGGATGGCATCGGCACCGTATTCTTCAGCGATCTCTTCCGGATCTATGATTATACCCCTAGAAGATGAGAAAGCTTTACCGCCAGGAAGCATGAGATATCCATGGATCAGTATATCATCCCAGGGTTTTTCTTCTGAATGGAACAGACTTTTGACAATGGTGTTGAATGCCCAGAAACTGATTATATCGTGGGACTGGGGTCTGAGAGTGAACGGGAATACTTTGTCGAAAAGCTTTGAGTCCTCTATCCACCTGGTAGCTATGTAAGGTGTCAAAGATGATGTGGCCCAGGTATCGAGAACGTCCTCTTCTGGTTCGAACTCGTTTCCACCACATTCTTCACAATCACCTATGGGTTCATCTGCCAGGGGGTTGACAGGCAGCTGTTCATCTTTGGCCAGTTTGACCTCACCGCAAGCTTTACAGTACCAAACCGGGAAAGGGATACCGTGGAACCTCTGTCGGGAGATACACCAATCCCATTTGAGCGATCTTACCCAGTTGTCGTACCTGACCTTCATATGTTCCGGATACCAGTTCAAGTCTTCTCCGACTTCCAGGTATTTTTCCCTGAGGTCCAGGTACTTGATGAACCACTGTTTAGTGACTAAGAACTCGATAGGAGTATCACATCTTTCGTGAACGTTCACATCGTGGGTTATCTCCCATTGTCTCCCTAATTTGCTAGAATTTTTTAGATCCTCTAAGATCCTTTTTCTAGCTTCGTGTACTTCCAAACCTGAATACTCATCGGCCTTTTTTGTCATATGTCCGGTCTCGTCGATAGCGATCCTGAGGGGTAGATCGTGGGCGTACCACCAATCGATATCGGTTTGGTCACCGAAAGTACAGCACATGACTACTCCGGTCCCGGTCTCCATATCGACTTTGTCGTCTTCTAATATCGGTACTTCCTGTTCGAAAAGGGGTACGATAGCTGTTTTTCCTATGAGATGAGAGTTTTCTTTATCATCAGGGTGAACGAAAACCGCTACACATGCAGGAAGCAGCTCGGGTCTGGTCGTTGATATCGTAAGATCTTCCCCTTCTTTTATATCGAAGGTGATATCGTTGAACATACCTCCCTTCTCTAGATCTTCGGTTTCCACCTGAGATATAGCTGTTTCACAATGTGGACACCATAACGTGGGAGCCTCCTTTCTGTACTCCCGTCCCATCTTGTACAATTCAATGAAAGATCTCTGTGACGTCTTCCTGGAACCTTCATCGATGGTACGGTAGAATATATCGTAATCTGGGAAAGTCCCGACCCTTTTCCATTTTCTTTCTAGATCGTCTTCTAACTTCTTACTCTCCTTCAAACACAGATCTATGAACTTCTCCCTTCCCACATCTTTGGGGTCCACTCCTGTCTCGTTTTTTACGTACAGTTCAGTGGCTATACCGTTATCATCGAAACCCCAAGGGTAGAACACGTTGTAACCCTTCATCCTCTTGTACCTGGCGATCATATCCATCTGAGTGTACGAAAAGGCGTGGCCTATGTGCATCCTACCCGAGATCGTCGGAGGAGGTGTGTCTATGGAGAATATGGGTTTATCTGAGTCGGGGTTGAAGCGGTAAATATCGCTATTATCCCATATCTCCAGCCATTTGTTCTCTATTTCTATGAATTCATCGATTCCAGAGGGAGACATAGTGGCTACTAATTTATATTAAGACTTTAAATTTTCGGTGGTCGATACCTTTCCAATTTACCGTCTTTCAATGCTTTTTTAAGGCAAAGATGTAATGCTACTAGGCCGATGACCGACATCCAGGCTAGAACCAAGAACAGGAAATATGGTAGGGTCAGGTTCAAACTGACACCGGAGACAAATTTATAATCTCAGAAACTGTCTATGATGAACTCTTATTTTCTCTAGAAGAAGGGTTTGACTTCCCTGAGAAGATATTTGAATTGTGCGAGATCACTAATCTAAAAGATGATGAGATAGATATCTACAAAGAAAAAAGAATGAAATCTAAATTTCTCACTATCTCTAAGGCTGATCTGAGAACTCTCATAATAGGTGAAAAAAGAGATATACCGATATTATCTAAACGATAAACGCTTGCTTGATTTTGCTGAATACGCAGATGTCTTGGCTTTAGACATCTATGGTATTTACAACTGCGCTGAAGGCGTTTTTTATACCTCCTACTTTACCTGCTCAGAATCTACGAGTTGTACCAAAAAATAATGATCCAGAAAAAGTATATACACAATCACGGGAAAATTATAAATATGATTCATACAACCTGCCCACTTGATAGGTGCAGATATGACAGGTAATGAGGATGAAAAAACCCTAGCCCAGGTCATTGAACAGCATGAATGGCAGATATATATCACTTTGATCGGTTTTATGTTGCTGATAGCGATATACACACTACCGATACCTGTAATTGAAGAACTATCCAGCGATAAAAGAGCGGCTCTGGGTATCCTCATACTGGCAGCCCTTTTATGGATAACCGAATCTATACCACTTTACGCTACTTCGATGATCATAATCATCTCACAAGTAGTTATGATCAGCCAAGATACACTGGAAGCCAATGATATCTTGGCACCGTTCTTCAACACCATAATAGCTCTGTTCTTGGGTGGGTTCGTACTCGCAGCAGCTTTGAGCAAGTACAACGTGGACGATAAACTCGCTAAATTGATCCTTAAAAGTGTAGGTAAATCTCCAAAGATGATAATGTTCGGTTTGATGTTCATAACGGCCTTCCTTTCCATGTGGATGTCGAACACGGCTACCACGGCTTTGATGATCGCCCTGGCGGTACCGATCTACACTCAGATCCCAAAAGAAGAAACATTCTCAAAAGCCATGATACTCGGAATACCTTTCGCAGCCAACATCGGTGGTATGGCTACTCCTATAGGAACTCCACCCAACGCCATAATAATAGAAAGGTTAGGTAGTGAGGGATTCTCACTTACTTTCTTGGACTGGATGATAATCGCTTTACCTTTGACCGTAATAATGTTCCTGTTCACTTATTTCCTCTTGTTTTATGCTTTCAAACCTACGATAAAAGAACTTGATATCGATCTGGAAAATAAAACAAGTAAAGGTTTCTCCCGGAACCAGATGTTCGTGTTAGTGGTATTCATTATAACAGTGGTCCTGTGGTTGGGTTCATCTTTCGAACTCGTAGGTTCTTTATTCCAGCACGCCGGTATTATAGCTCTGATCCCGGCGGTGGTCTTTTTCAGTTCAGGATTGTTAGATAAGAAAGACTTAGCAGATCTGAATTGGAACGTACTTCTGTTGATGGGTGGAGGGATGTCGCTAGGGAACGCTATCGGCGCTACCGGACTGGCTGGTTGGATAGTCTCTCTTATAGAACAGTATCCTATGGGGATGATAATGGTCGTACTGGTTTTCTCGGCTTTGGCGATCATACTCTCGACCTTCATGAGTAATACCGCTACAGCAGCACTATTGGCGCCTATAATGATATTTATAGGTATGGACCTAGGTTCTACGATCCCGGTCATGGCTTCTATAGCATTGGCTTGTTCCATGGCCATGGCTTTACCGGTGAGTACTCCACCGAACGCTATAGCCTACGGAACAGAGATGATCAACATCAAGGACATGATAAAATATGGATCTGTGATAAGCATCGTAGGGGTTATATTACTAACGATACTTTTCGGAGTCCTGAGGATGAATATATTCTGAAACGTTGAGTAAAATTTAAACTTGATTTAACGTTATTAGAAAGTATGAAAGATTTCGAAGAGGAAAGAGAGAAGTTGAACGAACTCGTACTCGAAGAGGGAACACTTGAAACCAAACGGTTTTTCAACTTAGATACTAACGTTTACAAAGACGGGGCGTTATCGAAGAAAACTAAAGAGCTGATCGGCCTGATCTCTTCATTGGTACTTCGCTGTGACGATTGTATCGAATACCATCTGAACAGATGTTACGAGGAGGACGTGAGTGACGAGGAGATTCAGGAAGCTTTATCTATAGGTTTGGTGGTAGGTGGGTCCATAACGATACCACATCTGAGGAAAGCTGTGGATAAATGGCTCAAGATGGAGAAGAGGTGAAAAAGATGGATAGTGAGGATATATTTGAAAAAGTTAAAGGAATTTTGAAGAAGGATATCGATAAAGATGGGAAGCTGAAAAAGATATGTAAATTATTGGCGGATGATGTCGAGCATTACGATTGGGTCGGATTCTACCTTGTCAAAAAGGAGCGGTTGGTCCTTGGACCATACGTAGGTGAACCTACCGAACATACTGACATAGGTTTCGGCGAAGGGATATGCGGTCAGGCCGCTGATATGGAAGAAACGTTCAGGGTGCAGGATGTCACCAAAGAAGACAATTATTTGTCCTGCAGTGTTAACGTTAAATCTGAGTTAGTGGTTCCGATATTCAAAAACGGAGAGGTCGTCGGTGAACTCGATATAGATTCACACGAAGAATCTCCGTTCACCGATGAGGATGAGAAACTGCTCGAAGACATATGTGAAGAGGTAGCTGAGATACTGTAGTTGGGATCATGTACGATGAGGAAAAGGTTAAGGGATTGAAATCCGATTATATCAAGATTCGTTCAGACATAGATGAAAGATTGAAAGAATTTGAAAGGGTTTGGGATGAAGGTGATGAAAGATTATTCCGTGAGCTGTGCTTCTGTATCTTCACACCTCAATCTAAAGCTAAAGTTTGCTGGGATACGGTCAAAGAACTGGACGGTAGGGATCAACTGCTGTCCGCTGAAGAAGAAGAGATCGCTAAAGAGATCAAAAGAGTTAGATTCCGGTTCAACAAGGCCGGTTATTTAGTCGAGGCTAGGGAGAAGTTCGCTGAGAAAGACTGTGTATCATTGAAAGAGATGATAGATTCATTTTCTAACGGAAAAGAAGCTAGAGGATGGATCGTTGATAACGTCAAGGGTCTTGGTTTAAAAGAGGCGAGTCATTTTCTCCGAAATATAGGTAAAGGTGATGAACTGGCTATACTAGATAGGCATATCTTAAAGAACCTTAATGAGGCGGGAGTTATAGAGGAGGTTCCAAAAAGCTTAACGGAAAAAAGATATAAAGATATAGAGAAAAAGATGAAGAGATTTTCCAAAGAAATAGGTATCCCCATGAATCATTTGGATCTACTTCTCTGGTACAGAGAAACTGGAGAGATCTTCAAGTGAGTGTCTTGATGTACTCTTCTACTGGTTTGCTGCTTCGATTTCAGTTATCTTATTTTCATATATGTCTCATAAAACTATCATCGATATACTTTAAATTACCCTTACCGTAACCCAATATGAGCATAATTATTAAAGCCGTGGCACCGAGTAGGATCCAAAAACCGGTTCGGCCGATTCCGAGTATCCCTGTGTAGGCCATTATCCAGACGACTGCAAGGATTATCAAAGTGGCTATCTTGATAAAAACTATAATACGGCCACCTATACGCTTGGATCGTCCCCATATATTCCCTTTTAATTGATCTTTAGACTCGCCTTATTCATTGTGAATTATGGTCCAACATTTCTTACAGGACTCACCTTTAAAATCCAAAGGTTCCCCACACTCTGGACAAGTATTCCTACCTTTAAATAACTTCTTAAAAGGACGCCAATTGTGATTGTAATAGATATAGGCCAATACCACGATGATCAAGATAATAAGCATCAAAAAAGCGAGACAGTCAAGTCGGGTGTAAATTGCATCGATAGGATGTGTATCATCGTTCCCTCGTATAAAGAGATTCACCATCTGCATTATGATATCTATATAATCTAAGATGATAAATATTTTCCTAAAGTCACTGATGACTTCTTAAAATGATCGATAAGTGAAATTAATTGGTTTCTAAGAGGTTCGGTTACCAAAATCATGATCTAAAGTCCTGATCAGTATAGCTGTCTCGAACCGTTATGCTAGCAAGGAAACTTAGCCGTTTCCGGAGATGTGTGGGTCAATCTATCCGTCTAACGAACTCTTTTGCCTCTTTTCTCTCCGGTGTTTTCGGAATTTCCTCAGGATATCCTAACGGTGTGACCGTTGCGACGTAATGATCTTGCGGTATGCCCAGTTTATCCTTTACATCCTCTCTATCCATGGCGGCTATCCAGCATGTACCTAAACCATGGGACCATGCTGTTAAAGTGAAGTGATAAGCGGCGATATCTCCGTCTTGTTGGACCCTACCGGTATTATCGGGATCGCAACATACTGCTACGGCCATGGGTGCTTCGGCTATAGGTCCGCTGTTCGGAGCTCTTCTATCCGCCATGAATTCGATGGTATCTCTATCTTTTATCGGTATGAAGTAATATGACTGCGAGTTCTTCGAAGTAGGTGCATACCTGCACGTTTCGAAGATATCTTCTAATACTTCTTCTGGAACCTCTCTGTTTTCGTATTCCCTGACACTCCTACGTCCTTCTAGGAGCTCTATGCTGTCCAGGTAGGGTTTTAAAGGATGAAGGAACGTTTGAAATTCGATGGTTCGCCCTTCGATATCTTCTGCAAAGAAATTGTAGATGTTGTACGATTCCCTTTTTATTGGTTCAGATTCAGCCCTTTCTTTGAAGGTCTCGTACATCCTATCCACCTGTTCCTTAGTTCTGTAAAAGAACGTGATCACACCATCCGTATCAGATCCGTCTGCTTCACAAAAACCCAACAGCATGTTGCCGTGTTTTAAAATTATGCATTCACCTTGATCAACCCATTCCTGCATACCTATCTTGTTAGTGTAAAAATCTTTCACTCTCTCCAAATCATCCGTTTTCATGAAATGAATTCCTGACATCTTACCCCATCTAACATATATCTTATATGATATAATTATTTTGCTTTCTAAGAGTTTCAACTTCTTTGTGATATTGGAACCTTTGAATCGCTTTTTGACCTGATACTATTATTCTAATGAATTCAAACTATTCTCTCAAATCAACGTATCTAGAATTCTTTCGAAAATCAATTTTTACGTTTAAAAAAAGGTAAAGTGAGAGAGACTATGTAAGGGGATGAACTAACCTCCTTCTAGGGGGGTTTCATTCCCTGTAGATACCACTCCTCCAGGTGGTGGAGTACCACCTCCGCTGCCACCGTCATCGCTATCATCACGGCCATCCTCCACTACATTAAATGATTCTGATATTTCAAATGTCTCTATCCATCCCCCGTATCTCTCATAACGGGTCTCAACGGTGAATTTTATAGATACGGAACCGTCGTATCCATCTAGTACCTCGATAGTGATATATTGGCTTATATCATCATCGATATCTCTGTAAAAAAAGTAGGTCAATGTTTCATAACTACTACCATCAAATTTTATATCCATGGTAATATCGTATTTTGGAGTGTTATCGCCTGCAGGGTTATCTAAACTGATATCAAATTTCGGACTTACTATATAAGGTCCGTCATCTGATGTGATGTAATCACTTTTGTAATATGTATCTTTGTCCGTGTCGAGGGATAGTTCCGGTCGGGCTTTCCTGATCGGAATCTCTATCGTGGCTTCGGCACCGTCAGTTATACTGCTTTCAAAATACTCGTCGTCATCATAACCTGAAATACCTAATAGATTACGAGCAGATATTTCAAGAATTGCACTTTCATGAAGGTCGTCGTTATCTAGACTTAAATATAAGACTGTTGACGTGCCATGTACATCTTCCAAAGGGTTTTCCATTCGACCGGAGGTATCATTCCACTCCGACATTTCGGGATCGTGTTTCCAAACTTGTCTAACATTGGCATCTTCTCCCAAGTCATAATCTTTATTTTCTGGAAATGGATTCGGTTCATCATCGCTTCCCCTTGTAGCGAGAGTATATGCAAATGAGACTGCACTTATAGCCCCGAAAGTTTTTACATCGACGGCAGTAGCTCCTATTTGAGCAGCGAATAAAGCGCCTTGCAAAGCTAACTTTTGGGTTTCACTGGTTTCTCCGTCCCCTCCTTCATCCCCATCTGTAATGCTAGTTGTTCCACTATTCTTTGATCTTTCTATATCAAGATATGGGATATGGTTTCCATCATAATCTGTTATTTCTGCCTCTATCACTTGTCCTGCGTTACCTATATGTCCCATTCCTGGAGGCGATAAATCATCATGGGGATGCTCAACACTTTCAGTTTCATTATACGAATAACCTCCTGCAGCTGATACATGTAGAAATACTCTAGTATACTCCCCTCCGCCGTCCACGGTTGTAGCTAGAACATCAAGAGTAGTTTCCGTATCATAGGAAAACCAATTGCCTACATCAGGATAAGGTATGTATAAAGCTTCTTCAACCACCACATCGGTATAGTTATAATAATATGGTTCGGTACGACCATCTTGGAGATAAAGGGCTTTCCCATTGTCAGATTCGAATTCATCCTCAAATCCATCGTTGGCCACAACTGTATCTGTAAAAACTACCGAAAAGACAACAAATACGAGCAAGAACGCAACTATCCATGTAAATGCGTTTTTAATCCCATATTCATAAACCTCATCTAATATCGACCTGAACAGTTGCGGTAACATCTTCGGACAATCCATGAACTACAGCTTGTATCTCTAAACTGAACTCTTCACCGACATTTTCTGTTGGAATCGACCACATCAAAATGCTATTCGCCGTAAAATCATTTG
>SL_5KL_010_SEDDRAFT_10000183_pt1 | contig 37889 bp, 33 predicted proteins | sample SodLakKL_010_SED_FD_9118 | JGI IMG/M metagenome (IMG submission 9118)
GAAAGTTGTGGCGTTTTCGGAGTCTATGCCTCAGGCATAAACGTAGCTCAGACTACCTTCTTTGCCCTCTTCGCCTTACAGCATCGCGGTCAGGAGAGCGCGGGCATTGCCGTTGCGGATGGCGATGGCATAAGGCTGCACACGCGGATGGGACTTGTCTCCCAGGCATTCACAGAAAACGACCTTGCCTTGCTCAAGGGGCACATCGCCATCGGGCACAACCGTTACTCTACGACGGGTTCAAGTACGGTTGTCAATGCTCAGCCCGTTATCGCAAGAGCAGGAGGGCTGACCATCGCCCTGGCACACAACGGCAACATCATAAACTCGAGGCAACTCCACGACGAGTTGGAGAACCGGGGCTATCGATTCCACACCGGTACGGATTCCGAGGTCATAGCCAACCTTATTCTGGCCTCACCGGGCAACAACTGGCAGACCAGAATAGAGCATGCCATGCATCGCCTGAAGGGAGCGTATTCTCTGGTTATCCTGACTGAGGATAGCCTGATCGGTGTTCGTGACTCGTTTGGCGTGCGTCCTCTCTGTATCGGAACCATCGACAATGGATGGAGCATCGCCTCAGAGAGCTGTGCCCTGGACCATATAGGTGCCCGGTTCGTACGAGAGGTCGCGCCCGGTGAGATCGTGGTAGTCGACAGCCACGGAGTGGCGAGTTTCGGAAAGAGAGACGGCAGGAGGGCCCTCTGCATCTTCGAGTATATCTACTTCGCCCGTCCGGACAGCACAATCCAGGGCAGGCTGCTCTACCAGGCAAGGGAAGCCATGGGCAGAGCACTTGCGTATGAGTACCCGGTTGATGCTGACCTGGTGATGGGCATTCCTGATTCGGCTACCGCAGCGGGCATCGCCTACGCCAACGCCTCCGGCATTCCCTACTGCGAAGGGTTGCTAAAGAACCGTTACATAGGACGGACCTTTATCGCTCCCGACCAGAGGCTGCGGGAGTTGGGCGTTCAACTGAAGTTCAACCCTCTCTCGCAGGTCATCGCCGGGAAGCGACTGGTGGTCGTCGATGATAGCATCGTCCGAGGCACCACCACACCCAAGATAGTCAGCATGCTAAGAAAGGCAGGCGCAACCGAGGTTCATGTTCGCATCTGCGCACCCCCCATACGGTACCCCTGCTTCTTCGGGGTGGATACGGCCCCGAGATGGCAGCTCATAGCGGCACGGATGAACGTCCCTCAGATAAGAGAGCACCTCGATGCCGACTCTCTCGGCTACCTGAGTCTCGATGGACTCGTGGAAGCGGTGGATCTGCCCAAGAACATCTTCTGTCTCGGCTGCTTCACAGGAGAGTACCCGATTCCGGTGCAGATGGAGATGGACAAGCTGGCTCTTGAATCACTCCCGGAGGAGGACCTGAGTGAAATCCAGCTCTAGACCTGAAGACCTGGACGGGAAGAGCGCCTATGCCTCGGCAGGTGTGGACATCTCCCTCGCTGACCGGGTGAAACGAGCCGTCGCCCAGCAGGTGCGCTCCACATACAGACCGGAAGTCCTGGGCTCGGGGTTTTTCGGAGGCATGTTCCAGCTCAAGCAATATGAAGACCCGGTTCTTGTGTCCAGCGTTGACGGGGTGGGCACCAAGCTGAAGATAGCATCGTTGCTCGATAAGCACGACACGGTCGGCGCCGACATAGTCAACCACTGCGTCAACGATATCTTCTGCTGCGGAGCTGAGCCCCTGTTCTTCCTCGACTACATCGCCATGGGCAGGCTGAAGCCGAAGCACGTGGAAGCCATCGTATCGGGGATTGTCCAGGCCTGCAGGGAGGTTGACTGCTCTCTGATTGGAGGAGAGACCGCTGAGATGCCGGGCATGTACTCCGACAACGACTATGATCTGGTAGGTTTCATCGTCGGAGTGGTGGAGAGACGGAATATCATCGACGGCAGCAACATAGTGCCGGGTGACGTGATCCTGGGGTTGCCATCTTCCGGCCTGCATACCAATGGCTACTCACTGGTGCGCAAGGTCTTTAATGTGGATGCTAACCCATCATGTTTGAACAAGATCTACCCGGAGCCGGGCAAGACTCTGGGCGAGGAGTTGCTTCACGTCCACCGCTGCTACTACCCTCAACTGCGACCGGTACTGCCACTGGTCAAAGGTCTCGCCCACATCACCGGCGGAGGATTTGAGGGCAACATACCCCGCGTGCTACCGCACGGCCTGGGCGCACGTGTTGATAAGGGTTCCTGGAGTGTGCCGCCGATATTCAGGCTTATCCAGGAGACCGGAGAAGTTGAAGAGACGGAAATGTACCGGGTGTTCAACATGGGGATGGGCATGACCATTGTCTGCTCACCGCAGCAGGTGGCGGGCATAGCGATCGTCCTGCCTGAGGCCAGGACGATCGGTGAGATAACGGAGGCAGAAGGCGAGCAGAGAGTGACGTTCGGCTAGAGGAGGACCTATGCGTGCGATAATCAGTGTCTCGGACAAATCAGGCGCAGTGGACTTCGCCAGGGGCCTCAGGGAGCTGGGCATCCAGATATTCAGCACCGGCGGGACCAGGAAGTCGATAGAGGCTGCCGGGGTTGAAGTACAGGGAATATCAGACCTGACCGGCTTTCCGGAGATCCTCGACGGGAGGGTGAAGACACTGCATCCAGCGGTACACGGAGGGATCCTGGCCCGGCGTGATCTGCCCGAGCACCTGTCCGAGCTCAGCCACAATCGAATAGAGCCCCTTGACATGGTAGTTGTCAATCTCTACCCCTTTGTCGAGACGGTTCGTAAGCCGGAGGTAACGCTGGATCAGGCACTGGAGAACATAGATATCGGCGGCCCGACAATGATCAGATCGGCGGCCAAGAACTACCCTTCGGTGCTCGTGGTGGTCGACCCCCGGGATTACGATGCAGTCCTGCAGGGGCTACGCCAGGGCGGGATAGACATGGAGTACCGCAAGAAGCTGGCACAGAAGGCGTTCCAGCACGTAGCGCTCTATGACACGGCCATCGCCCAGTATCTCAATGACGAGGCTTTCCCCGAGGAGATGGGGATTGCGCTGAAGAAGCAGCGTAGCCTTCGATACGGGGAGAATCCACACCAGCCGGCCGCTTTCTATGTCGAGCAGAACATAAGGCGGGGGCAAGAAGGATTGGGGGCCCTGGAGCAACTGAGCGGACCCGAGATCTCCTTCAACAACCTGCTCGACATCGATGCCGCCCTGAACTCGGTCTCCGACTTCGAGGATCCTGCGATAGCGATAATAAAGCACAACAACGCCTGCGGACTCGCATCGAATGATGACCTTGCAGAGGCGTACCGCCGGGCGCTGGCCGGCGATCCGGTGGCTGCCTTTGGCGGGGTTGTCGCGAGCAACCGGGCGATAGACATGCCCACCGCCAGCGAGATAGACAAGACCCATTATGACGCGATCGTCGCTCCGGAGTATGAGACGAAGGTGCTTGAACTACTGACCCGCAAACAGAGCTTGCGGCTCGTCAAGGTGGCTCCTTATCGCCGTTATGCACCCGGGGAATCGCCCCTCGAGTTCCGCCACATAAGAGGAGGACTACTGGCACAGGCACCGGACCTGCTGGAAGACGCGGAACTTCAGCCGCGCACGGTGACCAGCCGGCAGCCCACGGATGATGAGCTATCAGACCTTATCTTCGCCTGGAAGGCGGTGAAGTCCATAAAGTCCAACGCCATAGTCATCGCCAGGGACAGGACCCTCCTGGGCATGGGAGCCGGACAACCGAGTCGGGTGGTAAGTGTTGAGCTGGCGCTCAAGAAAGCCGGCGATCGCTGTAGAGGCAGCGTCCTTGCCTCAGACGCCTTCTTCCCTTTTCCCGATGGCCCGGAACTGGCAATCAGGCAGGGAGTCACGGCGATCATACAGCCCGGTGGCTCGGTAAGGGATAAGGAAGTCATCGAACTGGCAGACAGGCACGGCATTGCCATGGTGTTTACAGGCGTTCGCCACTTCCGGCATTGATCCGGACTCATACGGTCAGGCGTACAACGAGTCCGGCCGACGATCTGCACAGGATCTAGAGTCCGATGTTCATGATAAGCAGAGAGGCCATGGGGCGTGTTATGTCACTCAAGGACAGGCTGAGTGACCCCCGCAAGACGGCCGAGTGCATCCCGGACGTCGAGACCATGATAGCAGAGAAGGAGTCTATCCTGGCAAGGGCGGAGTGGGGTTCTTGCTGCGGCAACATCAGCAGCCTGGTGCATCGACTAGAAGGCGAGATACAGACGCTTCACAACATACTGGGACTACTCAGAGAAGGCGATAGCAGGGCAGCTGCCGTACTGGATGATTACATAGCCTTGATACAGGATGGTTACACCCCCGAGCCCGACCACCCGTGACATTATGGCCGGAGTAGCGCCGGTATCCGATACGTTGCGCGGCTGCCTCGAAAAAAGCTGCCCGCTCTACTGCGGCCGGGAGGCCCGGCATCACCCCCAGTCCAACGCTGAAGAGCGTGCTGCAGGAGCCCGCACCAGAGGAGCGCCGGCCGGCAGATACTGGACGTCTATATGCGACTATGCTACCATGCGATTGTACTCTGAGGCACTATACGAGCGAGCAGTCGGATGGCTCAAGCAGCAATAGCGCTCGATAACGTCAGCAAGTCCCTCGGCGGCCGCCCCATCCTGAAAGGTATCAGCTTCGTCGTGGAACAGGGGGACGTTTTCGGCTACCTGGGGCCCAACGGAGCAGGCAAGACCACCACGATCAGGGTTCTCATGGGGCTTTTCCCACCCAACTCAGGAAATGCGCTCATAATGGGCAAGAACGCCGGGTCTGACGACGCCAGGCAAAGAGTCGGCTTTGTCCTTGAGGCTGACGGACTGTACGAAAACATGACCGCCGACGATAATCTGGACTACTATGCTCAGATCTACGGACTGTCTTCAGATTCCAGAGGCAGGAGAATAGACGAACTGCTGGAGCTGGCCGGGCTAAGCGACAGAGCACGGGATAAGATATCTTCTTACTCCAAGGGAATGAGGCAGAGGCTGGCACTGGCGCGGGCCATGCTTCATGAGCCCGACCTCCTCATCCTGGACGAACCGACGGCCGGACTGGACCCTACCGGGCAGATAGAGGTCAGGCAGACGATTGTCGATCTGGCAGAGCGGGGCAAGACCATCTTTCTGAGTTCCCATAACCTGGATGAAGTGCAGCGGATATGCAACCGCATTGCTTTGATAGACAAGGGAAAGATCAAGTTATGCAGCAGGATAGATGAGGTAAGCAGCGACGGGCTGTCACTGGAGCAGACGTACGTCAGGCTGACCGGGGGTGGAGACCGATGAGACAGACAATGGTGATCGTTAGAAAGGACTTAAGGGAGGCTCTACGCACCGGGGCTTTCTACTTCTACGTAGCCCTCATTCTGGCCATCACGGCAGTCGTCGGTGTCAGAGCGCTGGGCGGCGTGATCGGAGGACAAGTCGACACCCTGTTAGAGCAGGGGCTGGCACCGGCCGAGGTAGCTGCCGCTATAGAACCGCTAATGGGTACTGTGCTCGTCATGCTCTCCCTACAGAGCATGGTGATGTTTGCCTTCTTCGGCAGCGGTCACAATCTTGTCATGGAGAAGACAAAACGCTCGCTCGAGTCTTTGCTGTGTACGCCGGTGAGCCTGAAGCAGGTCTGCCTGGGGAAGACCCTGGCAATATTCGTGCCGTGCGTGGTCGTGGGGCTGCTCCTTGCCTTCGCTGCGGTAGTCGGCGCGGATCAACTGTTCCTGGCTCCCAAAGCAGGGCAATCGGTCATGCCCGGTGCGGCAACTATAGTAGCCACCCTGGTGGCTGTGCCTCTGGTGTTCTTCTTGTTTGTTGCTTTAGTGGTAGTGTTACAGCTCATAATCACCAGGATCCAGTGGATCAACGGTATCCTGGCGGGGTTGTTCGCCGCAATCGTCGTCGCCCTCAATTATGGGCTGGTGGGGTTTGGCCTGACGCCACAGAGCATTGTCTTTGTCTCACTGGCAGTTGCCGCGGTGCTAGTCCTGGCGACGGTCTTCCTTTCCCGCATTATCACCAAAGAGAGGATCGTGCTCAGCAGCAAGGGCTGAACATGCTCGTTTCGCTTCTTCGACGATCGCGGGCAATATCTCACCGGTCTTACCCTGGATCAGATAGTCCGATACTCCCTCGCGGGTAAGAGGAGTAGGGTCTGCGTTCACCTCTATTATCGTGATACCGGGCCTGCGTCTCATGACACTGAGACCGGGGATAGATGCACGGGCACCGAACCTCGCCATCCCGGGAAGGCCGGCAAAAGGATAGACCACCGCCGACGTTCCGCAGACAAGCATCAGGTCGCATCTCAGGGCCTCTTCCTCCGATGCCATCATGACGTCCGGCGGTATCGGCTCCCCAAAGTGAACGACATCGTACTTCAGGGCAGCACCGCATCTGCACAGTGGTGGTAGCTCTTCGAGGCAGACCTGTGACCTATCAATCCTTGCGCCACAGGATATGCATCTGAGTGCATCGACGCTGCCGTGGTATTCCAGCACCCTGCGGTTGCCCGCCTTGCGGTGCAGGCCGTCGATGTTCTGGGTGATCACGCACTTCAGAACACCCAGGGCCTCGAGACCGGCCAGAGCGTGGTGGCCGGGATTGGGCTCGGCCTTCCGGACATCCTCGTAGAACGTACCATATGTGGCCCGAAGTCCCAGCATCTCCTCCCAGTACGCCTTTGCGTCATTCAGGAAGAGTTCGTATCTCCGGTAGGCTTCAGCTTCGGCCCTCTTATTGGTAGTCCAGATACCCTTCGGGCCCCTGAAGTCGGGAATGCCCGACTCGGTCGACATGCCTGCGCCGGTCAGTGCGATGGCATGCTTGCTCCGGGCCAGCTCATGTGCTGCGCGCCTGACGAGGCTATCCATAAGTCACCACACGACCTGCGGCACAGTCAGGCAACCGACATGCGTTCGCGTCTACTCCCTACGAACAGAATCACCCTTGCTGCGATCAAGGCCGCCAGGCCCGAGATCAAAAGAGCTCTTCTGATCTCGGGCATAGAAGTCCAGAAGCCTCGCCGGGCAGAATCGGCCACCTGGCTCACCGGGATCTGAGGCATCTGGCGCTGTACTTCGCCTGTCTCTGGATCCTGCCGGATCATCCTCACATCAGGATTCTCGACCGGATTCGGCTTCTTTCCCTCGTATTCCACCCACACATGTATAGGAGACCAGTTGATGACATAGGGTATTCCCATGGCCTCGAAGACGGAGGCCAGGACCAGAGCCCGGGCTTTGCAGTCACCCCTGCCTCTCTCGAACACCTGGTCGATAGTGGGGAAGTACCAGGGCATGCCGTAGACCTCCCAGTCATAGCTGTAAGGTATTGCGGCCAGGACGGCCCTCTCGACATCCGCCGGTTCCGATGGAAGATCGGCGAGCATGAACTCAACAGCGCCCGGGTCAACACCGAGATTGGCAGACCTGTGGATGCTCAGGAAGAAGTTCATGGGGTTGGGATAAAGGACGAAGACGATCCACAGTATTATGAACAGCGGGAAGTAGCGGCGGAAGACCTTCTTCGCCGCAACCCTGCGTCCTGGAGCGCGACTATCCTCCACTTATCTCCTTCTTCTATCGCCCGGCTATCTCTACGATACAGGCCACGTTGGACCGGGTGATGCCCCCGAAGCGGTCATGAAGAGCGGCCTCTCCGTTCTATGCGGCGCAGGGTCCCCTCGTCGAGACCGAAGTGATGTGCCAACTCGTGGCGCACTACCCGCCCTATCAGCACCTCAACATCGCCTTCGGACCTGCAACGTGCCTGAATCGGCTTACGGAAGACGCTTATCTTATCGGGAAGGACCAGGCCGTAACTCCTACCCCGCCTTGTCTGAGGCACACCTTCATAGAGCCCGAGTAGCTGGGTGCCACTGGCCAGTCGCGCCCGTCGTAGTTGTGTATGTGTAGGCCAATCCTGTATCACGATGTCCACATTCTCCAGTTTCTGCATGAACTCATGCGGCAGACGCTCAATGGCCCGGGCCACAAGATTCTCGAATTTCTCCACACCCATATCCATGTCAATACCCCGAGTTCATGGACGTCGGCAGCACATGAGATCTACTGGCATCACTCTATCACGGATGGCTCTCGCCCGACAAACAAATATCAGGTCACAGAATCAAAGGATAGCGTTTTTTTCGAAAAAATTCTGCAGGGTACTAGACATACCTCGGTTCACGATGTATAATGATTTTTAGCTTAGGCGCCTCTCGGGGCGAGCTTTGTTGACGAAGGATGACAAATAGTATAGGCTTTTGCGCAGGTCTGAAGAGAGGAGATGTCAGATTGCAGTGCCGTGGCATCCGAGGTGCTATCACGGTCTCATCTAACGATAGAGATAATATACTGGCCGCAACCAAGGAATTGCTTGTTGAGATGACTCAGGCCAACGAGACCGAAGTTGATGACATAGCTGCGATCTTCTTTACAACGACGCCAGACCTGAACGTTGAGTTTCCCGCCGCGGCTACACGAGAGCTGGGGTGGCCAGCCAGCCTGGCTCTGCTCTGCGGGCATGAGATGAGTGTTCCTCACGACCTTCCTCAATGCGTGAGGATTCTGATGCTCATAAACACCGATAAGGGACACGATGAGATCACGCACGTTTACCTGGGAGAGGCGAAGAAGCTGAAGAACGAGACGTCGCTTTCGATCGGAGGCAAGACATGATTGTAATCATGAGAATCGGCTGCAGCCAGGACGACATCAGCCGGGTCACGAACAGAATCGTTGACGCCGGCCTTAGAGTATATATGCCGAACGGGGTGGAACGTACGGTTATCGGGGTTGTGGGGCAGTCATTTCCCGGGCTTCGCGATGCACTGGAGTCTCTCCCGGGCGTTGATCAGGTCATACCTGTGGCCAGACCGTATCAGCTTGCCAGCCGGGAGTTCCATCCCGAGGACACCATAATCGACGTGGGCGGCGTGACAATCGGCGGCAGAGAAGTAGTTATCATGGCCGGTCCCTGCGCTGTGGAGAGCGATGAACAACTGATGCTCACCGCGCAAGCGGTCAAGGCAGCCGGCGCCAACGTGCTGCGTGGTGGAGCCTTCAAGCCACGGACCTCCCCATACGAGTTTCGCGGACTGGGGGAGAGAGGACTGAGGATCCTGGCAGAAGTGGGCGGAGAGGTGGGAATGCCCGTGGTTACCGAGGTCATGTGTCCGGACGACGTCGACCTGGTGAGCCAATACGCCGACATACTGCAGATCGGAAGCAGGAACATGCAGAACTTCGTTCTGCTTGATGAGGTGGGCAGGACAAGAAAGCCGATTCTTCTGAAGCGCGGTTTGTCTTCGAATATCCAGGAGTGGCTGCTGGCCGCCGAATACGTTCTGGTACAGGGGAATGAGAAGGTCATCCTCTGCGAACGCGGCATCCGAACGTTTGAGAACTATGCCCGCAATACCATGGACATCAACGCGATCCCGATTGTCGAGAAGGTCAGCCATCTGCCGGTTATAGCCGATCCCAGCCACGCCACCGGCAAGTGGTATCTGGTGCCCCCGCTGGCGCTGGCTGCCGTAGCAGCCGGAGCAGACGGGCTGCTCGTGGAGGTACATCCTAACCCCGACCTTGCGCTCGCGGATGGCCCTCAATCGCTTACCTTTGACAACTTCCGCCTCTTGATGTCCCAACTACTGCCTGTAGTGGAAGCCAGAAACAGAAAGCTAGCTATCTCGGGCGTGAGGGTCAACCCCTGACACGATGCGCGTTGAGCAGGAACTAGCTGCAGTAGCTCCCCGGACAGATACGCTTCTTACCATAGGAGTCTTCGATGCCGTTCACGCGGGCCACCGTCACCTGCTGGAACACCTGAAACTGCGGGCCGGTGACAATGCTCTGCTTAGCGGAGTGGTCAGCTTTGACCCTCATCCACAGTCTGTTCTGCATCCGTACAGCGAGTTGCCCTGGCTGAGCGATGTCGACGACAGAGTCAGGTCCATAAGAGAGCTGGGCATAGACCTGGTAGTGGTGCTCACGTTCGATCAGGAGACAGCGCTGCTTACTGCGCAGCAGTTCTTGACCAAGGTCAGGACACATCTCAGGATGCGCGGTATCATTGTGGGACCAGACTTCGCGCTGGGACGAGGGCGTGAGGGCAGTATCGACCAACTCCGCGTGCTGGGGCATCAACTGGGATTCGGCGTGGAGGTTGTCCCTCCGTATACAATGAACGGCGAGGTGGTGAGCAGCACTCTGATCCGGCAGGCACTGGCTGAGGGCAACACGAGAAAGGTGCGACTGCTCATGGGACGCTATTTCCATGTAGGAGGGACGGTTGTAACAGCGGACAAGCGCGGGCGGGAGCTGGGGTTTCCCACAGCGAACATCGACATCAAACCTCAGCAAGCGCTGCCGGGCGACGGCATCTATGCTACCATAGCCCATGTGCTTGACAGGCGTTTCGCTTCGGCGACTTACGTGGGTACCCGTCCTACATTTGGGGACACCCGGAGAATGGTGGAATCCTACCTGCTGGACTATGAAGGCGACCTGTACGGCAGAGAGATGAAGCTGGAGTTCGTGCAAAGAATGAGAAGCGACGAGCGTTTCCCTTCCCCCGAGGAACTGAAGAGACAGATCGAAAGGGATGTTCAGCAGGTGAAGGCCGTTCTGGCGGAGGACCTGAGATGACCGGTAATACGATTGACGACATACTCAGGCGAGGCGTGGCCGAGATCATAGTCGAGTCGGAGTTCAGAGAACTGCTGCACTCAGGCAGAACCCTGAATCTCAAGCAGGGTTTCGACCCCAGCGCCCCTGACATACACCTGGGACATGTGGTGGGGCTGCGAAAGCTGCGCCAACTGCAGGAGCTGGGACACAAGGTTACCCTTATTGTCGGCGATTGGACGGCCCGGATCGGCGACCCGAGCGGCCAGTCAGCTACACGTCCCATGCTGTCTCCGTCTCAGATAGAGAGCAATGCTCAGACCTACATGGAGCAGTTCTTCAAGGTGGTGGACAAAGACAGGACCGAGCTGAGACGGCAGAGCGAGTGGTTCTCGGGGTTCAGCCTCGACGATGTGATCAGGCTTACGAGCAGCTTCACAGTTGCACAACTCCTGGCCAGAGAGGACTTCAGCAGTCGATATAGCTCGGGGAATCCCATATCTCTGACCGAGATGCTCTATCCCCTTCTGCAGAGCTATGATTCGGTAGCGATCGAAGCCGATGTGGAGTTCGGAGGCACCGACCAGAAGTTCAACTGCCTCCTGGGCAGGGAAATGCAGCAAAGCGTGGGCCAACAGGCTCAGCAGGTCTTCCTGGTCCCCATCCTGGTAGGCACCGACGGCAGGCAGAAGATGGGCAAGAGCCTCAACAACTACATCGGCATTACCGAGCGTCCATACTACGTCGACCCTGTTTCCGGCGAACTCAAGGGGATGTATGGGAAGATTATGTCAATTCCAGACCATCTGATCCTCGACTACTTCGAGTTCGTAACGGACGTGTCTGACGACGAGATCCGCGAGTTCAAGGAGCAGTTGAGAACTCATTCGGTTAACCCCATGAACCTGAAGAAGCGATTGGCTCATGAGATTGTGACTCAATTCCACGACCGACGGGCGGCAGATGATGCCCAGGAGCGTTTTGCACAGGCTTTCCAGAAGCGGCAGATACCTGAAGAGACACACACGGTCACATTGAGCGGTATCTCACGCACCGATAGCCGCGCCGGCCTGAGGATTGAAGCTCAGTGGAACATCATAGACCTGATAGTTGGCAACGGCCTGGCCAAGAGCCGATCGGAGGCGGCCCGCCTGCTGGCTCAGGGCGCCATTGAGATCGACGGAAGCAGAGTGACCGACAACATCGTCACCCTGACCGACGGAGCCGTGATCAAAGTGGGAAAACGCCGCTTCCTGAAGGTGTCTATAGCACAAGACTGAAGGGCCGAGCCCTCAGGCGTTGCGTTACGAAGGAGGTAGACATGCAGCTACGTATTCCGGGACCGACCCCCTGTCCACCAGAAGCCCTTGAGGCCATGGGCAGGCAGATGATGAACCACAGAGGAGGCGAGTTCGCTCCTCTCCTCAGATCGATCACCGAGAGGCTGCAACGGATATTCCAGACCAATGGTGACGTCCTGCTGCTTACCTCCTCCGGGACGGGTGGCATGGAGGCGGCCATTGTCAACACACTGTCTCCAGGTGACAGGGTCCTGTCCATCACCAACGGGTTTTTCGGCGAGCGGTTCTCCGACATTGCAGTGGCCTATGGCGCCGATGTGACCCGACTGAGTTACGAATGGGGCACGCCTGTAGACCCCGATGGAGTGGCCAGGGCGTTAAGGGAAGACACAGCCATAAAGGCGGTGCTGATGGTTCACAATGAGACGTCCACGGGGATGGCGAACGACCTGGAGCGGATAGGAACGGTGGCTCGCGAGTTCGAGAAGCTCCTTCTGGTTGATGCCATATCAAGTCTGGGGTGCGTCAACCTGCCCGTCGATGACTGGCATTGTGACGTGGTCATCACCGGCTCACAGAAAGGCTGGATGGTTCCCCCGGGACTGGCCATGGTCAGCGTGAGCGAGAGAGCGTGGCAGGCCCATGCTCGAGCCAGGATGCCGCGCTGTTACTGGGACTTCTCCCTGGCCATGGATTCTTACCGAAAGGGGCAGACCCCATGGACACCCGCTGTCTCCGTCTGCTATGCCCTGGATACCACCCTGGATATGATGCTCAACGAGGGGTTGGACAACGTATTCCTCCGCCATGCCCGTGTAGGACAGAAGACCAGGGATGGGATAAAAGCGCTGGGGCTGTCTCTGTTTCCGGACGAGGATTACGCATCCGACACTGTAACTGCCGTGAGCGGCGCGGACTGGCTTGACATCCCGAGGCTGATCAGAGTGCTCCGAGAGCAGTACGACGTGATAGTCGCCGGAGGAATGGGGAAGCTCTCAACGAAGATCCTCCGTATCGGTCACCTCGGGTATGTGTGTGATGAGGACATCGATTTGTTTCTGGAGGTACTGGAGAAGGCTCTGCCGCAAGCGAAGAAATGATGATGGTGAAACGGGAACCCTTCGGCCGTCGGGCTCGTTGAGCCTAGATGGCAGCCAGCAGCTCGTCCACCACGTCGCTCACCGCCTTGCCATCGGCCTTGCCCTTGAGCCGTGGCATTAGCTGAGACATGACCCGCCCTTTGTCTCCCGGCCCTCTCGCCCCGACCTCGTCAACCACCTGTCGCGCCACCTCAACGATCTGGTCCCGGGTCATCTGCTCGGGAAGGTAAGTCATAAGAATGGCCAGCTCCGCCTCTTCCTGCACCACCAGGTCCTCGCGATTACCCCGCCTGAACGCGTCGATGCTTTCTCTCCGACGTTTTGCCTCCCTTGCGATCACCTCCATCACCCTTTCATCGTCGGCCGGCTTCTGAGCGGCGATCTCGGCGTTCTTGATCTCAGACAACAACAACCGCAGCGTTGAAAGCTCGGTGGTATGTTGCTGCTTAAGCGCCTCTTTGAGGGCTTGTTGGATGCGGTCCTTCAGTGCCATTCGCTGGCTATCTAGAGCTCTTCCGCCTCTTCGCTGCCGCCTTCTTCTTCTTCTCTACGCTCGGTTTCTCATAGTGCTTGCGGCGGCGAACCTCAGCTAGAATGCGGTCTTGTTGCACCTGCCTGTTGAATCTGCGCAGCAGGGCCTCGAAACTCTCGCCTGAATTTAGCCTTACATCTGCCATGTCGGAACAAGACGCATTTTACTCCGATCAGAGCGTCCTGTCAATCGCACTTGATTCCGGCCATGATTTTTGTCTGCGGATGAGGGGCGGAGCGGAGTCGCAGGAACGCGCCTACTGCAGTGCACGCGGACAGGGCGACTGCCATGCACTGAAGCGATAACCAGGGAATCGTCATTGACAGAAACGGCAGGATGTATAACAATAATGTACGGGGTGGAAGGACATGTCACCAGAAAGGGAAGAACACAAGCGGAAGTCGATAGCCAAGTCTCTGATAGAGAAGTGGTTTTCTGCTCTAGTGAGACTGGTAGATAGATACGCGCCCGACAGGCTGTTGCTCTTCGCTCTCAACTTCCTGGACAGGCGCGTACCCAACAGGCTGATCACCCTGGCGATCAAAGCCGTCGAAAGAGTTCCCCGCAGACTCCGCTCAAAGGCGATATCAGTTGCCGACGAGTACGTTCCTGATGCGGTGTCGAACTCGAGGAAGACATGCACTGTGATCGCCGCTGTAGGCAAGTACATTCCAGACGAAGCGATCCCCCCGGAATCCGCGGAGGCCTGGGACAATGTCAAGGCCAGGCTTCACATTCCGAAGCTGGTGTCCGGCAAGAAGAAGTGAGCAAGCGCAGTTGATGCGAGTGTTATGACCACAGATCCTCACTATGGTGGTGAGGGAGAAGTGCGGAACTGAATGAGGTACGAAAAGGTCTGTCTCGAGTCCTTTGGCTACGAGTTGCCCGAGCAGGTAGTCACTTCGGTAAGCCTGGAAGAGAGGCTGGCTCCGGTCTATGACAGATTGGGTCTCTCTTACGGCCGATTGGAGATGATGACAGGGATTCGCGAGCGGCGATTCTGGGACGATGCCACGACGCCGAGCCAGGCCGGTATGCGAGCGGCAGACAGGGCCATCGGGGAGTCCGGAGTCGCCAGAGAGGACATTGGCTGCCTCCTCTACACGTCTGTATCGCGCGACTTCCTGGAGCCGGCGACAGCTACAGTGGTCCATGACTCGCTCGGCCTCCCTCACACGGCTACCATTTTCGATATCTCCAACGCCTGCCTCGGCTTCATCAACGGCATGGTGACACTGGCGAATATGATTGAGCTGGGTCAGGTGAAGGCCGGAGTTGTGGTTGGCTGTGAGAGCAGCAGACGGCTTATTGAGACAACGATCGACAGGGTTCTGGACGATCCGGACATCAGCAGAGAGAAACTCAAGCTGGCTTTTGCCACTTTCACGTTGGGCTCAGGAGCGGTGGCAGCGGTGCTAACTCGCTCGTCGCTGGCGCGGGGCGGTCATAAGCTACTCGGAGGGGTAACGCGCGCCGCCTCACAGCACAACGGTCTCTGTCGAGTAGAGTCCGATACCTATTTCCACGACCCGAGGGACCTGCCTGAGATGCGCACATCCTCCACACAGCTCCTGAGAAATGGAGCAAAGCTGGCTACTGATACCTGGGAAGCGGCAAAACGAGAGCTTGCCTGGAGCAACTCGGATGTAGACAGGTTCTTCACCCACCAGGTGAGCGCCGTGCAGAGCAAACTGTTCTTCAAGACCCTGGGACTGGATAAGTCTAAGGACTTCCCTACTGTGGAGTATCTGGGGAATATCGCCTCGGTTTCTCTTCCGATCACGATGGCCATCGGGATTGACCAGGGTCGGGTTAACCCCGGTGATAGAGTTGCCATGCTGGGGATCGGCAGCGGCCTGGTCTGTCTGATGCTGGGTCTCGAATGGTAGCACGGGACGTGGCCCGTCTATCAGACCAGGCAGTGTCTTTCGTGGTACAGCTTCGCCTGGTGTATAAAGGCCTCTATCCTTGTCTTCGCGTTGGTCTGCTGTAGCCCATCGTATATCATATTGAGCACCGGAATGCGGTCGTGCTCACTCTGTATCCCTCTGTAGATGGCAGTGGACACAGTGCCATAAAGGCAGTTCAGGATGATGAGATTGGCAATACCACTGCAGCCCTGCAGGGCATAGTTCTTGGCCTTGGCGACGTTCACCGTGACCACCGGGTCTATGTCGTCACTTACATAGGGGGCGGCAAGCATGATCGTCTCCTCAACCCCGGGGATCCGGCAATCCTGAAGCTCGTTGTTCATCATCCCCTCAACCCTTCTCTTCCACCGCATAAGCGGAATCCTTCTGAGATAGTAATGGAGGGCAGACAGGTATCTTCTCCTGGAGAAATGAGTCTCCGGATACACCTCATTGAAGTATGCCAGGTAATCAGTGGTGGTCGGCCCGAGTCTGACCTCGGCGCCCAATGACTCAAACTCCCTGACAATGTCGTTGTTAGCCCAGGGATTCATACAGGTGTAGAACTCCCCTACTACACCTATGATCGGTCTATCCTCATGACGAACCTGAATCGCATCCATGGCTGCCATTGAGCGGTCGAAAGCCGGCCAGAAATCCCCGTTGATGATGCCGGAGGCCACCTCCTCTGTGGCGCGTGCGTAGACCCTGTCGCTCTCGCCTTCGTTCGCTTCATAGGGGCGAACATGGAGCAACTTCTTCAACAGGACATCGGTCGCGAGCCAACCCTTCCAGACGGCCTCCCCCCACTTCAGTCCAAACAACTCTGTGCACTCATCATGCCAGATAGAGCTGACCGGGGCGATTATGGGGACATGCCCCAGACCCAATCTCTTGAGGACCAATCTGTGAGACAGGGCATACTGGCTCAACCTGCAGGAACCATCGAAGTTAAGCATCATGAACGCTGCCCTGTCGGGGTCGAAGTCCTCAAGCTCGGTCATCCTCACCAGATCCCCTGTGGTGAGCAAGTAGGGATGGCACTCCTTGCCGGAGACATATCTTCTTCCTATCTCCTCCGATAGGTGATCAGGCTCGGGCAGAACCCGGGCGTCCAGACCCACCGAGTTGAGAGCAGCAGCCCACATGACGGAGTGCTCAGATATGTAGGGTATGTAGATGGTCCTGTCCATTTCTCTGACGATCTTCGACGGTCTGAAAATGCTGATCCCGCCGGAGGGTCTGATAATGCTGAGCTTTTCCTGCCTGTCCTCCTGCACCCGTGCCTTCGGTCTGCCAAGGGTTTCAAGAAAGGCTTCAACCCTGGTGGTCATTCCAGCATCACCGCTGTGGTCATCCACCTCCAGAAGCAGATAAGGATCCTCCTCCATGGTTTCCTCGAGATACTTCCAGAAGAAGGCATCGGGACCGCAGCCGTAATTGGTGATCATCACGGGATTCAGGCCGGGGTTATTCTTAGCCATCAGCGCTGCCCTCAAGAGATTCTGTTCATTCTTCCAGACCAGATTCGAGTAGTGAGGCGGCAGTTTGACCTTATCCAGCGGAAGCAGGTCATAGGGGATGGCCAGCAGTCCAAGATGTCGCAGCTTCTTCGCGATGTTGAGATTCAGACCCGGATCATGAACGTTGTAGGGTTTTCCTACTACTACCACGGCCTCATTATCCTCAGTAAGGGCCTTGAGTATCTCCTGCCCCCTCTCCTGGCGCATCCTTGTGAACTCCTCCTGAGCCGCAAGCGCAGCGGTAACGGCTGAGGCGATCTTCCCGCTCTCAAACCCGAATCCCCTGCCCACCCTCTCCAGCTGCCTCTTCAGGTTATCCCTGTCCCGCGCCATGAACATGCTGGGACTCATGATTTCCACTTTGTCCTTGAACGCAGGTCTGAGCATGAACGGGATGCCCTGGATCAGGGGGCAGTTGTAGCTCCTGCCTACATCGTCACTCTCCTTCTCCAGGTCTATGACGCTGGGCAGGAATATGCGGTCAACACCTTTCTCGATAAGATCAGCCACATGTCCGTGAGCAACCTTTACCGGATAGCAGGCTTCAGCGAGAACCTCTCGAAGGCCCCTGTGAATGAGCCGCTTGTTAGTCTTATCGGAGAGCACCACTCTTACTCCCAACTCCCCAAAGAACGCAGCCCACAGTGGAAACTGCTCGAAGAACATGAGCATTCGCGGAATGCCTATTACGGGAGAACCCGGGGCGAAGCCATCCTCCCGATAATAGCGCATGAGCATCTCCTCTCTCTCCCTAAAGAGATCGGGGAGAACCCGGTCGGCGGCCTTTCCTCCGTTCTGCTCATATCTGTCACAGATTCCGCCGTAGAAGGACCTGAACTCGCCTCCGACGGATATCTTCCTGATCTGGCAGTTGTTGGAGCAGTGCTGGCATTCAAAGGATGTGACATCATATTCGCGGTCGGTGAGGTCGAACCCGACGAACCGGCTTCCTCCAATGCTGGCTTCCCTCTCCATGGCGATCAGTGCAGCACCTATGGCACCGGTTAAGCCGTGGCTCTGCGGGACGGTGACCTTCTTCCCCAGGATGCTTTCGAAGGCAGCCACCACACTCTTGTTACCGGCTACGCCTCCCTGGAAGTATATCCTCTCGCCGATCCTCTTATTCCCCACCACTTTCTCAACGTAGTTATTGGCAATAGAATAGGAGAGGCCCGCCAGGAGATCGACTTTGGGCGACCCCGCCTGCTGGTGGTGTACCAGATCCGATTCCATGAAGACGGTGCAGCGGGTCCCAAGATCAACAGGAGATCTTGAGTCCAGAGCAAGTTTTCCAAACTCCTCCTCAATACTCACATCCAATCTATCGGCCTGTTCCTGGAGAAAGGAGCCGGTTCCCGCGGCACAGACCTTGTTCATCTCGAAGTCCACGACGGCACCGTTCTTCAGGCGGATGTATTTCGAGTCCTGCCCCCCGATCTCAAAGATGGTGTCCACGGTACTATCGATATCTATAGTCGCCTTAGCCTGAGCGGTAATCTCATTCACCACTGCATCGGCACCAACGAAGTCTCCCGCAAAGTAGCGTGCACTGCCGGTGGTCACCACAGCCCGAACGTCAACAGGTTCTTCCAGTTCACGTGCTATGTCCGCCAATCCTCTCTTAACCGACCCGATCGGATCACCTTCGGTCAAGAGATACTTCGCCGCCAACTGCCTCTTGTTCTCATCCAGAACAACGATATTTGTGCTCACAGCGCCGACATCGATGCCCATATACACCCCGGGCCTGTGCGGCTTTTCCAGAGCAGGAGGTTGATCCACAGGAGTGGAACCATCCCCGTTGTAGATCAACCTCTGTAGATGGCGTACCTCAGATTCTCCGGCTTTTTCGGCCAGATAGCTGATCAGGGCTTCCTTTGCCGCCTCAAGTGTGACAGGCGCTTCGCTGCCACTCTCCGAGGCCGTGACCGCTGCTCCGAAGGCTCCCATGATCTTAAAGTGCCGAGGGATGATCAACTCCCCGGGCTCGAGCTCCAGCAGTTCCTCGAAGGCCCTGACCACTCCCTTATTGGCGGCGACTCCACCCTGAAAGGCTACCGGCTTCACGAATCTTCTGCCCTTACCCAGATTGCTTATGTAATTCCTGGCCAGGGCGTAGCAAAGGCCCGCTGTTATCTCTTCCTGTGATGTCCCCTCCTGCTGCAGATGAACCATGTCAGACTTGGCAAACACACTGCACCTTCCCGCGATGGTAGCAGGAGTCTCAGCTCTTGTGGCCAGACTGCTGAACTCATCTATTGAGAGCCCCAGGCGATATGCCTGTTGATCGAGGAAAGAGCCGGTTCCCGCGGCACATATCTCGTTCAGGGCATGGTCAACGATGACCGACCTTCCGCTCTTCTCATCCCAGTCCAGGAAGATCAGCTTGGAGTCCTGCCCCCCGATCTCGATCACCGTCCTGACCCCGGGATGAAAGTATGCGACGGCCTTTGCCTGAGTGGTGATCTCGTTCTCCCTGTCTACACCAATGATATCGGCTATCAGGCTTCGCCCGCTGCCCGTGCATACTGCCCCACACATTTCAGGGAAGTTCATCTGGAGGCCCTCAAGAACACGGATCAGCGCCGGGATAGGTTGACCCCTTGTCCTCTCATAGACGCTCTCGATCAACTGCAGTTTCTCATCGACCACAGCTATGTTCAAGCTGACCGAGCCGATGTCTATCCCCATGAACATCCGGCTTCTGCCTGTCATTCCACTTCCTTGATCTTCCTACTTGCTACCCGGGCGATCCCGGCTAAGACCCTCTGCCCACCGGGGCGCACCAGCCAGGCCGGCGCCCGAAACACCCCCGCTGATGGCGATCCGCGCCGGGCATCAGGGTCAATACTACTCTCAACCCTCAGCCCTGCCGCACTCCTCCTGCGTAGTATCCTGAGTATTATAACGCATAACGAGTTCTCATGGCCTCGCCCGACAGTAATCTCTCAACAGCCCCCGGTATTGAGACCGGATCATCATCAGTGATATAATTGGTCTACGGGAGCACCCGAGAATCGCATGCCGATGACACTGTATCCGGTAGTCATGCCCGTTGCCGGGGAGGGAGACAACCTATCCGGTGAAGAAAGCGCAGCCCGTCTAAGCCAGTTGGCCCGCCAGGCCCTGATGGTTAGCGCCGACAGGAGCGGAGTCAGGCTGGGAGAACCGCTCAAGGACGAAGAGGGGAGGCCGTGCCCTGACTCAGGCAGCTACTGGTCGGTCTCGCACAAACCGTATTGCGTGGCGGCTGTGGTAAGCCGCGACCGGGTCGGGATCGATGTCGAGGAGATCAGGGCCCGCACCGAACCCCTCTTGTCCCGCGTGGCGGGGGACGAGGAGTGGGGGCTGGCCGACAGATCCTGGGACACGTTCTATCGCTACTGGACGGCCAAGGAGGCGGCGCTCAAGGCGATCGGTATCGGCATCGGCGGCCTTAAGGCCTGCCGTGTGGCTGCGCTCCCGGATGAGAGCCACGTCGTTCTGGACTACAGGGGCGACTCCTTCCTGATCGAGCAACTACGATACGGCAACCACATCGTCTCCGTGGTCAAGGGCGCCAACGAAATCGAGTGGGTGGTACTGGACAGGTAGTCTCCACGATCAGACCCGCGTCTCCTTTATGGGAAGTGAGTTCTGTCGAATCCACCGGACCGGGCAGCCTGTGCCAGGAAGTAGACGCGCCCACACATCATGCTCTAGGGGCCGTGCGGAGGACGGGGGAACGGCGGGCGCCGATCGGCGGCATACTGACGAAGCCCATCCGACAGCTCGGGAGCAGTGAGACTGCTCCGGTGGATGTCCGCCTCCAGCCTGATCCCTTCAACGATCGGCAACGACAGGCCTTCATAGACGGCCCTGCGGTCGTTCCTCAGGCTTACCCGGGGATATCGCGACATCGCTTCAGCCAGTTCCAGTGCCCTGGGCAGGGCCTGCCCATCAGGGACGACCTCCTGCACGAGCCCCATCTGCAGTGCGCGGCCGGCGTCGATCACGATCCCGGTTTCGATCATGTAGAGCGCGTTGCCGAGGCCGACGATCCCGGGCAGGCGCTGTGTGCCGCCGTCGATGAGAGGAACGCCCCAGCGGCGAGCCGGGTCGCCGAAACTGGCGCTTCGGGAGGAGATGCGGAAGTCACACCAGCAGGCGAGTTCCAGTCCACCGGCCAGGCAGTAGCCGTTGACGGCAGCTATGGTAGGCTTGTCCAGGTCCGTGATGCGACTGATACCCATAGGTCCCGACTCCTCGACACCCGGCCGTGCCGCCAGGCTCTCCACGTTCTTCAGGTCGGCACCGGCACAGAACGAAACGTCGCCGGCTCCTGTCAGAACAAGCACATCGAGGTCGGGATCTCTGCGGAAGAACTCGACGGCCTCAAAGAGCAATTGTGCCGTCTCACCGTCCACGCAGTTGCGAACGTCGGGACGGTTGATGGTCACCACGAGAGAGCGCCCTTTGCGCTCGGTTTCGACCCTGGCCATGATACACCTCCTGCAGCCCGGTCAGACCGGCTGCTGTCAACAGCACCCGACTCGGTGCGTCATTGCTGAGAGATGCTCAACGCACGGTCATCTCTTACACACCCGTAAGCTATCAGGAACAGGGCCAGATAGTACGTGATCATGATGAGATAGCCGGAAGCGGGCACATCGACGGCGAACCTATCTATGGCGATCAGGGAGTCGGATACGATGAAGGAAATCGCTCCGTAGAGGACGAGTCTGCCCTCTGCAGAGCGCAGGGCGGCGAGTACTCCCATCCCCGTTATCACCGCTATATAGACGAACACCGGCACCATGAACTCGCCGAGATAAGGCTGGAGCAGAATCGCCATGATCACCGCATAGACAACGAGGGCGATGACGACGGGGAGCCTCGACCTCCGCATCTTCAGGCTGCGCGAAAAGGTCGCTATCAGGAAGACCTGGGCGATCAGGAAGAAGACCAGGCCCATGACGAAGAACTGATCGCCTTCGAGGGCCAGTGCTACGTCTCCGGCGGCGCAGAAGAGCAGAGCCGTGAACAGGAGCTTGCCGGTGAGTCCGCGTACCGCCACCAGTGCCATGACGGACAAAGCTACCGCAGGTACGGCCTTGACTGCGAAGTGACCGGGGTAAGGGGTGAGCGTCAGCAGACCGACATAGATAACGGCCACAGCGAGTCCGCCATACAGCAACGCCTTTTGTGTCGTCGTCATCGTTTCTACCTCCCGATGCCAGCAGCAGCGATCTGTTCAACCAGATGAGAGATCAGAAGACGGTCGTCCGGGCTACCGTCTCCACGATAGGATGCGGCATGCACGATCATGCCCGATAGTATATCACGCCCCCGAGCAGTTGGGACTCTGCCGGCCATCACCGCATCTCTCCATTCTGCTGACGGTTGAACCCCTGCGTATGCAGCAGTCCATGCCCGACTGCCGACAGCGGACTTTCAGCGTATGTATGAACCCTGTACACGGTTCTTGACGGCTCCACATCCCTCTAGTAGACTGTCGGACGCCGGATACACAAATGGCGAATCCTTTCTTCATTATAATACTTACCGCCCTGCTCGTCGAGCACGCGATAAGGATCGTTGCCAATCTGCTCAATCTCAGATACATGAGGGCAGAACCGCCTTCATCCCTGAAAGATGTGCAGGATCCCGACGACTACCGCCGGTCTCAGGAGTACCTGCGCACGAACACCCGTTTCCATCTGATAACCAGTACGTTCAGCCTCGCAGTTGTGCTTTCCTTCTGGTTTTCCGGCGGCTTCAACTACCTGGACCAGGCTGTCCGTTCCTGGGGTTTCACCCCCATAGTGAACGGGCTTCTCTTCATCGGCATCCTGGCGACGGGCTACAGCCTGATCCGTCTACCCTTCAGCATCTACCGCACCTTTGTGATCGAGGAGCGCTTCGGCTTCAACAGGGCCACGCCCGGCACCTTCGTCACAGACGTGTTCAAGAAGATGGTCCTCGCCGGTCTTCTCGGCGGAGCTTTGCTGAGCGGTGTGCTGGCTCTGTTCCAGCATGCCGGGCAACTGGCCTGGCTATACTGCTGGGTTGCCCTTACCCTGTTTGCGCTGGCCCTGCAGTACGTCGCCCCAACCTGGATCATGCCACTCTTCAACAAGTTCACTCCCCTGGAACCGGGTGAACTGAGAGAGGCGATACTGGGCTATGGCCGTTCGGTGGGTTTCCCGATCAGGAACGTCTTCGTGATCGACGGCTCCCGGCGCTCCACCAAGTCGAACGCGTTCTTCACAGGATTCGGCCGGAACAAACGAATCGCCCTGTTCGATACGTTGATAAGAAGACACACCGTGCCGGAACTGGTAGCGGTACTCGCCCATGAGATCGGCCATCACAAGAAGAAGCACATACTGCAGGGCACCATCATCGGCATCCTTCACGCGGGGTTCTTGTTCTTCCTGCTATCGGTCTTCCTGGGCAGCCCCGGACTGTACGAGGCATTCTACATGGAGCAGCAATCCATCTACGCCGGCATAGTGTTCTTCGGGCTGCTCTACACACCGCTGCAGATGGTGATCTCGCTTGTGGTGCGCGCGCTGTCCCGGAGGAACGAGTATCAGGCCGACCGCTTTGCCGCCACCACTATAGAAGACCCGGGGCACCTGGTGGAGGCGTTGAAAAAGCTCAACGCCGGCAACCTATCAAACCTGACACCGCATCCCTTCTACGTATCGCTGAACTACAGCCACCCACCCCTGTTTGAGCGTGTGCGGGCGATTATGCAGCAACAGGCCTGACAGGGGCAGGACGAACTCTGCTACACTCTGATGGTTGGGGAGAAGACCCACAAGGAGGAGTTAATGGAACTGAAGAAGTACGAAGTACCCGTTGAGAGTCTGCGCTGGGAATGTGATCCCAAGCTGTTCGATTTCGAATGCACCGGGGACCTGGCCCCGCTACGGGAGTTCATCGGCCAGGAACGGGCGACGCGGGCAGTGGAGTTCGGCATAGACATGGTCGACAAGGGTTACAACATCTATGTCGCCGGCCTCAGCGGAACCGGCAAGACCAGTATGGTGAAGGCCTATATCGAGAGGGTGATCAAGGAGAGAGAGTCCGCGGGTCAGACCGCCGAACTGCAGGACTGGTGTTACCTCTACAACTTCAGGGAGCCCGATAGTCCCCAGATAGTTGCTCTGCCGCGGGGGAAGGGAAGGGCTTTGCGTGATGAGACGAACGAACTGCTGAAGAAGATCCGGCATGGACTCGGGCAGGCGTTCTCGAGCGATGAGTACAAGAACCAGAGACAGAAGACGGTAGAGAAGGTGCAGGCTCAGCAGCAAAAGCTTTTCGAGGAGATATCGAGCGAGGCCCGGCGCGAGGGATTCGTCCTTCAGATGACCCCCTCCGGTCCGGCCCTGATCCCCATCAAGGACGACCGTCCCATGCAGGAGCAGGAATACCTTGCTCTCAGTGAGTCAGACAGGAAAAAGCTCGAGTCCAAGCAAGCTGAACTGCGCAAGAAACTCCAGACAAGCCTTGAGGCGGCCACCGACATGCAGGCAAAGGCGACCGAGCAACTGCAGAAGGCAGACAAGGACATCGGGGAGTACACTGTATCGGGCCTGTTCGGCTCGCTATTCGAGCAGTATTCAGATGTTCCCAGGATAACACAGTACCTGTCTGACCTTAAGGACTACACACTGGACAATCTGGAGCTTTTCAAGGCAACAGACGAACCTGCACCGACGGTACTGGGTGTCCCGGTTACGCAAGCCATGGGAGGAGGAAACCCTTTCTTGCCGTTCCAGGTGAACGTCTTCGTCGATAACGAGGAAACCAAGGGGCCTCCGGTGATCCTTGAAAGCAATCCCAACTTCGTTAACATGTTCGGCGCGATCGAGCGACGGTTTCTGCTGGGAGGGTACCTCAGCGACCATACCATGCTTAAGGCGGGCGCTCTCAGCAGAGCCAACGGCGGCTATTTGATCCTCGGGGTGAGGGACGTCCTTTCGAACCCCGGCGTCTGGCCGGCGCTCAAACGGGCGATCAGGAACGGCGAGGTCAGAATAGAAGACCCTTTCGAGCAGTTCGGATTGATAGCGCCTCAGGGACTGCGGCCGGAACCCATGCCCATACAGGTCAAGGTGATACTAACCGGTGATGCCCTGTATTATCAGATGCTGTCGATGTACGACGAGGACTACTGGGAGATATTCAAGGTAAAGGCCGATTTCGACTCTCAGATCGAGAGAAGCGAGGAGAACCTGCTCGCCTATGCGGCCTTTCTCTCGGGATGCTGCGAGGAGTGCGAGGCCAGGCACTTCGACCCCAGCGGGGTTGCCAAGGTTGTCGAACACTCATCAAGGATAGTGGCCGACCAGGAGCGGCTGTCATCGAGGTTCGCCAAGATCAAGGACTGGATCGAGGAGGCCGACTACTGGGCCTCGAAGGACGGCGCCAAGTTCATCTCAGCCGGTCACGTCCAGAAAGCGATCGACGAACGGCTGTTCAGGCACAACCTGCTCGATGAACGGATTCGAGAGATGATAGACCGCGGTACCATCATGATAGACACCGAGGGCGAGGTGAAGGGGCAGGTCAACGGCCTGAGCGTCTACTCTCTGGGCGACATCGCGTTTGGCAAGCCCTCGAGGATAACCGCCAGGACATTCCTGGGACGGGGAGGGGTGATAAACATAGAACGTGAGTCGCAACTCAGCGGCCCGATTCACAACAAAGGAGTGATGATCCTCAGCGGCTATATGGGGTGGAAGTATGCCCAGGACAAGCCACTATCGCTTTCCGCGAGCCTGTGTTTCGAGCAGTCCTACGAAGGAGTCGAGGGAGACAGCGCCTCCTCGGCCGAGCTGTATGCCATTCTCTCCAGTCTCTCGGACAAACCTTTGAAGCAGGGTATAGCCGTGACGGGATCGGTGAACCAGATGGGGGAGATCCAGCCAATAGGCGGCGTCAACCAGAAGATCGAAGGTTTCTTCAGAGTGTGCCAGGCGCAGGGACTCACCGGCGAACAGGGTGTGCTGATACCGCAACAGAATCTCAAGAACCTCATGCTACGCGATGAGGTCGTGGAGGCCGTCAAGCAGGGCCAGTTCCATGTCTACTCGGCCCGGACGATCGACGAGGGCATCGAGATCCTGACGGGCATCGCCGCCGGGGATAGACAGGAAGACGGCACCTATCCCGAGGGCACCATCAACCACCTGGTCGATAGGCGCCTGGAGGGGATGGCCAGACGGCTCAAGAGCTTCTACGCCGATGAGAAAAAGGAAGGCACCGAGGGCCGAAGCTCCTAGCAGGCGGATCGCTCTCTGAGCGTCGCCGGTTGCCGCATTCTATTGCTACAGCCGCAGGTCTGCCTCGTGGCACGTTTCCAGGAAGGCAACGAGCAAATTGATCGCGGCCTCGATGTCTGCCTTGTGCGAGGTCTCCACCACCGTGTGCACGTACCGGGCAGGAACCGAGATGGTAACCACGGCGACACCTTCACGCGCAGGCTGGATCGCGCCGGCATCGGTTCCGCCCCGGGGCAGTATCTCGAGCTGGTACTGGATGCTCCGCTCCTCAGCCAGGTTGATCAGGAACTGAACGAGGCCGGTGTGGGAAATGGACGCCGAATCCTTGAGCTTGATGGCCACGCCCTTACCCAGGCGGGTCACCTGCTCATGTGCCGATACCCCCGGAATGTCGCAGGCGATGGTCGAGTCCAGGGCCACTCCGATATCCGGGGCAACGGCGAAGGCCGATGTCCGCGCTCCCCTCAATCCCACCTCCTCCTGCACCGTGGCCACGAAGTAGATATCCGCCTGGTGTTTTCCCAGCCTCCTGGCCGCCTCGATCGCCACGTACACACCCAGGCGGTCATCGAGCGCCTTGCCCGTGACAAGCTCTCCTATCTCCTCGAACGTCTGCACAAGGGTTACGGGGTCGCCGACGCGCACCCGCTCTTTGGCATCCTTACCCGCAAGTCCGATGTCGACGAAGAGGTCCTTCATCTCGGGCACCTTCTTCCGCTCTTCGTCGGTCAGGACATGCACCGGCTTGGTACCGATAAGCCCGCAGAGACCACCATTCCGTGTGTGCACCATCACCCGGTGGGCGATGAGCGTGCGGGGATCGAATCCGCCGACAGGCGCGATGCGCAGGAACCCTGTCTCCTCGTCGATGTGGGAGACGAGGAACCCGATCTCGTCCATGTGTGCGGCTACCACCACCTTCGGCCCCTTGCCCTTCTTGTGTGCGATCACGTTCCCCAACCGGTCAACTTCTATACCGTCGACGTGGGCTTCCAGGGCCTCCCTGACGATGACCCTGATCGCCTCCTCTCTACCCGGGATTCCCGGAGCCTCAGAGAGCTGCTTCAAGATTTCCATCTGTCCTCCTTCTGCGATGTATGCGGCATACGGCCATGACGCTGCGAGAATTGTATCAGGAAGGCTGCCATTCCTCTACCCGACCATTGCCGGGGCGAGGTCATCAGCGGACACTCAGGATGAGTTGACCCGGAGGAAATTTCCGAGGGTTCTCGACCTACTCAGGAGCAAAACTTGACAAGCCTTTTACCGGTGTGATACTATACAAGATACCCCAAGCAGCCAAACAAGTGGTTGGTGGACGAAGAACCGAGCCTGAGTAGGCGAGAGTCGAAAGGACGAGGGGAGAATACCAAAGAATGGGAGGCCGCTTGGGGTTCTTCTTTTTGCTATGACCCGCTTGCCCTTTGCGGCGGCCAGCGCCTCGACAACACGGGGTTCTTTTTTGTCCGCCGCGCGCATCCTGTGAACCCCCCCGATTATCGAGTAGAATACCGAACGTCTGAGGGAGGTAGGAATGAACACGATTGAGAGAGCATTGATGCACGCCCTGTTTGCCCACCTGCATCACAACATAGACCAGGCGGTCGACTTCGGAGCATTCGCAGAACTGAACCGCATAATCGGCGAGAAGTGGCCGGGAGCACTGGTGGTAGGCCCGGGAGACGATGCTTCGGTATTCCGTATGCCCGGTATAGAGGGCTGTTTCGTGGCCAAGCAGGAGAGCCATTGTTCTCCCTGTGTGCCCAGGCCCTACGACGCTGCGGCGACCGGGGCGGGAGGCGCCATGCGGGACATCACCGCCATGGGAGGCCGGCCGCTTTTCCTCATGGACTTCATCGGAACGAGACCACTGGACGAAGAGGTGCTGGTCGGACCATGCGGGTTCTCGGGCAAGTGCACCTGCGGCCAGTGCAAGACCATGACCAGCCAGGAAAGGCTGAACCTGATGATTCAGGGCATACGGGATATGTGCGCGGCCATGGATGTCTTCATAATCGGCGGAGGTCTTTCCACATCCTTCAGCGATGTTGTTCCGGCGGTGGTGGCCGCTGTGATCGGCAGGCTGGTAACCGAAGAACCGCTGACCAAGCCGGCCAAGGCAGCAGGAGACAGGATTGTCATCATCGGCGAGACAGCAGAGGATGGCAACGATACGCTGTACCGCGCGGGAATAGTGCTAGAGATGCGGCCGGCGAGGGCCCAGTTCGAGGAAGAAAGAAGGACTATGGAAGCCAGCCTGGCTGCCTTTGGCACCGGCAAGATCCACGCCTGTTCGGACCTGGGCGCCGCCGGCATCGGTGCGGCGGTCTGCGAATCTGCCAGATACGGCGGACTGGGCGCCAGAGTTGATCTGTCGGCCGTGCCCGTCAAGGTGGAGGGGCTCACTCCGGAGGAGATCCTCATCTGTGAGACCCAGTCCCGAATGGTGCTACAGGTTTCCCCCGCCGATGTCGACGAGGTGCTGACCGCCATTCGCTCCCAGGGCGCCGTCGCCGCGGTCATCGGCGAGATCACCGATGATGACAAAGAGATCTTCGAGTACGAGGGGCAGAACATAGCCACCATTCCCAACGAGCCATCGGCCGATATCGTGAGGACATTGAAGGAGGGCAGCGGGCCTGCTCCGGGCGTGCAGCCTCCCCCCTAGAATGATCATCGTCTGCTTCGTCTCCGGCTCGGGAACGAACTACGAGAGGATCGTGGAACGGGACCCGGCTCACCGCTACGTCGTGTTCACGAACCGGCCCGACTGTGAAGGTGTGCAGAAGGCCCGGGCCAACGGCCATGTCACCATCGAGTTGAGCCACCTTCCTTACCTGCAGAACGCGAGGGAGAAGCACGGTCTGGGGTCTGTTCCCAGGAACTGCCCGGAGAGGCTGCAATACGAGCAGGAAGTCTGGCGCCTGATAGAAGACACGATCGGAGTCGCGCCCGATCTCATCTGCCTGGCCGGCTATGATCAGTGGTTCACCGACTGGACGGTAGACAGGTACTATCCCTGGATACTGAACGTTCATCCCGGCGACACTACCAGGGGCTACGCCGGCCTCTACTGGATACCCACAGCGAAGGCGATACTGGCCGGGGACAGGGAGATACGGTCAACCCTCTTCATCGTCGACAAGGGAGAGGATACGGGTCCTGTGCTGGCTCAATCCAGGCCCCTGCAGATAGTCCCGACACTCGAGGAACTCGATTCGGAGGGAGCAAGCGACCTGGTCGGCTCCTACGACAGGGTCGTGGATTACGCAGCAGGGCAGGGCATTACCTCCTACCTGGCTTTCGAGGCATCGGCCGATGCCGAACACAAGGCGGCGATGAAGGTCGTATGCAAGAGCCTCCAGGACGCCCTCAAGAGGGCAGGCGACTGGACGGTGTATCCTTTTGCCGTGCACGACCTGATAGCGCGCGGGCGGGTGCAGGTCGTTGATCGCGCGGTGTATGTCGACGGGCTTCTAATGCCCGACCACGGGTACAGGATGGACCTCGAACCTCCGGGGTGATGGACGCGACGGGAGCGGAAGCATAGCTGACCGGAGTTGTGGGTTTCCACGCCTTCCCAGTAAACCTATCGTTTGTCACAGCGGTATGAGGAAGAACATGCTGAACAGGTAGAGGAATGCCGGGATCGAGCCTATCGAGACCAGGAAGCTGACAAGCAGGAACTGGCTGGCGATCCTCCTGTTCCCTCCGCACCGTTCAACCAGAATCGGTATCGCGGTTATCGGCGGCACGACGGCCTGAAGCATTATGATGAAGGCGACGTCGAAGTCGGGCTTGAGCCAGAGCAGGAGGCCGAGGAAGACCAGAGGGAAGGCGAAGTTCTTGATCAGGACGAACTTGACCACCTCCCGAACCTGCCACCGGTGGCCCTCCTTAACCCTGTACATAAGGTCGTTGTATATGTTGCCTCCCAGTATCAGCATGAAGAGGGGCGTGGCGATGGCTCCCACCATGGTCACAATAGTGACGACGAAATCGGGAATGTGATCGGTGGCGGAGACAAGGCCGATAACCAGTCCGACAACGGTGGCGATGAGGACCGGGTTCACGATTCTGCGCCAGCTGATGCTCTCCTTCTGAAGGCCTTTGCTGAAGAACAGACGGTATGTGCTGAACACCAGAGAGGGGAAGAAGATCATGAACAGGAACAGGGTCACCAGGTAGGTGCTACCCTGACCGAATATGCCGGTGATGATCAGGATGGGAAAGAACAGTCCGTTCTGATAGAGGAGGCTGATGGTGAACTCGCTGCGGATGTCTTTCTTCACGAGGAACGATGCCGACACGGACAGGCCCAGAGCTACCGCTGTGAACCCCAGCCACCACAGCGGCATGAGCCACCAGTCCGGATAGTCTCGCGGAGAGAAGTCCAGTATCAGATTGCCGAGCACGAGCAGAGGCAGAGAGATATCGATGGCCAGTGTGGACAGGAAGGCCAGCGTCTCCGATGGCACACGTCTTCTGCCGATGATCCAGAAGCCCAGCACACCGATGCCGAGGAGCGCGAACACCGCCTGCAGGGTGATCAGGAAGACGTTCATACGGCCCCAATTCTATACGGCACAGGGCACGTTTACAAGGTGCTAACGTTTTGACAGGGAGCCCGGCAGGATCATATAATGTAGAGTATACATCACATCGTACAGGAGGTGGACAATGGATGTCGAGAATCTGGTCAAGACGACTGTCGACGAAATCCAGAAGGTGCTCAGCAGCACCAGCGTCATGGGTGAACCCAGGACGGTTGACGGGGTAACACTGATCCCGGTTGTCAGCACGGGGTTCGTCTTCGGCGCCGCCGGAGGCACGGGAACGGCCGATAAGAGCGGCAACCCGAGCAAGGCTGAAGGTAAGGGCGGCGGCTCCCTCGGGGGTGCCGGGATCAAGCCCGTAGCCGTGGTGGTCATCGACAAGACCGGCGTCAGGGTGGAGGGCATCAAGGGCGGACTGGCCACAGTAGCGGAGAAGCTGGTGGACAGGGCACCCGAGTTCATAGGGCAGATGACGGCCAAGGGTAAGGAGCGCAAGGAACCAGAGAAGCAAGGATAGTGGCAATTGACCGCCGGCATAATTGCAGCGATTGTCGTCGGGGTCATAGTCCTTCTGCTCAGCATCCCCCTGGATGTCAGTCTTCGCCTGAGAATCGGGGAGCAACCTCCTTTCGGGTTCGGCCTCAGATGGTTTTTCGGCCTGGTCAAGAAGGACTTCGCCGGCAAGAAGCGCGACGGTGAGAAGAAGCGGGCAGACCTGAGGAAGGCGGGTAAGAAGCCGAAGGTGCGAAGGGGCCGGGGAGTTCTCGGTCTAGTCCGGTTCGCGGACTTCCTTCCCGACATATGGCGGCTCGTGCGAGGCATCCTCAGGCGTGTCAGGATCAAGAGCCTGAGCGCGGACCTCGCTATCGGACTCGACGACCCGGCCGACACCGCGCTCGTGGTCGCGTCGCTGTGGACACCCATCCTTCTGATGTTTCCTTCCCACGCTCATGCCGTAAGGCTTCAACCCTCGTTTGACGATGGCGTGGTCTTTGCAGGGCACGCCTGCATGGAACTGAGACTGCGCCCGATTCGGATCGTGCCGCCTATAGTGAGGTTCGGTTGCTCAAGGTCCGGAAGAAGGCTTCTCGGAGGTCTCATCTCTGGCAGATGGAGAAGAAAGAGCTAACGATCGAAGGCCCCGTCACAGCCGGGAACACCAGGGTATACGTGGCCGGTGAGACCCGCATCACCTGCGATAGCCAGGGTGAACGGTTGATGTGCTCCGCCACCAGGGTCCCGACCTACATACTGATCGTATCCGACTCCGGGAACAGAGCCTTCACAGCAGAGGGAGAAGAGGTCGCCATGGAACGCGTGATGGAAGACGTTCCGGGCATAGAAGAGCTGCTCGCCGACAGAGACAGTTGACGCGCCGGCCACTTCACCCTCCCATATCCTACCCCAGAGGCATAACGCGGCTGACTGCTGCGGCACACCGCTGCATGTAGCCACCACAGGGTGACAACAGAACAAGTTGTTGCTTCAGGGGAGACAAGCATGGCCGATTCGAAGGAAAGCCAGTTTTCCCTCTTCTATCACACAATAGGCTATTGACAAATTTCATAATGATGGTAAGATAGTACTATACGGCTAACACAGGGTTGGTGGCTAAATGTTTCCATCAGGGGGCTGCAGTGGTTACCACGGTGTTGAGCCGGGCACATGTGAGTATGTGAACCCGGTCCTTGTCTTTCCACAACAACGAAGTCCGTCCTCAGTCTGCAGACGAAAGGATGTTTACACGCGTGCTTGCCTTGCTGATTGACCAGTGCCGGCGAAGTCAAGGCAACTGCAGAAGAAGACACAATTGGCCGGCCGCCAGGAGGAGGTGATGCCTATGTGAAATCGGAGCCGGCTTCGGTGCTTGCAGGCAGCCAGAGGGCCGGCTGACTCCAATGAAGCAGCCTGCCAGACTAAGGTGAAAGGAGACTAGTGATGAGATTCATGGTAGTTCGTACCTGGGAGCCTCACGAAAGCGCTGAGATTGCAGCGAGGAGGATGGAGAAGGGACGAATGGCGCCCGAAGGCATAAAGATCATTGGCGAATGGCTGGCCACAGATGGCGGCACACAGTTTGTTCTGATGGAAGCTGATTCCGATATGGCATGCTGGAAATGGTGTTTGCACTGGGGTGACCTTGGCAAGAACCGGAGTTTCAACGTGGTCGAAGTCAAGGATGACAAAGCGAAACAGATAACTTGACCTCGAGTCGCCAACCCGGACGGCGACTCGATCGCTGATCCCGGGATTGAGAACAGCTTACCACAGTAGCCAGTGCCGTGTCGCTATCGTCGCCAGCGGGCACGAATACTGGCGACCCTTCCCAAGAAAGGCATAATAGCACGATAAGGCGCATTAGAGGAGGTGAACAGATGGCGAAGTTTCTGGTCTTGCATACCATAGACCTGAGCACCGCGGATGCCGCGGAGTACTCGACCGAGGCTCAGATGGCAAAGGTGAATGACAGCCTGGCAGCCTATACAGCCGAGACCCACTGCATAGAGAGCTGGGTAGCGGCAGGAGCCGGGAAGATTGCCTGCCTGTGGGAAGCACCCACCGACCAGGCGATAATAGACGCCTTCGCCAAGATACCGCACAGAAAGCAACTGCCCGTTGATGGGATCTACCCGGCTATGGTCATCGATTGGCGTGAGATGAAGAAGTAGCCGGCATAGGACAGGTACTCTGGCTTCACAGAGGTCATGCACGTTAGGGTGGGGGCGGTGGGAGTGCAACACAAGTGACGGGAGCGCTGTTTGATGGTGATCCCCGGTACCCCTGGCAGTCACGTATGAGAGTTCTGGAGCGAAGGGGGTGACGCCTATCGGAGAGAGTAAGCATGCAATGGAAAAGAGAGGCGAATTCTGGTTGAGCCACTGATGTAAGGGAGGATACCATGCTGACAGGACAAGCGGCAGACCTGTTCAAACTCAGTACTGGCCTCGATGATGAGGCGATGGCACAACTCCATCCTGGATTGGAGAAACTCTACAGGAATATTCCCAAGACTATAGAGTATCAGCTAGTTGCCGAAGTGGTGAAGTCCCAAGCTTGTTTCGCCGGGATCGAGGTTGGTAACAAGTTGGTCTTCGACCCGTTTCTCAATCCTCAGAAGTCAACGGGACACATGTGTCCGAGAGCTTTGCTTCCCGTCCTGCTCGAGATAAATGCACTCTGGGAGACGAACATGGAATGGGCGGAATCAGGGAAGGAGGAAGTGCCGGAAATAGTCTGGCGCAATGTGCGATGTCTTGACCCAGGAATTGAGAACGGAGGAGTAGGAGGCGTAGTCTATACTATCCGTATGGAGAAGACAGCCACCTGATGGAGCTACAGTTGAAGGACAGCACCTGATTCCTCACCGCCTGCTGAGTCCAACAGAGGCTCATTGTATTCAGCCCGGGCGACAAAAGCACAGCTTGTTCAGACCTGGCAACAGGGATCTGTTACGTGTGATTTGAGAGATGAGGAAACGGGAGATAATCTGATCTGGAACACCCAGCTCCTTGTGGTTTCCGACGGGAGCAGACTATGACGTCTCTTGTGCAGCGTTATGATGGCGGTCCTGCAAGGGCTGCAATAGCCAGAGTAGGCCGTTTCACCATCAAGAAATGGCCTCTAGTAACGTTTCAACCACCACCTACCACTCTTTCATGGCCTCTCACCTCTCCAGGTCTGCGGACATCAACCAAAAAGGTAGGTTCGGGTGCGGCCCTTTCTTGATGGAACCGTTGAATATGACTCTACACTTCGTGCCCGAGAGTGAAGACCGCTGTTGGGTCGACATACACGCTCCAGGACTTCACGAATTCCTTGCCTGCATCAGTCCCCATGAAACCCACCATCGCGTCCAGGTCAGATACCTCAATCTTGGCAACATAAAGGTACGGAGGTTGTGCGGGCAATGGCCCCTCTGGTTCGGAAACGGCGGGGCCAAGAACCCTGTCGACCTTCCAGGTCTTGAACTCTGTGCACCAGGGTGCTCCTCTGATCCCCGGAATCTTGGTCTTGGTCAAGTAGTTGTCGTATTCTTCAGGTTTCTGGTCCTTTCTGAGATTGTATACAGCAAAAACAGTTGGCATAGTGGCACCTCCTTGTCGATCTACTGTGCCTGATCAGTTATCCATGTGGGGCCGCACCCCTTCTAACTCCGGCACACTCATACTCTATCAGAAACAACACAGTAATGAAAGAGCCAAGGCGACACTGAAGGCCGCAGAAGAAGGCTAGGAGCCAACCAGTGAGTTACACACTATGCCTATTCGTTACCCGGGGACTCCCAAACAGGGAACTATGCCTTCAGTATCTCCTTGTGTCGTAAGGCCCGCTCCAGGGCGGGCTGCATCTTCATGTCGCGGAACTCGGGGATGCAGAAGGCCAGATGCTCCACCGCCTCCTTCTTTTCATCTGGATAGTGCTCCAGGATCAGCTCGGCGAGTTGGAGTCGGGCGAGCGCCAGTTCGGGGCGGAACCTCATCCCCGTGCAAACCTTGATGGCTTCCTGATAGTATTTGCAGGCTTCGTCATGCCTCCCCAGGAGGGCGGCTGCCCCGCCGAGGTGGCGGGCCACGCAGGTGAGATTCCACATGCCATGTGTCTTGAATGGCGTATCGCCAAGCAGAGTCAACAGCATCTCTGCCCCACGAGTATGGTTTGTCAGCACCGCCGTCTCCAACACCAGTATCTCTACTCCAAAGGTATCCTTGATCCTCTCTGGTTCAGCAGCATATTGCTCGCATACCTCATCAAGAATAGTCTTTGCCTCTTCAGTCTGCCCAACACATGCCAGACGATATGCCCTGTCGGGCTGCCTGACAGGAAAGCCGAGCGTTTTCGCCCGCTCATCCAAACGGCTGAGTCCTTCTATCCCCCAGCCCAGATACGCGCTCAAGCGACGCTCACAATAGCGAGCATAGATCTCCGCACTTCGTGCCGCGCCCAGTTCAACACCAAATCTAAGAATGTCGGCGTTGGATTGTGCCGCTTCCTCAAGCTGTCCCTCCATGATCTGATAGCAGGCACGTATCACTGGCAAAAAGTATTGTGAAGCCGGCAGTCTGGCTAGCCGTTCCGACTCAGTTTGCCCGCGATGTATCTCCTCAGCCTGTTGTCTCTCTCCCAGGCTGAGAAAGAAAGAACCCACAAATAGTGTTGCCCAACCCATAGCCCAAAGATTAGCTCTATCCCACATTGCTTTGATCTCATCGGCTATTTGCCGCCCCTCTTCTACATACTCAGCAATGGATGGGCACCAACACAGATAGATCCCTCCAGCATGAACAAACGTGCTTTCATCCCCCAGCTTGCGTGCCAGCAGTGCGCCTTCGCGAAAGAGACGTACTGCTCCAGCAGTATCGCCCGCTGCTGCCTTAGTGGCTGCAATACCAAAGTCCGCCCAGACGCGGTGCACTGTATCGGGCGAGGCATAACGGTCGTATGCCTCGACCCATTCAAGCGCTTCGGGTGTACTGAAAACAGGGATCATTCCAGTACCTCCCAAAGCCGATCCCGCGATATCACAGGCCTGGCAGGCGCGCTCCTTATCTCCCAACTCTTCGGCTAACGCAAACGCCATGGGCGCCTCATTATCAAGGACGTGCTGAAACTCATGGTCGTAGTAACGCGCCCAACCAAGCTCAAGTAACAGGTCGCACCGCTTCTTCTTGTTTGCAGGGGCCAGTATCTCCTGCACTTTGAGGGCCTGCTCGAGCAGTCTGGCAGCCTCTCCAAAGGCGTAGACAGCAGTGGCCCGTTTGGCTGCCATCTCACCATAGCTGATGGACTTCTCCAGATCGGCGTTATCCGATGAATGGGAGAAGTGTTCGGCAAGCTCAGCGGCGTGCTCCTCCAGTCTGTTCTTGTATACCTGCTCCAGGGCCAACGCCACTTGCCGATGCAGTCGTATCCGCCTGGGAGCGATTATCTCTTCATACAGCGTCTGCCGGAAGAAGGCATGCGAAAAACGGTAGCTTACCCTGGCACCTACCCCAGTCCTCTCCTCAACTACCGCCATCTTCCTGGCCTCGTTCAGCGCCGTGAATAGCTCGTCATCTCCTATCCCGGCCACGCTCTGCAATGCCTCCAGCCGGAAGTCTCTGCCTATCACGGCCGCCACTGAGAGCACCTGATTGCAGGACTCACTCAGCCTGGAAAGGCGCTTGCCTATCACATCCCTCAGCCCGTCCGGTATCCGCATCTCCACCGGCGTATCGCTCCTGGCCCGCCAGCGCCCCTCCTCACGCATGAACACCCCTTCCTCGACCAGGTAGCGCACCACCTCCTGCACGAAGAGAGGATTGCCCTCAGTCTGCCTGTGTACCGCTTGCGCCAGTCCCCAGGGCACTTCCTGCCCGGCAATGCTGGAGAGCAGCCTCCTCACCTCGTCGGCATTCAGTCCCCTCAATAGTAGACGCGCAAACCCGGGCAGCCGCCTAAGCTCGGCCAGCGCTGCCGATAGAGGATGCGTGCGGTCCACTTCAACATCACGATATGTCCCCACTATCAGCAGCCTCTTGTCAGCCAAGTTGCGGCCAACATGCTCCAGCATCTCTAATGTCCCCTTGTCGGCACTGTGCAGGTCCTCAAGCACTATCAGTAGGGGCTGTGACACGGCGGCATTGCCCAGGAAGTCACTCACCGCCTGCAACAACTGGTATCTTTCCTCTTCCGGGTCCCTTTCCGATTTTGGTTCTATCTTCAGTCTCTCCCTGACATCCGAGACAATGCGGGCCACACTGACTGCTCCCGTACCCAGCTCCTTCCTCAGCCGACTGACGTCACGGGCCTGTGCATAGCTTCTTAGCGCCTCGACAAATGCCAGATAGGGCAGCGACAGCGAGCCCTCTTCATAACAGTGGCCCACCAGCACACGCCCGTTCCTCAGTGAAACATAGGTGCCTAACTGCTCCGTCAGGGCGGTCTTGCCGATCCCGGGCTCTCCCACGACCATGAGCACCGAGCCGTGCCCAGATGCCACCCCGTCAAAGGCAGACTGTAGCTGTCGTAGCTCGGCCTCCCGGCCCACGAATACCCG
>SL_5KL_010_SEDDRAFT_10000184_pt1 | contig 37868 bp, 42 predicted proteins | sample SodLakKL_010_SED_FD_9118 | JGI IMG/M metagenome (IMG submission 9118)
CCGCCGGCCTGTAGATAGAACGAGCGGTCGGTGAAGATGTAGATGACGCACGGTGCCTCAAAGAGCCTCAGGCCCTGGAGCTGCCACCACTTCCTCTTCTCCCTGTCCTCCCTGGTTATGCCCTTCAGCTCAAAGACCTTCCTGCCCACGGTACGCCGGCGGGTGTCATACAGCTCCGGGAACTCGCCGGGATAGGGGATCTCGAAAACGGCCTGTGTCCCTGCCTCTGCCCTGTCGACGAAGGTCTGCCTTATCCTCTCGAGCTTCTCGCCCGTCACGATGGCAAACTCCCAGGGCTGCGTGTTGGCAAAGGAAGGAGCGCGCAAAGCAAACTCCATCAACTCCCTGAGCACTTCCTGCGGCACGGGGTCCGGTTTGAAAGCCCGGATGCTCTTCCTTTCCCGAACAGCATCTGCGATCTCCATACTCAAGCTTCCTCCTTTCTGTGTCTCGCTTCAAGCGGGAGGACTCTCGCTCGCCGCTTCTGTTGTCATCGTAGGGGCGGGTGTTGTCCCCGCCCTGGGTGCGTGGAGGGCATTGGGGGTCTGGGGGCGAAGCCCCCAGCGTCTCTGTCATCGCGAGGACCATCACTTCTCCCAGGCATCTTCGCCGATGAGCGGCACGAAATGACAGCCGCCCAGGTTCTCTATATGCTTACCCGTCCTGAGCCTGGTAACCCTGAGCAGGTCCTGCTGCCACCGGGTGCCCACGGGGATCACGAGGCGGCCGTTCCAGTCGAGTTGCTCCACAAGTACGTCTGGTACGGAAGGCGCCCCGGCGGAGACTATGATGGCCTCGTAAGGCGCTTCCTCCGGCCAACCGAGAACTCTGCCGGCTACATGGACCTCGACGTTGGAGTAGCCGAGTTCATCCAGGACACGCCGTGCCGATTCCGCCAGCTCGGGTATGTACTCAACGGTAACCACTCTGCTGGCCAGTTCTGCCAGTATGGCAGCCTCATACCCGCTGCCGGTGCCCAGTTCCAGTACCTTCTCATGTCCGCTCAGCTCCAGGGCCTGCACCATCAGGGCGACGATGAACGGCTGGGATATCGTCTGCCCGAATCCGATGCTCAGGGGACGGTCGTCATAGGCGACCTGCTGTATCTGGGGCGGTACAAAGGACTCCCGCGGGACCCGCCGGATAGCTTCGATGACCCGCTTGTCTGCGATCTCGTGGTCAAGGTGTTTGATCAGGTTCTCTCGAGCCCGTTGTAAATCCACCGCTTTCACCGGTCGGCGACGTCAGCCGAGGACGAGGGTCAGTATGATGAGAACCACGATTATGACGCCGGCGATGATGGCGATACGCTTCACCTCCGGCACTACATGCCGATGACGGACGGAGGGGTCCTGTGTCCTCGACGGAGTCCGGACGGGCGCCTGCGGGCCGGTGGGCGCGACTCTTGACTCTGGCCGGCGTTCCTGGGCCGGTCCTGCGGGCCTGGCCCTCTGCCTGGCCTTTGATCGTTTTGATTTCTTTGGCATTATACTTGCCTCGATCGGGGCTGCCTGTAAATCCTGGTGCTGGAGATGTACGCGTGACCCAGCAACTCCTGTAGCTGGCGAAGGTCGGTACCGTTCTGGAGTTTGTGCCGCGCGAAGCTATGACGCAGGGTCTGCGGCGTCACCCTCTCGCCCAGCCCGGCCCTTTCGGCATAGCCCTTGAGAATCTGCCAGAACCCCTGGCGGGTCAGCCTCTTGCCGCGCCGGTTTAGAAACAACGCTTCCTCTCCATCGTCATACAGCAGGTCGAGTCTGTCGTTCCGGCAGAAACCGGCGAGGACACCGCCGACTCGCTGATCAAACGGCACCCGCCTGCCCGATCCAACCCGCAGGCATCTCTGGTCGAAGTCTATGTCGTCAACATTCAGCGAGACCAGTTCGCTTATGCGTAGTCCCGTGGCATAAAGCAACTCCAGCATCACGACATCTCTACGGGCCTCTGGAGTGACCGGCTTGGAAGCCTCCGCAACCAGCTGCCGGTACTCACCTGGAGACAAAAACTTCAGAGAGTGCCTCCGGACCGGCGGAGCCGGTAGATCCTTTGTCGGATTACCGTTGATCTTTCCCGAGTTGGCCATGAAACTGAAGAACGACCTGGCCGATGCCACTTTGCGGGCCGTGGTTGCCATCGAGTATCGCTTCTCCCTGAGCTTGAGCAAATAGCCCTTGAGCAGTTCGTCGTAGGAGCTGATGATGTCCTTCGCCCGCTCCTCCACCATGAAGGCGAGCATTTGAGTCAGGTCGTTCCGGTAGGCTGCCACGGTGTGCGGAGAACAGCATTTCTCGCGGGTCAGATAGTCAAGGAAGGCATCGATGTCCGACTTCGTCATCGCTGTGGTCAATTGCATCACTCACCGTGACCCTCCCTCGTCCCCTGGGACTCCGGGTGTTACCGTCACCTCAGCCGTCCCGCGATCACGAAGGGCGATCACACGGCCCATTATACGCTCACCATTATTGTAACGCAAGCGAGTGTAGCGGTCTTTTGCCTGTATGCAGACCCGCTGCTACAATGAATTTGCATGGATTCAGAGCAATTGAGGGCTTTGCCGGCAAAGCCCGGGGTCTACCTGTTCAGAGACGAGCAGGGTAGAGTCATGTACGTTGGCAAAGCTGCCAACTTGAATAGTCGGGTACGGAGCTATTTCGGTTCTCCTTCCGGGCTGCCGGCCAAGACTCAGAGGATGGTCGCTCGAATATGTGATTTCGACTTCGTGATCACCGGCTCAGACCAGGAGGCGCTCATCCTGGAGAGCAATCTTATTAAGAGATACGTCCCTCAGTATAACGTGCACCTGAAGGACAACAAGAGTTTCCCGTATCTTAAGATCGATGTCAACGAAGACTGGCCTCGAGTGTGCATCACCCGCCGGGTGCAGAAGGACGGAGCCAGGTACTTCGGCCCTTTTGCCAGCACCAGTTCGGTGCGCAAGACACTGAAGCTGATAAAGAGGATATTCCCGTTTCGCAGCTGCAACAAGACCCTTGATGGAAAGAGTGAGCGGCCCTGTCTCGATCACTTCATCCACCGTTGCCTGGGACCCTGTGCCGGGATGGTGGATAAGCAGGAATACGATGAGGTGATAAGACGGGTCATTCTGTTCCTGCACGGAAGGGAAGAGCTGGTCCTTCGCGAGTTGAACGCCGGGATGAAAGAGGCGGCCCGCCGGCTCCGGTTCGAGAAGGCAGCCTTGCTGCGGGACCAGATCAGGGCCATAGAGCAGGTCATGGAGGGTCAGAGGATCGCCGTGGCATTGAAGGGCGACCAGGATATCGTCGGCCTGGCACAGGATGAAGAGCAGGCCTGCGCAGCGGTCTTCTTCGTTCGGAATGGCAAGCTTATCGGCCGGGACCACTTCACTATGGAAGGAGTGAACGGGGAGGCTCCCGGCCAGGTAATGACCGGCTTCGTCAAGCAATATTACGCATCTGCTTCGTATGTACCTCCGTTGATACTGCTCCAGCATCCGGTGGAGGAGGCCGATGTGCTATCTGAATGGCTCAGGCAACAGAGAGGGGGAAGCGTCAGGCTCCAGGTGCCCCGGCGCGGGGCCAGGAAGAGGCTGGTGGACAACGCGGCCGAGAATGCTGCCAGTGGCCTGGAGCTATCCCGGGCCAAACGGATGAGCGCAGAAACCGTAAGCGCCGGCCTGCAGGAACTGAGAGACAGGCTCCGCCTGCCCGGACTGCCCCTGAGAATAGAGTGCTACGACGTCTCCGACATCCAGGGTACCCTGGCCGTGGGCAGTATGGTGGTCCTGGAGAAGGGTCTGCCCCGGCGGACGCACTATCGGCGCTTCCGGATAAAGACTGTGGTCGGCGCCGACGACTGTGCCATGGTCCAGGAGACCCTGAGGCGCAGGTTCCGGCGAGGGGCGAAGGGCAAAGGGAGTTGGGCCGTGGTTCCCGACCTTGTCGTGGTCGACGGGGGCAGGGGGCAGCTGAATGCNGCCCTGGCGGTGAAGCGGGAGCTGGGTCTGGACTCCATTCCCATGGTCAGCCTGGCCAAAGAGGAAGAGAAGGTATTTGTTCCCGGCGAACCTGAGCCGCTTTCTATGAGCGGCGACTCGCCGGCCTTGCATGTGCTGCAGAGGGCCAGGGACGAGGCGCATCGCTTCGCGGTCGGCTACCACCAGAAGCTGCGCCGTAGACAGGGAGTCGCGTCGGCTCTGGATGACGTTTCGGGCATCGGGCCCAGACGTAAGAAGGCTTTGCTGAAGAGGTTTGGCTCGGTCCAGGCGATCAGGAATGCCTCGGTTGAGGAACTGAGCCAGATGGCAGGCATAACGCCGGCCGTGGCGCATAGGATCCTGCAGTACCTGGGAGATTCACCGGCATAGCGGCATTCTCAGCCATAACGGCCGCTGCATCGCTGTCGAGGCAGACGCAGCCCGGGTCAGTATCCTGTCCGCTATGCCGCCCGGCGAGATATCCAGGTGTCGGCATAGTGCATCAAACACTGCTGCTCCCTGACTGAACCGCGCCATCCGCGCCAGGACAAGGTCCGTTGGCAAAGGCTCTCAGTCTTCGCCTCAATCCACGACATCCGTATCTTCGCCAGGTGTCGCCCGTCCTCTATCTGCTGGCTCAATGCCCTTCCTGAGCATGGGGGGCTCCTTGACTTGGAAGACCCGCATGCGCCGGCGCCTGGCAAATGGTCTCCCCGGTGAGCCCGGGAAGGGCGAGGATACCCGGGCAGTTCACCCTACAGCCCATCAGCAATGGTGACGTACCCGAACAGGAGTAACGGAGGCACGCAAGCAGCGGCCGCGCCGCAGACGCCCGGGAGACGGACCGGCCTCCCTGGTGAGCCCGGGAAGGGCGAGAACACCCGGGCAGTTCACNCTACAGCCCATCAGCAATGGTGACGTACCCGAACAGGAGTAACGGAGGCACGCAAGCAGCGGCCGCGCCGCAGACGTACGGCCCTGGCTGGTTTCCAGCTAGTATGGACTGCTTGGGCGCGCTTGGGGAGCAGATAACTGCCGAGGGAGGGACTCGAACCCACACTCCCTCGCGGGAAGCGGATTTTAAGTCCGCCGCGTCTACCATTCCGCCACCTCGGCACCGGGGCCATTGTAAACCGCACGGGGTGTCAAGTCAAAGAGGGCCATCAGCTATCAGCAGTCCGCGGTAAGCGATCAGCCATCAGGACCCAGAGCTCCTGGTAGCCATGGTATGCTACGGGGGGCCAATGGCAAAGCCCCCCAGTGCCGCCGTCATCGGCAGGTCCCCGACGAAGTCCCTTCCTCTGTCATGGGGGCCCGCGGCGGAGTCCCTTCCTCTGTCATCGCGAGCCCCGACGGAGTCGGGGCGTGGCGATCTCTGATGAAAGGCTACGGTCATGCGGGATTGCCGAGCTTCGCTCGCAACGACTTCGTCGGATCCCTTCGTAGCCCAGGACTCCTCGCAAAGGCAAGGGTGAGGCTTGGCACGCTTAGCTGCTCGGTTGGTGTGAAAATGCGACTGGTCTGAAAAGGCGGCGGGCGGATTCGAACCGCCGTATAGGGGTTTTGCAGACCCCCGCCTTAACCTCTTGGCTACACCGCCCTGATCATCCGATTCGGTGGAGCGGAAGACGGGATTCGAACCCGCGACCCCTTCCTTGGCAAGGAAGTATTCTACCGCTGAACTACTTCCGCTCGTATTTGATTTTACCGTCTTTTCTCGGCGAGGGCAAGTCCGCCAGTGGTGCCGAGGGGGAGATTTGAACTCCCACGGGCTTGCGCCCACCACCCCCTCAAGATGGCGTGTCTACCGATTCCACCACCTCGGCATGGGTTACTCATCACGTTCGGGACGGTTCCTTCCTCTCTCCCGGGGATACCAGCCGCCCCACCAGCTCCTCTTTCGCCGCCACCGGTCCAGAAACCAGAGCCCAAGGATAATCAGGATGGTCGGCCAGGTATAGCTCCAGATGGTATTGTCAATGACGCCTGCCCTATTCAGCAAGGCGATAATCCCCACGGCGATCAAGATGAAACCGATAACCATCTTCATTACCCCCCTGTTCTGCTATATGGCAGGGGCGGCAGGATTCGAACCCACGACCTGCGGTTTTGGAGACCGCTGCTCTAGCCGGACTGAGCTACGCCCCTATCTCATGACAATTATAACAGAAATACCCCTGGGGCGACTCGAACGCCCGACACGCGGTTTAGGAAACCGCTGCTCTATCCACTGAGCTACAGGGGCACGTCAGCTTCTGTTGCTCCCGGCGCTGTTTTTGGGCCCTGCATCCGCTCGGCGGAGCCTCTTTCGCGCCCTGTTCCTGCCTATCCGCAACGGAAATCGGCCTGCGCCAGAACAGATGCCTCAACACCATTATTATACGTGACCAGCCGTACGCTGTAAAGGTCGGGGGCGAGGCCGCGGAGGCCACCCGGGTACTCAACAGAGACGGCGATCCTGACAACGCCTGTCCCGGCGCGCGATGACGCGCAACGGTTCACACATGATACCCACCGGGAAGCTCTTGCTGAGCGGCCGGTCGCTCAGAGCACCCTTGAGATGTCACAGTTTTGTAACTTTTTCACGGCCATTTTTATGACTTCTTTATCGTCACCCCGCTATCATACTTCAGAGATATCTGTCTCAGTGAGAAGCGGGAACCGGGTTCGGACAGACGACTGAAAGGAGGTGTTGCCTATGGCAATGGAAAGATGGAGACCGGGTAGAGGCATGGTGCGATGGAGACCGTTGCGAGAGCTAGAGGAAATGGAGCGCCGCTTTGACGACGTCTTAGGCCGGCAGCTATCGCCTGCTGTGTGGAGGCGTGTTCCCAGGACGGACGACGGATGGGCGCCGGCCATGGACGTGTACGAAAAGGAGGACAAGTTCGTCGTGAAGGCCGAGCTTCCGGGCATGAAGGAAGAGGATATCGACATCTCCGTGGTGGGCGATACACTGGTCATCAAGGGCGAACGGAAGTCGGAGCACGAGGTTAAGGACGACGACTATTACTGTTGCGAGCGCTCTTATGGCCAGTTCTCTCGCTCGATAGCCATGCCCTCCAACGTTGATGCACAGAAGGTTGAAGCCAACTACGAGGATGGTGTGCTGGAAGTCACCCTCCCCAAGCACCCGGAAGTCAAGCCGAAGAAGATCTCAGTCTCCGCCAGGAAGAAAAGCAAGTCCCGGGGGTAGCAGTTAGCCATTGGACTCGATGGGTTCCCGCTTCTCACCCGTTTGGGTATGATTCCGGTATCTTGTTTTGGAGCGCCGCCGATCGTGGTGGCGCCGCGGGCATCGGCGCGCCGGGCGTAGTCCGCTCCCGGGAGGTTGTCGTGCCCGCCCATTTGTGTAATATTATGAGGAGGGCGGGACATGGGCCCGCCACTCGACATACGGGAGCCGCTCGAGCAAGTGTCCGGTGAGACGAAGAGGATAGTCCTTCCGGTGACGGGCATGACCTGCGCCTCCTGCGCGGCCGCCATCGAACAGGAAGTCGGGCGGCTGCCGGGCGTACACCGTGTGAGTGTCAACCCTGCCAGTGAAGAGGTATCCGTTGAGTATGACCGGCAGCGTGTAGACGTAAGGACGCTGGTGGACGCGGTCTCACGTGCCGGCTATGGGGTCGGCCTCGAGAAGATGTCCTTCGGTATAGGCGGTATGACCTGTGCCTCATGTGTTGCCAGCGTCGAGAAAGCTCTGACCAGGGTGCCGGGAGTGATCTCGGCAAGCGTCAACCTGGCCGCTGAGAAGGCAACGGTCGAATACCTGAGGGGCGAGGCCGGGATGCCCGAGTTCCGGCAGGCGGTGGAAGACGCGGGCTATTCGGTGGTCGGTGATGAGGAGGAAGTCAGGTTTGACGAAGACACACTGAAGGTTGAGGAGGCGCGAAGGCGCTTCATCTTCGCTCTGATTCCCACCATCGTGGTGATGGTCCTGATGATGGTCCATTTCATGATGATCGCCATCCCGGGATACAGGATAATGATAGCGGTGCTCGGTTTCCCGGCTGTGTTTCTTGCCGGCTGGCCTACGCACAGGGCTTCATGGAAGGCGCTCCGCCGCGGGCGTCCCAACATGGATGTGCTGATATCCCTGGGTTCGCTTCCGCCCTATTTCATGGGTATAGCGGCGTTCATCTGGCCGGCGCCCACCTTCATCGAGATGGCGACCACGATCGTTACCTTCCATCTGCTGGGCAGGTTCCTCGAGACCAGGGCCAAGGGCAGGGCCTCTCAGGCCATCAAGAAATTGCTGCAACTGGGGGCCAGGACCGCCCGCATACTGGTCGATGGCGTCGAGAAGGAGATACCCATCGAGCAGGTGAAGGTGAACGACATTATCCTGGTCCGGCCGGGGGAGAAGATACCCACCGACGGGGTGATTGTGGAAGGTGAGGGTGCGGTCGACGAATCCATGGCGACCGGCGAGTCCATGCCGGTGAACAAGGGTGCAGGCGACGAGGTTATCGGCGCGACCATCAACCAGCTGGGTCTGTTGAAAGTGAAGGCAACCAGGATAGGCAAGGATACCTTTCTGGCGCAGGTTATCAGGATGGTCGAGGAGGCCCAGGGCTCCAAGGTCCCTATCCAGGAGTTCGCCGACAGGGTGACCAGTTACATGGTGCCGGCCGTCCTGGGCATAGCCCTGTTCACGGCTATCGCCTGGCTGGTCTTCCCGGATTTCTTCATGGGCATCATCACCTGGGGTGCGGGCTTTCTGCCCTGGGTAAACCCCGACCTGGACATAGTTACGCTGGCCATCTTCGCCGGTATCGCCGTCCTGGTGATAAGCTGTCCCTGTGCCCTGGGGCTGGGTACACCCACGGCGTTGATGGTCGGTACGGGGATGGGCGCCGAGAGGGGCGTGCTTTTCCGCCGTGGCGAAGCCCTCCAGACGATGAATGACGTGCATACCATAGTCTTCGACAAGACGGGGACGATCACTAAGGGGAAACCGGGGGTTACCGAGATCGTCACCAATCACGTCTACGACGAAAGGGGTGTGCTGCATCTCGCCGCCGGCCTGGAGCAGGGGTCCGAGCATCCCCTGGGACAGGCCATTGTGAACGAAGCCCGAGAGCGCGGCATCGACCTGTCCGGTCTCGGCAACGTGGAAGCGATTACGGGCAAAGGAATCAAAGGCCGGGTGGATGGCAAGGAGGTCCTGGTGGGCAACCAGAAGCTGATGACGGACTCCCGGGTGGACTTCAGCGAACTGAAGAGCAAACTGGGTGAACTTGAGGATGAGGCCAAGACCGCCATGCTGGTGGCCGTTGATGGTAAGATCGCGGGCATCATCGCCGTGGCAGATACTCTGAAGGAAGACTCGATTCAGGCCATCGCCGAACTGGAGAAGATGGGACTGGAGACGGCGATGATCACAGGGGACAACCAGAGAACGGCCGCCGCCATTGCCAGGCAGGTAGGGATCACCAGGGTTTTGGCCGAGGTGCTGCCGGAGGACAAGGCGTCCGAGATCAGGCGTCTCCAGGAGCAGGTCGGCATAGTGGCGATGGTGGGTGACGGCATAAACGATGCCCCGGCGCTTACCCAGGCCGATGTCGGGATCGCCATCGGCACCGGGACCGATATCGCGATCGAATCATCCGATATCACACTGGTCCGGGGGGAACTCAGCGCGGTGGTGACGGCGATCAACCTCTCGCGAGCCACCTTCAGGAAGATCAGGCAGAACTACTTCTTCGCCTGGCTGTACAACGTGCTTGCTATCCCGCTGGCAGTAGTGGGGTTGCTGCATCCCATGATCGGAGTGGCGGCGATGGCTACCAGTTCGGTGAACGTGGTCACGAACTCGCTACGCCTGAAGAGGGCCAGGATCGAGCCAGCGTGGGGACACCAACAGGTGTAAGAGCCGCCGGCGAGTTACTTACCGCGATACCCTCAACCAAGAAAGCCCACCAGTTCACGGCTGTGCTTGGGGTGGCGCAGCTTGGCCAGCGCTTCCTTCTCGATCTGGCGCGTTCGTTCCTTGGTGAGACCCATCACGTCGCCGACCTCTCCCAGAGTACGGCTGTAGCGGCCATCGAGACCGAACCTTAGCTCAACGATGCGGCGTTCGCGGGGAGTCAGTATCTCCAGCATTCTGCTGAGTCCGTCCCTGAGCAGGGTTGCATCTGCCTGCTCTTCCGGGTCGGGACTGGCCTGATCGGCTAGAAAATCGCCGAGGCAGGTCCCTTCTTCGCCCACAGGCGTTTCCATGGACACGGACCCGCTGGCGCTCAGATCGAGATGCGATTTCACCTTCTCGACCGGCAGTTCTAGGTGATCGGCCAATTCCTCTTCTGTTGGCTGGCGCCCCAGCTCTTGGGCCAACTGCCCCTTTGCCCTTGAAAGCCTCGTCAGGTCATCGATGAGGTAGCCGGGCAGCCGCACCATGCGCGAAAAATCGTTGGCTCCACGGTTCACGGCCTGCCATATCCAGGGGATGGCATAGGTGCTGAACTTATAGCCTCTCCGATGATCGTATTTTCGCACCGCCTGCATTAGCCCGATGTTACCCTCCTGTATCAGGTCGACGAGCGGCATGCCCCAGCCACTGTGTCCCTTGGCGACACTCACCACCAGGCGCAGATTGGCTCTGACCATGTGGTCGGTTGCGCACCGCGCCAATTCCCGTACTCGCTCGAAGTGGTCCGTGATTTCCCTTTCTTGCGCTTCCACTTCCTCCCGGAATTCCAGCGACCACAGGACAACGTGGAGATCAGCCATAGAGAGTTGCTGCCCTGCTTCTGTTACGATGCGCCACGGTATAAGCCGGCTATCCAGCGACAACTCCACTACGTTCGCTGAAGCCTCAGCCTCGTCTATCCCCAGCGCCTCAGCGACGGCCCCGGCCAGCTGCTCGTCGATATGGTCGTCGATCGCCCGCCGCAGTTCAGCATTCAATATCCTGTCCGCTACGCCGCCTGAAGAGATATCCAGGTGGCCGCATACCGCATCAAACACCGCCGCTCCCTGAATGAACCGCTCCATCAGCGCCAAGACAAGGTCCGTTGCCGAAGGCTCTGAATCTTGCGCGTCAGTCCACGAGCTCCATACCTTCGCCAGATGCCGCCCGTCCTCTATCTGCCGGCTCAATGCCTTTGTCTCGGCATCCGTCAGCAGGGACGTTCGCCCCACCTCGCCGAAGTACAGGTTAAGTGAATCTTCACCCAAATCGGATCTCCTCTGAGACGCCGTTTTCGGTTCACTGACCTCCTCGTCACCGCTCTCATGACTCGTAGCGTCGAGCTCCTCGTCTTTGGGCTTGATTTCGTCTCTGTCTCTAATCTCTTCTAAAAGGCCTACCATATTCGAACTCCTCTATGCTATTGCACCAACAACTCTCTCCTTTGCTTCTCTTATCGCAATTGTAGATGCACGAGGGCATTTTGTATGCGACTTTTGTCTCATCGCGACTTAGCTACGCACTCAAGAAGGACACGGTGAGTGAGAGTATTAAAGCCAAGGGGACTGGGGTCTATCCCTCGTTTTGGCGGTTCACCCTTGCTATTGGACTACTATCTCAAACGGGCACGTAATAGCTCCGGTGCTACAGACCGCTTCGCAGTCCGTACACCAATCGCAGCCGGTACCGCTGTCGATAGTCACCACGTTCTCGACGATTGCGAGAGCGTTACAGTGGCATACACCAACACACAACCCACAGCCGTCGCACTTCCCGGGATCTATCAACGGCATCTCAGCCACGCGCTTCCATCTCCACTAATGGCATTATATGACTCCAGCCCGCGCCTGTCTGTGACTTTTGTCTCATCAACCGAACTCCATCATCTTCTGGAGCACTCCCTTGTCGGTGATGATGATACGGTGGCGATCCAGCTTGATCGCCCCTTCTTCCTCCAGTATCTTCAGCGACCGGCCTACTACTTCCCGCGCCGTGCCCGCCATGGCGGCCATCTCCTGCTGTGTGAGACGCGGTCCGGCCGCCGTTTCACCTTCGACCTGCTCGGCGAGTATCCTCGCCACGCGACTGATGACATGCTTGAAGGAAAGGTCCTCAACCAGCGACAGGAGGTCACGCACTCGTGACGCCAGTACCTTGATGACATTCAGCGCTATGCGTGGATGCGCCCGGAGGACAGCTTTCATATCGTCTTTGGCTATCTTGTACAGAACAACCGGTCCCATTGTGCGGGCACTGGCCGGATTGGGACCGCCGTCAAAGATGGCGACATCATTGAAGGACTCGCCCGACCGGACGATGCTCAGGATCTGTTCCTTTCCGTCCGCCGAAGTCTTGAACACCTTGACCGCTCCCGAGGCCACAATATACAGGTTCGTGGCCGGCTCACCTTCGAGCGCGACCAGCTCTCCCCGGTCTACGGTCATCTCAAGGACGAGCCTCGTTATCGGCTCGAGTTCGGCCGGGTCGAGACCGGAGAAGTACGGAATACTGTTCAAGAACTCTAACTCAGCGACCATTTCCTCGTTCCACGGATGGAGAAATCCTGCTTCATTATATCATCTGTTCGGTGGGTTGACTGCCCGGGGNTGCCTGACAATCGGCAGACGCCCGGGCCTGGCGAGGTACAGCGCGTATGGGTAGAGTGCCACGCTCGGTGCTGCCTCTGCATATGTGGATGAATGCGACGGGAGGCGTGTTCTAGCTTGATGGATTCTCTCTCTCCAGTGCCCTCTTCATGATTTCCAGGATTGCCTCTTCATGCCGGGTGTGCTCTGCAATGGCCTGGGCGATGCTGCCGATGCTGTGCTGTATCACCGGAGTGTCGGACAACAGACCTCGCTCCTGTATCTCCTCCAGGTCCATGCCGGTCAGAGTTGCTCTTGCCCTGCTTATTTCGCTCGCTATGTCGTCGTGTTCCTGACGGATCGCCCTGGCAAGTAGATCGCCTAGCAGGGGGAGGAAAGACTCCTCTTCAAAGCGATAGTGGTTTGCCAGTCCCTGCTCCAGCAGGGTGAGCGCCTGAACTAGCTGGTCCTTCTTCTCGACGAGGGCTGCTACCGAAGTCTCGTCCCATGCGGACTGAGTTCTCCTCAGAGTGAAAAGCGCCTCGACATCGTTCACCGTGTCTCCGGCGAGCTTGGCGTGTTTCCTGATGCCGCTGTGCTCGGAGATAATCCTGTTCACGACTTCCAAAGCGTCTGGCATGATGCACCTCCTTACGGGTCATGTCCTGCGTTCCGGCCACTTGGCTGTCGCCGGTCCCGCAATGCCTTATTCTCCGCCTATCCTGTTGCTGTGTCCGGGGTTGCCGCTATACGCGGCCCTTCAGGCTCTCCTCCCGAGGATTTCCTTGCGCAGCTTGAGCAGCAGATCCTGCTCATCACTGGCATGCGCAGCAAGCCGCTCACGCGTTTCCGTGATGGCAGTCCGCATGCGCTTCGTTCTCTCCTCCCAATCGCCTAGCGATGTACCGCCAGCGCGCAATCGGGATACGCTCTCTCCCACACGAACGAGCTGCGCTCTTATCTCTTCGTGATCTGAAAGCAATGACCTGAAAGCCAAAAGGAGCTTCCTGTTGCCGTGCTGCTCGAACCCAGAGAGCAAGGCTGTATCTTCACGGTCGAAATGCGCCTTCAGTTTCAGGTTGGTCTCCTCCAGCGTGCTCTGTAGCCGCGGCAGATGCTGTTCCTCTTCAGAAGCGAGGGCCATGTCCCGGGCCTTGTCATATGCGCCTACCGCGGTTACGTCATTGGAGACCGCTTCTAGTTCACTGAACCTTCCCAGTATCACCTGGTGCTCAGCGATTATGTTGTCGATCGTATCAACGATGTCTTCCAACAATGCCCCTCCCCGTAAGCTCCAGCATTGTCCATCGGACTACCACCGGCTTCCCGGGTACTGGTTCTTGACATGGGCTCTGCCGCCAGAGGCCTGTCTCAATCTCCTCCCAAACTCCGGTCCTGGCTCCAGGCAACGCTTGACTCAAGCTGGCCCTCTGCCGCAGAGTGCCGGTAAGGCCCCGGCAGGTCTAACATGCTTCCTGATGCCGCTGTGCTCCGGGCAAATCCCTGTCGCAGCTTCCAAAGCGTCTGGAATGGCAACCCTCCTTCGTGGCCGGGGTCGCGCACCCGCCAAACCCGGTTATGTCAACCCCGTCGCTACTCCTGTGCTGACGGGGCAAGCGAACCAGTAGGGTCGTCTGCGCCTCAGAACCACATGGTACCGTCGGCATCGAGCACGAGATCGTTTAGCGTAGCCGCACCTACAACCTTGGCCTCGGGTATGAAGTCTCCTCTTTCCATACGCATCTGCGTGCTCTGTTCACAGACCAACAGTTCCACCCCTGCGCTTATGGCCTGGGCCATGATCTCCTTCAAGGTGGGGAACTCGCCCTCCTTGACGGTCTCAGCCATACCTCTCTTGACCACGGTCAGTCCCAACCCCAGGAAGTAGATGGTGGCATCTATGTCCATTGCCTTGGCGGTCATACCCAGTACGAAGGGCGAATAGAGGCGCTTCGGGGTGTCGATACCGCTTGTCTGTACGTAGAGGATTTTCTTCGTCTCAGCCATCTTTTAGCCTCCTATTTGGATCTTAGCATCAGGAATCTCAAACGTTCGCTCGTTTCTTCTGTTTTTCAGGCATCCTCTAACCTCCTATTTCGATTTAAATATCAGGAATCTCAAACCTTCGCTCGTTTTCTCCACCTTCAGTATTTGCTGGCCGGTACGTTTCGCCCAGGCCCTGAGGTCGGGCTCTGCAGCGGAATCATCCGCCAGTACCTCCAGGACCTCTCCGACAGCGATCCTGTCCATCTCCTCCCTGGTCTTCAGCACCGGCATGGGACAGTAAAGCCCGATGCAGTCCAGAGTGTGGTAAACCTGCTTGGCCGGCCCGCTGTCTGTCATGTCATTCACCTTCCACGGTCGCTTCATCCTGCCTGACGGCCCCGCAGCCGGGGCAGACCTGCTCCTCGCGGGGCAATGGTGTGCCGCATTGCCCGCAGTAGACGACCTCGACCTGACAGACCTGGCAGAAAGGAAAGGGAGGCTCGTCCAGTTCCCCATCGCAGTAGGGGCAGAGACAGGGTTTCCTGGTTCCTTCGCGTTCATCTTCCATTCTGTTATCCTCGCTGCTCTTGTTTTCTCCGGTAATCCTCTATTGCTCTGTGTAGGGCCTGAGCACCCAGGTTGGAGCAATGGAGCTTGTTCTTGGGCAGGCCCGTCAGCTCATCCGCCACCGACCTCGGGGTGATCTTCATCGCTTCCTCCAGGGTCTTGCCCTTTGCCATCTCGCTGACCATGCTGGAGACGGCAATAGCGGCCCCGCAACCGAAAGTCTTGAACTTCACGTCCTCCAGGCGGTCATCCTTCACCTTTATGTAGAACGTCATCATGTCGCCACATACGGGATTGCCTTCCTCACCGATGCCGTCCGGATTCTCGATCTCCCCTACATTGCGGGGCTTCATGAAATGGTCCATGACCTTTTCGCTGTACACCGGCATTCTACGGGCCTCCTTTGCTGGTCTTGGAGAACTTAGCATAGAGCGGTGACATCTGCCGTAGCTTGTCTACCGCCTCGGGCAGCGCCTCCAGGAAGTAATCTATGTCCTGATCGGTGTTGTCGATGCCAAGCGTGAGCAAGATCGAGCCCTGTGCCAGTTCGTGTGACATTCCGATGGCAATGAGCACATGGGATGCCTTGAGTGCCCGGGAGGTGCAGGCGGAGCCGCTGGAGACCGCAATGCCTCTGCTGTTCAACAGCATGAGCATGGACTCCCCTTCGATAAACTCGATGCAGAAGCTGGCGTGTCCCGGCAGGCGGCTTTGAGGATGACCCGTGAGAACAACATGCTTGATCCTGTTTGGCAGTTCCTTGAGCAGGCGGTCTCGTAAGGGGACTAGCCGCTCTGTGCGTTCCGCCATGTAAGCCCCGGCCAGTTCGGCTGCCTTGCCCAGGCCGGCGATGGCCGGCACATCCTCGGTGCCCGCCCGCCTCCCTCCCTCCTGGATACCGCCGTCGAGAAGCGGCATAACCCGCACTCCCTTTCGCACCCAGAGTGCTCCCACACCCTTGGGACCGTAGAACTGGTTTCCGGCCAGGCTCAGAGCGTCCACGCCCAGTTCGGTCACCTTCAGGGGCATTGTCCCCGCCGTAGCGACGGCGTCGGTATGGAACGACACATTCCGCTCTCTCGCTATCGCGGCTATCTCCCTTATCGGTTCGACGGTACCCACTTCTCCATTGGCGTGCATTACCGATACGAGTACCGTATCGTCTCTCAGCGCACGGCGAACGTCGTCGGGATCGACTACGGCATCTCGGTCGACCGGGACTTCACTGATCTCGAAGCCCCATTTCCGCAATGTTCTGGCGGAGTGCAGCACCGAAAAGTGCTCGATGGCAGAGACAACAACGTGCTTGCCCCTTTTCTGCTGCGCCAGTGCCAGTCCCTTCACAGCAAGGTTGTTGCTCTCCGTTCCGCTGGCGGTGAATATGATCTCATCCGGATCAGCACCGATGAGGCTGGCCACCTGCCCCCGTGCCACTTCGAGCGCCTCCCGGGCCGCGTCTCCCCAATCGTGAAGCGACGAAGGGTTGCCGAAGCTATCGCCCAGATAGGGCATCATTGCCTCGCTGACCTCGGGCAAGAGCCGGGTCGTAGCGGTGTTGTCCAGATAAACCTTTCTCATATGCCTGATTTCGTCAAAGCGCGGACGACTCCAGTGAGTCAGTTGTTTCCCCTCGTAAAACCCAACGCGACCATTGGGATTTGCACCATTGCCTAGTCATTCGTCCACAACTCTGCCGGGTTATCTACCGGTAGACAAGACCGGGACGGCCGGATCTGTCCGAGCCGCCACGGACGAGTCTATCAAACGGGTAGTGGAAAAGTCATAAAATGCGGGCAGCAAAAGTAACAAAAATGTGTCATTATCGTTCTTCCACATAGATGGAGCAGTCTACCGAACGCTGCCTGTCCGCGGATTTCACGGCGTCATCTTCAGGCCCCGATGTAATAGTTTTGTAATAGCGCGCGTTCATATGTTATGACTTCTCCATTGATCCTGGCCTACAATCTATGTGCATATGAATGCATCCTGCAGGTAGCGTATAGCGTTCTTGCAGTAGTTGCTCATCTGGCTGGCAACCAGAGAAGCAGCTAGAGGAGGACAGAGTGAGCGGGGTACCCCCGGGTAAGACACCAGAGGGCATTTGCCTGAGGCGCGGAACGAAGTACTACGGCTGGGCCCTGGAGCAGCCCCAGGAAAGTAGATGTGTTTGCGGAGGGAAAATCAGGCCAACCAGGAAGGTCCGGTCGCCTGGAGCGGGCGACGGTGCAGACCACGGAAACGGAGCTTACCGTGGGCTGCGGATGGGTTTCGACCGGGCCGGTCTGGACTGGCTACGGTGGCGTGATTAAACGAGCACGCGCCCGACTCGGACCAGCGAGTCGGCGCAGAGGCATGCGCCTGGTCCGGCGGGGTGTTAACTAGCATGAGAAGATTGGACACGACCCAAGCGAACAGCCGGGTCGGCCGTGTTCTTGTCTGTCCGGAGGCCGACCATATAAGCGGGGTGGCCATCGTCATCAACGGGGGGCGACTAAGAGGGTAGCTCCCGCCCACGATCGACGCCTGTGCGCCGGGTGAAACCGTATGATATTCGAGCGTTTCAGATCGACAGGGCTAGCTCACAATTCCTACATCATCGGTTCTCGGGGTGAGGTCGCCATCATCGATCCGCGCCGTGACTGTCAGGTCTACGTTGACTACGCCAGGCAGAGGGGACTGAATGTCAAGTATATCCTTGAAACACACCGCAATGAGGATTATGTGGTCGGTTCTCTCGAGCTTGCCGGCATCACTGGAACCGAGATATATCATGGCCCCGGGCTTCCCTGGAAGTACGGCAATACCGTGCAGGACGGAGAACGGTTTCGCATCGGCAAGATCGACCTGACTGCGTTACATACTCCGGGCCACACCGATGAGAGCATGGCATACGCTGTGACCGATCCATCGTCCGGCAGGGCAACCATAATGGTCTTCACCGGCGATGCACTGTTCGTCGGTGACGTCGGGCGCACCGACCTGTACGGACCCGGGGAAGCGCCAAGACTGGCATCAGATCTCCATGACACTCTTTTCAGCAGGATCCTTCCGCTGGGCGATGGCGCGATACTCTGCTCGGCTCATGGCGGTGGCTCGGTCTGTGGGGTGAACATCGGAGACCGGGACGAGAGCACATTAGGCACAGAGCGAATTCAGAACCCTGTTCTCCAGATGAACGACAGGGATGATTTTGTTCGATATAAGCTCGCGGAGAAGCCGGAAAGGCCGCCCTACTTCCGGCAGATGGAGATATACAATCTGGATGGGCCACCCTTGCTCGGAGGGCTGCCTCAGCCGCCTCCGCTTTCGCCTGGTGAGTTCAGAAGCAAGATGGACAGCGGGGCATTAGTGGTTGATACGAGTGAACCAGCCGCCTTTGGCGGAGCTCATATCCAGGGCGCCTACAGCATCTGGCTGGAAGGCTTGGCGGTCTTCCCCGGGTGGGTATTGCCATACGATAGACCGATCCTGCTCATCGGTGGTGACCGGTCTCACCTGGACCCGGCCGTCCGTTACCTGATAAGAATCGGATATGATCGGATTGCCGGTTATCTGAGGGGTGGTATCGAAGCGTGGTACAACGCCGGGTTTCCCGTCGAACAGCTGCCGCCGATCTCGGTGCACACACTAAAGAACATGCTGGACCGTCGCGAGGATGTGGTCGTGCTGGATGTTCGAGGGCAGGACGAGTGGGATTCCGGGCATATAGCGGACGCCGTCAATATCTATGTGGGGCACCTGAATGAGAGGTTGGCCGAGGTGCCTCCCGACCGGCGCATCGCGGTCATCTGTAACGTGGGTCGCCGAGCTTCGCTTGCCGCAAGCCTTCTGCGCCGGGCAGGTTTCTCCGGGGTCTACAATGTACTCGGTAGTATGAAGGCATGGAAAGAGGCCGGGTTCCCCATAACCAGTGGTTGATGCGTTCGAAAACTGTGTCGCGCTAGTACGCCGGCTTCACGTATAACACAGAGGAGGCCACGGTATGAAGGAATACGAAGTGATAGTCATAGGCTCGGGATGCGGGATGAACATCGTCGACGAGGCTCTTGGTCATGACCTGAAAGTGGCGTTGGTGGACAAAGGACCTTTCGGTGGTACTTGTGCCAACAACGGCTGTATCCCGTCGAAGATGCTCATCTTTGCGGCCGACAGGGTGGCCGAGATACGGGAAGCCGGGAAGCTCGGGATTGAGGCCGACATCACAAGCATAGACTTCGGCTCTATCATGGAGCGCATGAGGGAATCGGTAGGCGAGAACAGGGCACATATGCAAAGGGGTCTAGCGGCAATGAAAGAACTGGACTTCTATGAAGGCACGGGACACTTCACCGGGGACTACACTATGGAGGTTAACGGCGAAACAATCAAGGGCGACCACATCTTCATAGCTGCCGGCTCGCGCCCCGTGTTGCCACCGGTAGAGGGATTGGACAGTGTGGACTACCTGACCAACGAAACGCTATTGGAGCTAAGCGAAAGACCCGAGAGCCTGATAATTATCGGAGGTGGCTACGTTGCGGCAGAGTATGGACATTTCTTTGCAGCGATGGGCACAAAGGTGACGATCCTGGAGATGGCCGACCGGCTGGTGCTCGCCGAGGAGCCCGAGATAGCCAGGCTCTTGAAGGAGCAGTTAAGCTGGCGCATGGACGTCTACACCGATGTCCGGGCAGAGGAGATCAGGACGAATGCCGGTGGAGTGGCGGTCATTGTCGCCGATACGAAGACAGGCAAAAAGAGCGAATTCACGGCGCAGACGATACTGCTCGCAACCGGTCGCAGGTCCAATGCCGACCTGCTGGCAGCACAGAGTACGGGCGTCGAGGTAGACCAGAGGGGATTCGTCAAGGTTAACGAGTACCTGGAGACGACAAAGAAGAGAATATACGCAGTGGGCGACATCAACGGGCAGCAGATGTTTACGCATGTGGCCAACGTTGAATCGATGGTGGCCGCCCACAACGGCATCCACGGCAACAAAGTGAAGATGGGCTATAGTGCCGCTCCTCACGCCGTCTACTCGCACCCGCAGATCGCGTCCGTGGGGCTAACCGAAGCGGCCGCCAGGAAGGCGCACAAGATTTCGGTCGGACGGGCGCGGTACTGGGACGTGGCCCAGGGTGAGGCGATGATGGAGGAAGAGGGCTTCGCTAAGGCTATTGTGGACGCTGAAGGCGGAAAGCTGGTGGGTTTCCACATCATCGGGCCCTATGCGCCGATAATCATCCAGGAGGCTGTAAACGCATTAGCATCAGGTGGCGACATCGACCAGATAAGACGGGGCATGCACATCCATCCTGCGATCACTGAGGTGGTGCCTGCAGCCTTGGGCAACCTCAATAGAGAGTAGTCGGGCCTGAGTAAGGTGGTTCACGCTCTCCCGGCGTGCCTCATGTAGCATCGGAGAGCGGCCGATCCTGTGGTGGGCCCTACAGGCACACGGTCCGGGCAAAGGGCGGCGCGGACGTATGAAATGTCATGTAATTGTAACTTTTTGCCTGCGCTTTTTATGACTTTTTGACCCGCAGCCTGATAGCATGGCGTGGACAGCGTAGAAGGGCTGCACGCGGTCTGCTTACGTCAGGCCGCGGAATATGCTAAGGAGGTGCGCAAATGCCGGAGTTTACCAACCCATTTGTCGGGAACATCCCCGACCGGAAGCTGAATAGCGGGGAACTCGTCCGGGCCATTCGACTGGCCGTGGCAGCCGAAGAGGAGGCCATCCATCTATATATGGCTCAGGCTGATGCAACCGACCATCCGCTCGCTAAGAGGGTTTTGGTTGACGTCGCCAATGAAGAAAGAGAGCACGTCGGCGAATTCCAGAGATTGCTGCAGATACTGACGGGTGACGAGGATAAGTGGCTTGCCCAAGGTGCCGAAGAAGTGGATGAAATGGCCGCCGAGATCGGCAAGCCGGAGCAAAGCAAAGCCGAGTCGTCCGAGGGCGGAGAGGCGACAATCGGTTCACTGAAGGAATAGCGTAGAGGAGGGCCAACGATGAAGAACAAGTATCTTTCTCGAGACGATGCTCCTATAGAGGACAAGACGTGGGATATACTGGATAAGACTGTGGTCGAAGCGGCCAAGGGCGTCCTGACCGGTCGTCGTATGCTTCATGTTGACGGGCCGCATGGACTTGGTATGAAGGCTGTGGCTCTGGGCGACCCAGAGCAGGTATCGGCGCCGATTACTAGCCGCGTGCTGCCCCTGGTTTTGATAAGCAGGAATTTCGCCCTTGGCAAGCGGGACCTGGCCGCTTTCGAAAGAGACGGCATGTTGTTCGACACCAGGCCGCTGATCGCTGCTGCGGTGGAGTGTGCCGAACTGGAGGACAGCTTGGTCTTCCGAGGGGCTGACGACGCGATGGGCTTGCTCACCGGTGAGGGCTCTCAGCGAGTGCAACTGACTCCCTGGACGGAGACGGGTGCTGCGGCCGAGGACATCATCAAGGCCCTGACGACGCTGGACAGCGCTGGCTTTCATGGTCCTTATTGCCTGGCACTGTCCCCCGCTCGCTATAACCTGTTGTTGCGCCGCTATCCAACAGGCAACTTCAGCGAGCTTGAGCACATAAAGACTATGGCGATGGAAGGAGTGTTCAAAGCGCCGGCTCTGGAAAGCGGTGGCATAGTACTGGCCTCCGGTCGCCAAGTTGCGTCCATTGTCCTTGGGCAGGACCTGACGGTCGGTTTCATAGGGCCGGTCGGGGAGAGGCTGGAATTCTCGATCTCCGAGAGCCTGGTCCCGTTCATCCTCCAGCCAGAAGGGATCTGTCTGCTGGAAGCCTAGGGCTTTAGCTCACTCTCGCTTTCCCTTGTCCCCGGCGGAGAAATCCTTGAGCCGTCTGGCCATGTCCCTCAGTCGATCGTCGACGAGGCGGTTGATCGTGCCATCGGGATAGGCGCCGTCTTCTTGCTTAGCTCCGGCCGGTATAGCGGTCAGTATCTCAATGCCCTCGTCGATATTTCCTGCGGAGTAGACGTGGAACTGCCCCTGCCTGACGGCGTCCACTACCTCTTCCCGGAGCATAAGATTCTTCAGGTTCTGGTGCGGAATGAGTACACCCTGATCGCCGGTAAGACCCTTGGCCCGGCATACTTTGAAAAAGCCCTCTATCTTCTGGTTGACGCCGCCTATAGCCTGGAGGTCGCCCTCTTGATTTACCGATCCGGTCACCGCGACCCCCTGCCGCAGCGGTATGCCTGAGAGGCTCGAGAGAATAGCATATAGCTCGGCCGACGAGGCGCTGTCCCCATCTATTCCCTCGTAGGACTGCTCGAAGCACAGGCTGGCGGAGAGCGATAGCGGCTTGTCCTGGGCGTACTTCCAGCCCATATAGCCGCTCAGAATCATCACTCCTTTGTTGTGGATGGGGCCGCTTAGCTGCGACTCACGCTCGATGTTGATGACACCGCCCCGTCCCAGAAAGGTTCTGGCGGTGATGCGGGATGGCTTGGCAAAGGCGATATCACCAAAAGTGTAGACACTCAGGCCGTTGAGCTGGCCGACCACTTCGCCCTCGACGTCTATCATGATCGTGCCGCGAGCTATCATCTCGCGAATCCGCTCATCAAGAAGATCGTGGCGAAACAGCTTCTCATCAATGGCCTTCTGTACGTGGCCGGCGGAGATAAATCTGGCATTATCCCGGGAAGCCCAGTAGTTGGCCTCTTCAACCCAGTCCTTTATCTGGGCAAACCTTGAGGAAAGCCGCTCCTGGTCGGCCACCATCCGAGCAGAATACTCGATGATCCTGGCGACACCGCTCGGGTCGAAATGCCGGGCTTCACATTCTTCACAACACCCGCAGAGGAAGGCAGCGTAGGCCAGCATATTGTCGCTGGTCTTCTCAATCTGCGAGTCGAAATCGGCCTTCACTTTGAATATCTCCCAGAAGTCCTCGTCATACAGGGACAGCATCTGATAGAGGAGCGCGTCGCCGGTAAGCACTACCTTCACCTCGATCGGCATCGGCTCCGGTCGCAGGCCCTGGGGCGCGATGAGCCCGAACTGCTCAAATGGGTCCTCTATCCTGACCTCACCGTTCTTAATAGCGCGCTTGAGGGCCGACCACACTCCAGGATTGGTCAGAACGCCAGTCACGTTGAGCAGCACATAGCCGCCGTTGGCCCTGCTGAGGGCGCCGGCCTTGAGCATGGTGTGGTCACTGAGATATCCGCCGAGCAGAAATCGCCGCTCGATCTTGCCGAACATATTGCCAAAATTCGGATTGGTCTCCAGAATGACCGGCGGGCCTGTCGCTTCACTGTTGTCGACGAAGAGGTTGACCTGGAACGGAAGGAACGGGTTTCGGCCCCCCATAACCTGACTGAGCGGAACTCCGAATAAAGGGTGCGCCGGCTCTTCATCTCCCTTGAAGATCTCAAGATTATCGAGTACGTAAGACTTGAGGTCGGCAAGATACTGGGTTATCTTGGGCGAGTCAGCGTACTCTTCGAAGAGCGACTTGAAGGAGCCTGCTACGGTGTATTCGCCCACGTCCTTGTCCAGCTGCTTCAACCGCTCCTGCGCTTTCATCTGTACATTGCCGGCGTGTTCAAAGCTCGGCTGCAACTTCTTCCGTAGTTCAGCCTGCTTGGTTTCAAGCTGCTTCCTGTCCTGTTCGCTCAGAGCGAGGTATTCCTGCTCCTGCATGGGGCGGTTCTCGTGCATGGGAAGCAAGGCCGGGCCCGCCGGGGTCATCTGGAGAACGAAGCCCTGGCGGCGGACCTCGCTGGCCATCTCCTCAAACAGCTTCTGCTGCTCGGCCTGGGCCTCTTCAACTGTCTTCTGTCTCTGGCTCTTATACTCCTCGCTCAAGAAGGCCTGTCCCAGGCCCTGGCGGATTGTTTCGAGCAACTGGCTGATGCCCTCCCGGAGAGCTTTGCCCGCACCCTGGGCCAGGCTGACAATCTGAGGACTATCTGGCTCCTTGAAGTTGTGGAGGTAACACCAGTCACAGAGCTTGACGGCTTCGCCCCGCGCTTTCCGTTCCCCGATGACTCTTTCGATGTAGGCCTTGACCATGCTGGTCTTTCCCGTCCCGGTGAGGCCGGCGACATAGATGTTGTACCCGGTGTTGGCCATGTTTATGCCAAACTCAATGGCCCTCGTCGCCCGCTCCTGACCAACGAACTCCCGGAGGGGAGCCAGATCGCCGGTGCATTCAAACCGGAATATCTCTGGATCGCATGTCCAGCGCAGCTTGTCACTAGGGACCTCATACTTCTGTGGTTCCATGGTCTCCTCTCCAAAGGGGGTTTCTATACAGGCAGAGTGTAGCAGAACGGCGCGCCCTTCGAAAGCCCCCACCGCCGCGATGATAGACGACGGTTCTAGGTGGCCCAGACCGTCACCCGCCAGGGCCGTCCGGTCCAGTGATGAGGTCTGGCACTGTTCCTCGGCGAACCCCGGGGGAGCTTGATTGACCCCACACAATCAGAGGTTGGCCAGGAACTGATCCCAGGGTGACGCCACCAGCGTCTCAGTTGTCTCGTGTCCGGAGGTACGCAGAATCATGATCGCCCTGGAGACCTGTTCGGGGTCTTCTGATTCTATGATGTCGACTATGTCGAAACGTCCTAATGTGCCGTAGCTGTCCTTCCAGACGACCCCGGGGCACTCGGCCTTGATCTTCGCCGAGACCTTGTCCGCGAGTTGCTTCAGTTCGCCGGGATTCTCCAGGGCCTGCGGCGAAATACGACTAAGTATTATGTAAGTTGCCATGGTAATGCCTCCTTTCTCAGCTTCTCCTCAATTGTTCCTGCTGTAGAACGCGCAGGACATCCTCATCTGCCACGGGTTCAAAGTGCTCGTAGAACTGGCCGACAGCAGTGAACAACGGCGGGCTACGAAGGCAGATCATCTCATCCGTTTCCTGTGCCAGCTGGATTATAGTGTCCTCCGGGCCGACGGGCAGAGCGCCGATCAGTATATCCGGGCGTTCCAGGCGTGTCGCCCGGATAGCTGCCTGGGTAGTGGCGCCAGTAGCCACCCCGTCATCTGTTATGATAACGATCGTGCCCACCAGCGGCACCCTGGGCAGGTACCTGCGGAATAGCTCGGCGCGGTGTCTGATTTCAGCCATGCGCCGGTCCCTCTGCTGCTGAATGTATTTCTCGTCCACGTCAAGCGAACGTATTATCTCTTCATTGAGAAAGAGTGCGCCGTTTTCTGCCACAGCACCGATGGCCAGCTCGGGATGGCTCGGGCTACCTAGCTTGTGCGCCAGTACGACATCCATGTCTCCATCCAGAGCATGGGCAAGCTCTTGTGCCACGATTACGCCTCCGCGCGGAACGCCAAGCACCACAGCTTGCCGTCCACGATAGGGCGCCAGTTGCTGCGCCAGTTGCATTCCGGCATCCCGCCGGTCGGCGAACATCGCACTGCTCCGTGACAGTATGCGTGCTTGACCCATGACCACTCCCTGTCGCCTAGGTACCCTTCTTGCCGTGAAACAGCTCCGTCCCGGCGCCCGGGTACACTATGCGCTCGGATTCGGGGGTTGGCGTAGCGACCTGGGGCCATGTTCCGCTGTGCGGCTCCGGGCCTTCCTGTGTTACCGCCGAGGGCGCCTTGTCGCGCAACTGTGGCTCCTGTCTGATGTCGATACCCTCCACGTTGTGCGAGAACTCCACGGGTATGCCGTTGGGATCGTGGGCGTATATTGAGTGGATGAAGCCGTGGTCGACTACATCCGACACGTGGAAGCCCGCCGCCTCGAGTTTGTCTTTCAACCGCCACAGATCGTCCTCGGTCCCAACGCCAAAAGACACGTGATCGAAGATATAGGGCCCGCTGACCGGACGACCATGGTCTTTCTTGGCAAAGGGCTCGACACCAGACCACTCAAAAAAGGCGATCAGGTCATAGTCCGAGATCTGGAAGAAATAGTGACGGTAACCCGGTTCTCCCAATCCGGCGACGAGCCGCATACCGAGCAGATCCCTCCAGAAACGGATCGTGGCGTCCATGTCGCCGGTAGCCATAGCCAGGTGGTTGACTCCGTTGAACTTGATCATCGCTCCTCCCTCTCGTGCCGCCATGCGATCACATAGTGCCTCTCAGTCTGCCTGCCATGTATGCCAGTTCACTGAGATGCTTTCTCTCCTCGTTGCTTATTATGTCAACAATGTCCTGCTCCTGCTGGGGCACCATGCCCCTCATCTCGGAGTAAAACAGGATGGAGTCCTTCTCGAACCCGATACCGATCTCCAGGGCTTCAAGATCGGTCATGGGTTTATCCGTCACGAGCGCCTGCACACGCTCCCCGGTGAAGATGCTCGACCGGGCCAGGTCCCGGATGTACTGATAATGCTCGCCGGCGTGCTGTTGCTGAGGCCTGTATCCGCCAAGGCGGACCAGCATATCGCGGAAGGTGTTCTCGTGCTGCTGCTCCCGCGTAGCAAGCTCGGAAAAGGCTTTCACAATCTGTTGATCGTTACGGTTGAGGCGCGCCACGACTTCGTAGAAGAACCGCCCATTCTTCTCTATCTCTATGGCCAGTTCCAGGAGTTCTTTGCCGATGGATAGTTCAGACATCAGCAGCCTCGTTGCCCCGCTCCCCTTCATGCCGGTGCGGGGCTACCGATCCCTCACAGCACCCGGGTTCGCCAGGGTGGCCGCAGCAGTTCCGCCTCCGGAAGATCTTTATCGACTGGTTGCGCAAGACCAGCTTCAGCTTGCGTCCCGCAGGCATGGATACCGACATATTGGTAAAAAAGGCTCTTACTGTGGGCATATTGCTACCTCTACGTGGGTGACCTGCTAATAGGTGCCTGGCGCCGGCTCTTCACCCGGGTGCAGACCGCGCCACTTCTCGAGCAGTTGCTCCCTCGTCTCCTTGTGGTTGGGGTCGGGAAGGCAGACGTCCACCGGGCAGACCTCGGCACAACGGGGCGATTCGTACGCGCCCACGCATTCGGTGCACAGGTCCGGGTCGATTATGTAGATCACCTCTCCCTCGCTGATCGCCTCGTTCGGGCATTCGGGTTCACATGCGGCGCAGTTTATGCAGTCTTCTGTTATGTAGTATGCCATTCTTTCCTCCTACTGGCGGTGTATCCATCAGGTTGTTCCAGTTCATGATATCCGACCACGGCCATCGCGCTCATCGACGGGCAACACATACGCCTCGTGACGAATGCCTCGCGCAGCGGTGGTCCGGTTGTTCCCGCATCGATAGCAGTGCTCATACATGGCCGTAGCCTCACGTAAACTCGGTAAGGAGCTTTTCGACGCGGCCATGGTCAACGTGCTGACGTACAAGTGGCTGCTCCTTCAGCGCCGGCAGACCGTCTTCGTAGACCGGCAACTTGTCTTGATAGATGATACCGATAGGAATCCCCTCGCCCCATTCTAGCGCTCTTTCCAGTGCCGCCCGCTTATTGCTGCGGTCGTCACCTTCCTGTTCGAGTTCGTGCACCCGTTCCCGATACCACTGGAATGTGTTCTTATGGTTGAACGAGACACAGGGCTGAAGAATGTCAATGAGAGCGAAGCCTCTGTGAGCGATGCCTTGCTTAATAAGATCTGCGAGGTGGTCTATATCGCCTGCGAAGCTTCTGGCCACAAAGCTGGCGCCAGCGACGATGGCCATGGCTACTGGGTTCACGGGATTTGCTGCCCCTCGCGGCGTCGTCTTGGTAACAAAACCGAAATCGCTTGTCGGCGAAGCCTGTCCCTTGGTCAGTCCGTAGACCTGGTTGTTGTGCACCAGATAGGTAATATCGTGGTTGCGGCGGGCGGCGTGGATGAAATGGTTGCCCCCCTCGCCGTAAGCATCACCGTCGCCGCTGATAGCGATGACCGTCAACTCTGGATTGGCGATCTTGGCGCCGATAGCCGGCGGGACCGGCCTGCCATGCAGAGAGTTGAACACGTTGCCCTTCGTATAGTGAGGTAGCTTGCCGGCCTGGCCGATGCCCGAGACGAGCAGGACCTGATGAGGTTCGATCTCCATTTCTACCAGTGCTTTGTTCAACGCCCTCAAGATGCCGAAATTGCCACAGCCGGGGCACCATGCCGGCTTAAGCCCGGTGTAATCGGACATAGTGACCATCGCTAGCCTTCCTCCTTTCTGACTGCTTCGACGATATGAGCCGGAGTGAAAGGCCTCCCGTCATATTTGAGAATCCGGCCGCCCACATCGTGTCCAGTTTCCGTCTTTATGAGGCGGGCGAGCTGTCCCGTCGCGTTGCTCTCGATGACGTAGGTACTCCGGGTTTTGCCGATGGCATCGACCAGCGCCTGCGTGGGGAAGGGCCATAGTTCATTGAGGTGAAGCATGTTGACGTCGAGTTCATCCCTGCGCAGGATATCGACGGCCTCGCGGATTGCCCCGCAGGTACTGCCCCACCCGACAAGGGTTATCTGCGCTCCCTGAGGGCCGTACCCGCGGGGAGTGCCGGCCTCTTCCTTAAGCGGGTGAAACTTCCGCAGCCTCTTCCGTACCTGGGCCGTCCTCAATTCCGCATCTTCGGTTAGATGCCCGCTTTCGTCGTGCTCATCACAGTCGGTGATCACCAGGGCCTCGCCCAGTCCGGGAAAGGCCCTGGGAGAAATACCGGATTTTGTGACCCTGTGCCTCATGTATTCCTGAGGGTCGGCATCGTTCTCGGAGTACAGGAGGCCCCTGTCAATGGCTACCTTGGCCAGATCGAACTGATCTACTGTCGCATAGGAGCTTGCCAGATGCTGATCAGTGAGTATGATAACGGGCAACTGGTACTTCTCGGCCCAGTTAAAGGCCTTTACCGTCGTCCAGAAGGCATCCTCAACCGTAGCCGGTGCGAGGACGACGCGGGCGAAGTCACCGTGGTGGGCGTGAAGCACGAACTGAAGGTCGGCCTGTTCGGTCCGGGTCGGCAGGCCTACGGCAGGACCGGGTCGCTGTCCGTCAACTATCACCACCGGCGTCTCGGTGATGGCCGCCAGTCCTATACCTTCCACCATGAGACAGAGGCCGCTTCCGGATGTCGCTGTCATGGCCCTGACACCGGCATATCCCGCGCCGACAGCCATGTTGATGGCAGCTATCTCGTCTTCGGCATGGACCATTACCAGATCGAGGTCTTCCGACTTGGCTGCCAGGTACTCCATGATAGAGCTGGCCGGTGTCATAGGGTAGGCGGCCATGAACTTGCAGCCTGCGGCGATGGCCCCCAGCGACAATGCCTCATTACCGGTGAGCAGCATTCTATCGGTCGGGGTGCAGGACTCAAGCGTGTGGAAGTCTCCTTTGTGCTCGGACTGGACGTAGTCATAACCCGCCTGAGCCGCTGCCACGTTCTGCTTTGCGACCTGCCCCTTTCCGAAACGGTCTTCCAGAACCTTTTCCAGTATGCCCAGGTCGTAGTTCACGAGCGAAAGGGCAGCACCGAGAGCGACGGTGTTGATCATGAGTTTGCCCCCGGCCCGCTCTTCCGCCAACCTCTCCAGCGGGACCCTGAGGAGATGGCTGTCGCCCGTAACTCCCTGCGTCTGGTCGCCATCGTAGACAATTATGCCGCCCTGAGCCATTTTCGGTCGATGTAGATCGATGGTCTCCTTGTTCAGTGCCACGAGTATGTCTATGTCTTCCGCAATGGCCCCGACCTCAGCAGTGCTGATCCGAATGCGAAAGNAGTTGTGCCCGCCTCTTACCCTCGATTCATAGTCCTGATCGGCGAAGACATGGTAGCCGCCGCGGGAAAACATCCTGGCCAACAGGAAGCCCACCGACTGCACGCCCTGGCCCGCCTCTCCTCCTACCATGAAGCTGAAATCGACGCGCATCAGCTACCTCCTAGCTCGCCGCTGGTGTGCTTGTCTATGACCTCATCCACCCACTTCATGGCGGCGATCATCGAGGGAAAACCGGCCGTAGTGAAGGCCAGGAGCACGGCATGCCGAAGCTCATCGGCCGTCAACCCTTCGTCAAGGCCCCGCCGCGCATGAGACCTGACCCCACCTTCCGAGCTCAAGCCGATGGCGATGCCCAGCTTAACGAGCCGCCTCGTCTTTTCGTCGAGCGGGCCCCTGTGGTGGATCTTGACGGCCAGTTCGTCATAGGTCGCTCCGATCTCCGGATACTGTTTCTTGAACTCCTTGTAGATGCTGGGCAGATAAGTCACGATGCACCTCCTTTCAACTCGACCTCGGTCGTCATCCGTGAGACACTTCCCGGCGCTTACTCTCACAATGGCAAGCACCCTGCACAGTTCGAGAGGGCACAGCCATTCCTGGCTCGAGCGCCTGACAAGACAGGAGCATGTGGCGCGCTCCTAGGCCACTCGCACGTCTTTGCTCGACTGCCACAGACCGTGGATGTTGCACAGAGCAATGGCGTACATAGCNCCGGGCTTCTCCGTCTTCATCGATATAGTGCCTTCATGGTGAGTGTATATTGAGCTTGTGTCCGGCCCCTGCGCTGACTCACCATGAGCGGCAAACTCGATGTGGCCGATCTGGTACGGGAACTTGTCCCCTTCAGGGTGGAAGTAGATCGAGATCCACCGGATGTGGTGGTCGGTTGTGTTGGGGTGGGCTACTTCTTTGCCCAGGGTTACCTTCACAGCGAAGAACTCACCGGCCTTTACCTGGTCCGCGCAGTCGATTATCGGTACATGCTTCTCCGTCTTCCAGTCCGCAGTCTGAAATAGCTCTCCGATTTGTTTCATACCGATCCCTCCTGTGCATCCCCACTCATGAGGTAGCACCTTTGTTACCCATGCCTCAGCACACTGGTCGCGATCAACTCCACCCGACTCAAAATCCCGGTACGCAGCCAGGCGCTCTGACCATCAACACCGGAACGCAGCTACCCCTGAATATCCTGTCGGCAACACTGCCATAGGCCCATCTACTGACGCCAGAGCGACCGTGGCTCGAGATAACTATGATGTCGGCCCCGGGGTCGTTTGCGTACAGGATGATCTCGTCGGCAGGAGAACCCAGCAGCACGTCCGTATCCACCTTGATCCCCCTGGCCTCCATCCCTTTTGCGATCTTGCTCAGATACTTCTCGGCCTGCTTCTGGAGCTTTCCGACTGCTTCCGGCACGAGTCGCTCCCGCTGAGTCACCGGCTGGCCGTGATCCTCAATGGCTCGATAGCCCTGGACGCGCTCTGTGACACTGACCAGGATGACCTTCTCTGCGCTACAGACCGTGGCGAGGGCTTCCGCATGCGGGAGCGCGCACTCGGCCAGCTTCGATCCATCTAACGGTACCAGTATTCTTCCGTACATGTCTCACCTCGTTGGATTTTCGTTCAGCGAACTCCGGTGGGCCGGCTAAAAGCCGGCAACACATCCCGGCGCTCTGACCATTAAAACGGGAACACAGCTCGATCGAAACACTCTATCGGCAACACTGCCGTAAGCCCACCTGCTGGGGCCCGAACGTCCGTGGCTGGACATGACGATGACACCCACGTCATTGGCCCCTGCATAGGAAGCTATCGCTTCTGCAGGCGGCCAGCAAAGCACGTCGGTCCGCACATTGATTCCTTTTGCTTTCAGGCTCCTTGCTATCTTCTCCAGATACCTCTGGGCCTGTCTCTCCTGCTTGCCGAAGGTTACAACCACCTCGGACCCTGCGCCTGCCACCTGTGGGGAGTCGCTGCTCCTGAAGCGCTCCTGAGCCTCCGGGGCACGTGTACTACTTTGTACCTGCTCGGTAACACTGACCAGTATCACCTCCTGTGCGCTACAACCTTTGGCCAACTCTTCCGCATAGGGAAGAGCGCACTCGGCCAGTTTGGACCCGTCTAAGGGCACTAAGATTCTCTCATACATTCGTGATTTCCTCTCTATCGTTGCTCTGTCACTGGTTACACCGGTGTGCACTCTTGTTCCTTTACATCGCAAACCTCCGTGTGCAGGCCTGCTACCGGCCATGGCCCGCCCTCATTCAGCCGGTCCAGGCGGAGGTCCTGCGGCCTCCGCTTCTATAGCTGGCCTACAGCAAAGCCTCTATTATCGCCTTGTTAAACATGGGCAGGTCGGCGGGTTTGCGCGACGTGACGATATTGCCGTCCCTGACCACCGGCTCGTCAACCCAGGTGGCCCCTGCATTCTTCAGATCCACAGCCACAGAAGGCCATGAGGTGACCCTGCGTCCTTTCACAGCATCTGCTGAGATCAGGAGCTGAGGACCGTGGCACACTGCCGCTATTAGCTTCCCTTCGCCGTTTGCCCGGCGAACCAGGTCCACCATNGACTGGTGCATTCGCATCTTGTCGGGAGCATACCCGCCCGGGATGATTATAGCATCGAACTGGCCGACATCGACTGTGTCGGCGGTCGTGTCCGCCGTCACTTCGGCCGTCTTCCTCTTTCCCCTGTAGGTTTTCTTTGGGCCGCTCCCTACAATCGTAACTCTCGCGCCTGCCTCCTTCATCGCGCGCAGCGGTTCCGTCAACTCGGCATCTTCGAAATCCTCTTCAACCAGAATGGCTATCCGTTTTCCCTCGAGCATATGTGCCGGTATCCTCCCTTCGCTAGTGCCATATCATTCGTCCTAATGTGTTCGGCCGGTTCCCGGCTTCAGGCAGCACCGCGCGGCATGTGTAACTCCACTTCCATGGCCTCTCTTTATCCACCCGCCGCCGGACTATGGTCTCTCGCTCCCTATACATGGGATCTGCAGACCCGCCACCTGTCCAGCCCTTCCCGGGCTCCTTCGATGTCCAAGTCTACCCTGGAGAGCATTGTACGGAGCCCGTGGTGGAAAAGTCATAAAATACAGATGGAAATAATTACAAAACTATGACATTTCCGGTCCTGGGTGCAGAAGCAGACAGACAGTGTCGCTAGATCTCAACCAGGACTCTGTCTTCCTCAGTCTTGACCGGGTAGGTCTTGAGCCCACTCGGGGGCCGGAACAGCTTGCTCAGGGCGAGCTTGGCGCCGGACCAGTCGGTCCAACGAACTACGTGTCCATCCCTGAGGTCAAACTGAGAGGCATGTCTGGGACAGGTCACTACTGTTCCATTCAGGGTGCCCTTAGCCAGTTCACCTTTCATGTGCGGGCATACATTGTCGGTCGCATAAAACGCATCGTCCACCCTGGCCAGAAGTATGCTCTTTCCCTGGACCGAGACCGCTCTCATAGAGCCGTTCCTGAGATCATCCGCCTCCATGACGTCGACGTAATCGCCCATCGTTACCTCCCTCAGGCGCAGGCCTTTCCGTCGGACAGGGGCTTAGCTTGTCCAAAGTCCGCTCACCCGACCGGCCAGCGCCTTGGACCCTCATTCTAAGAAAGAGGCCATCTAGAAATCATAACATTGGCTCGCGAAAAGTAACAACGCTATGACATCTTATGGGCTGTCGAGGAGGTCGGTCGGAATGCAAGTCAGGCGGCAGGCAGGTCCATGATGTAGCCTGCCTTCGGTACCGTGCGAATGAATCTGGGGCTGCCTGGTGCGCGCTCTATCTTTTCTCTCAGCCGGCTAATCCATGTGCGCAGTATTTGCACATCATCGCGGAATTCGGGACCCCAGATGCGCGTGAGAAGCTCGTCATAGGGCATCAGGTTGCCGGCATTCCGGGCCAGTTCGCTGATCAGTAGCCACTCGATGCGCGTTAGCTGGATCTCCCTGCCCTGCACACAGACGAGATGCCTCTTGAAATCAATGGTCATCTCGCCCAGGGTAAGCTCGTCATACGTCTTGCGCTTCTCCGGCGGAGCCAGGCGTCTGCGCACTGCCTCGATACGGGCAACAAGCTCGTCCGGGCTGAAGGGCTTGGCCAGATAATCATCGGCACCGAGCCTGAGACCTTTCACCTTGTCTGCATTGCTTTCCCTTGCGCTGAGGATGATAGTCGGTACCGACGAAAACCTGCGCAGGTCCTTTAAGGTCTCAAACCCGTCCTTGGTGGGCATCACCACATCAAGCACCACAAGATCCGGTTCCTGCGCCTGTACCTGCTCCAGAGCTTCGATACCGCTGCTGGCGGTCAGGACTCCGTAGCCCGACGCCTTGAGCTTGGAAGTGAGAAAATTGAGAATGCGGGACTCATCGTCAACGACCAGTACTCGGAACTGCTTCACGGCACTGTCCTGCACACTCCACTCATCATCTGAATAATACATGCCGGTCGTCGCGTTGTCAAAGAAGGCCTCCGGTGGCGCTGTTGACTGGTACCTGGATGCGAACTACAATATGGATTGCGAGCCTCGATGCACGGACAGTCCCAGGAGCACACGGTGTCAGACGAAATCAGAGATAGCGGCATTGTAGGGATCGGCAGAGTACGCTGGGGTACTCACGTCTGCCAGTTCTATCAGAGCAAACAGGACCTGATCGACATACTGGTTCCCTATTTCAAGGCCGGACTGGAGGCCAACGAGTTCTGCATGTGGATCATCTCCGAGCCTCTGGTGACCGCCGAGGCCCTGGAGGCGATGAGGCAGGCTGTCGTTGACTTCGACGACTATCTGCAACGCGGGCAGATGGAAGTGATTCCTGACAGCGAATGGTATCTGCCCGATGGCACGTTTCGCGGTGACCGTGTTCTCGAGGCCTGGATAGCAAGGCTGGAGCAGGCGCTCGCCCGGGGTTACGCCGGGCTGCGGATGACCGGCGACATGTTCTGGGTGGACAAAGACCGTTGGCAGCAGTTCATCGAATATGAAGCGAGGGTGAATGAGGTTATAGGGCAATACAGGATGCTGGCTGTTTGTACCTGCTGCCTGGACGGATGCGACGGCAACACGGTAATCGATGTGGTCAAGAACCACCAGTATGCCCTGGTCCTGCAGGACGGCCGGTGGGACATGATCGAGAGCGAGACCCACAGGCAGGCGAGAGATGCTCTCCTGCGTAGCCAGCAGACGATCGCCGAACAGAGAAACCAGCTCGCCAACATACTGAACTCAATGGCAGACTGCATCTATATCGTGAATCGGCGGTATGAGATCGAATTCGTGAACCTGGCGATGGCGACCGAGTTCGGTGCCCCGGAAGGACGCAAGTGCTACCAGTATCTGGATGACAGGGACGACGTATGCCCGTGGTGTAAGAATGACACTGTCTTCTCCGAGGGCAAGACCGTCTCCTGGGAATGGACTTCCGAGAAGACTGGCAAGACCTATGATCTTGTGGACGTCCCCTTCAAGAACGCAGACGGCAGTGTTTCGAAGCTTGAAGTCTTTCGTGATATTACAGGACGGAAGAAGGTGGAGCAGGCCCTGCGGGAGAGCGAACGCGACCTGAACCATGCCCAGGCCGTAGCTAATATCGGAAGCTGGCGTCTGAATGTCCACGGCAACCGGCTTCTCTGGTCCGACGAGACCTACCGGGTGTTCGGCGTACCCGTCGGCACGCCCATGACCTATGAGGCCTTTCTCTCCAGCGTGCACCCCGACGATAGGGAGTACGTGGATCGAAAATGGGCGGCGGCGCTACGCGGCGAGCCGTACGATATCGAGCACCGCATCGTGGTCGGAAATGAGATAAGGTGGGTACAGGAAAGGGCGGAGCTGGAATTCGACGCACAGGGGACGGTTGCAGGTGGGTTTGGAACGGTTCAGGATATCACCAGGCGCAAGCGGATGGAGAACGAACTCAGGGTCAAGGACTACGCCATAGAGTCGGCCATCACCGGCATCGCCATCACGGACCTTGACGGCTATGTGACCGACGTGAACCCGGCCTGTCTCATCATGTGGGACTACGAGAGAGACGACCAGATAGTGGGCAGCCATGCTACGTCCTTCTTCGTTGATCCCGACCTGGCTGGTGAGGCATTGCGGGAGATCCTGGAGAAGGGGGCGTGGCAGGGCGAGGCAAGGGCAAGGCGGCCCGATGGCTCCCGGTTCGACGTTGAGATCTCGGGAAATCTTGTCACCGATGCTGACGGCAAACCGATCTGTATGATGGCTTCCTTTGTCGATATCACCGAACGCAAGAAGCTTGAGCGGGTTAGAGACGACTTCATTGGACTTGTGTCTCACGAATTGCGGACCCCGATGACCGTGATCAGCGGCAGTCTCAGCACTCTGCTCACGGAGTGGGACCGCCTGTCACGGGACGACATCCATCAACTAATGAATGACGCTTTGGCGGAAAGCCAGTCTCTTGCGCACCTGGTGGAGAACCTCCTGGAGCTGTCAAGGATTCGGTCCCAGCGATTGACTCTCTATTCCGAGTCGATCGATATCAGGAGGCTCGTCGAAGAAACCATCGACAAGATAGAACGACACGTTACCTCGCACCGATTCGTGAACTCTGTCCCGGACGGATTGCCAGCCACAAAGGCCGATCCTCTACGCGCCGAACGCATACTCTATAACCTTCTCGACAACGCGGCCAAGTACTCTCCGGAGGGCAGCCAGATAGAGGTCTCTGCCCGCGCAGAAAGTGAGCGCCTGGTCATAGGTGTCAGCGATCAGGGCAAGGGCCTGTCTCCCGATGAGCAGTCGAGGGTCTTCAGCTCATTCCAGCGACTTGGCGATAGCAGGACTGCGCTGACCGGAGGGGCCGGTCTGGGGCTGACGGTCTGCCAGAGACTGGTGGAGGCGCACGGTGGTGAAATCTGGGTCGAGTCGGAGGAGGGCAAAGGCTCGACATTTTTCTTCACCCTTCCCTACGATGGATGGTACCGGGTCGAGCAGAGCAGCCATGGCAGTACGACATGAGACTGATCATCTTTGACCTGGACCAGACCCTTGTAGACTTCCTATCTGTACATGACCAGGCAACCCGGCTGTTGTTTCGGCGCTCTTTCGATGTCGATGTCAGGCTGACCGAGATCGACTTTGCGGGGAAGAGTCTCACTGATAACTTCGAAGAACTGGCCAGGCTGAAGAACATACCTGAGCAGGTATTCCGCGCGAACAAGCAGCAGGCGCTTGAGACCTACGAAGCTGCGTTCGGCGAGGCGCTACGCAGAGATGTGCCGGGATGCGTGCTCCCGGGCGCCAGAGAGCTACTGGATGAGCTATCACAGACAGAGCACCTCGTGGCACTGTACACCGGCAACTCGGCAGCCATTGTGGACCAGGTTCTGCAGGCCACCGGGCTCGGCCGGTATTTCAGGTTCTGCTTCTACGGGACGGAAGTAGAGGAACGCTCCGACATGGTGAAAATGGCCATAGATGAGGCACACAAATCAACCGGGCAGCGGTTCAGCGACGGTGACATAGTGGTCATAGGCGACTCCGTGAGGGATATCGAGAGCGGCAAAGCGTATGGCGCGCTGACGATCGCTGTGGCGACCGGCTTTCACCCCAGGGAGGAACTGCTGGAGGCAGAGCCCGATTATATCTTTGACAGCTTGAAGGCGTATCGAGAGATCCTGGCAGTCATAGGCTGATTGGATCCGACTCCGTCGCCCTTCCCTCTGGACGCATCTCGTCTGTTGTCACCCGACTCGAACTCGCGGCCTGCGGCCCACGGCGGGGACGTTAATGATGGTCAATGAGCCCGGGTATTGACAAAGTTAACCCTGCATGCCATAATAGATTAATTAACTTAAGTCGGACATCGCAACCGTTTGGGACACCAGACATGTGGAGTCATGGTCAAACGCTCCAGCGTCGGTCCGCGAAAGGAGGCATCGAGTGAAAGAGCAGACAACTACAGAAGCGAGCCCATTAGTCGATAAGGAATACTCAGTGGAGGGATTTGACGGGGTAGAGGCTTCGACCGCCTTGGAATTCGAGATAACCGGGTCGGCGGATTACAGTGTCAGGGCCACTGGTCCTGAAGACCTGATCAAGCGTCTGGATGTGGAAGTGTCGGGCCGGACTCTGACCGTGCGCCTCGGGCCGAAGGTGCGGCTATGGCCGGAAAGGATCCCCAACGGCCACGTCAATGTATTCATCACCATGCCCGGGTTGAGGAGGCTGGCTGTCTCAGGTGCATGCAGG
>SL_5KL_010_SEDDRAFT_10000185_pt1 | contig 37863 bp, 28 predicted proteins | sample SodLakKL_010_SED_FD_9118 | JGI IMG/M metagenome (IMG submission 9118)
CACCGCACCTCCCGGTATTTCGCCGGACCTGGCTCTCCGGCTCCCCCGTCAGCCGCTCCCGGCGGCCCTCCCGGCCGCACAAAATCTGCCGGAACGCCTGACCCTCCTCTGGCTCCCTCAGCCAGCCCTTCAGTCTTCCGCCTGCACTGAGTTTGGAGAAGACCCGAAAAAAATAGAATCTGGATTCTGTTTTTGGCGGGCTCTCACGATTCCCCACTCCGTTCGGGGAGGGTGTCGGTCAGTTCGTGGAGAGCTTGGGCCCGTTCTTGGAGAGCTTGGGCCCGTTCGTGGAGGGTGTTGGTCTGGCGCTGGCATGGGCTGTTGCCGCTGGGTACCGGACAACTCCACCAACAGTCGACACGAACAGCCCGGAGGGGCGGCCAGGGGGGTGAGCGATCCACAGCGCTGTAGACCCTCCCGAGGGTTTCCAACCGCTCGTGTTGGGGTCATCCGCCATGGCAACCTCCCAGCCATGGAGGGGGTAAGACTCACCCGCCCTCGAACCCGGCCTGCGCAAACTCTACGGGATCACCGCCGGAAAGCGGTCACGGCCGGGGCCGCGCCGGATCGCTATTGGGACCCCACCGGCTCGAAGAGCCCATGGCCACACCCCGCAGGCCAAAGGAAGGGCAGATGGCCTTGGTGTGACCCGGCACCCGCCGCCCCACCGGCCCCGCTACGGAGTACGCATGTCTCTATTGCTTTTCTCGGTCCGGTCCTTGACACGGGCCGTCGTTTCTCGAGGCGCCGCTGCCGGGTGTTTCACCACCCCACCAGCCAAAGCTCTCGCCTGGGCCGCCGTCTCCACCGTCGTCATGGCTTTCGTGCTCCCGCTGACGGGGACTGCACTGACTCCGGCTCAGGGGGCCGAAGGTCTCACCCCCGCGGCCCCGGCTGCGGTTTCCTCGTTCGATCGGGGGAATACCGGGCTCCTGGCCCAACCGGACTCCGCGGCGATCCTCGAGCGTCTCCGGGAACGGCAGGCCGGCTTCGAGAGCTTCCGGGAGAGCCGGATTCCTCCCCGTACGCGTACCGGCGCCTTCCGGTGCGATGTCCGGATCGGGCGCATCTGCCACTGGTTCGGCGGAGCCGATGAGACGGACTTTCCCCCCGAGCCGGTGGAGACGGGGATGGCCCGCCGGGAGCTCCTGGGCGAGCTCTCTGCCGGCTTCTCCCAGCTCCGGCATCCCTGGATCCTCGGGCAACTCGTCCAGTACCTCATGGAGGATGGGCGCCCTGCCGCCGCCGTCCAGGTGGCTGAGGCGTGTGGCCTTGAAGACCCCTGGTGGTGCCACGCCCTTCGGGGGTATGCCCTGCACATACAGTGGGACTTCTCGGAGGCGGAGGCCGCCTTCGCCCAGGCCATGGAGGGGCTCCCGGCGACGGAAGAGGACCGCTGGCTGACCCCCCGCTTCATCCTCTCGCCGGAGGCCAGGAGCACCTTCCAGGCCGCTTCCCCCCAGGAGCGCCGGCGCCTGTGGGACCGGCTCTGGCGCTTCTCCAACCCCCTCTTTCTGGTGGACGGAAACGATCGTCTCACCGAGCACTACGCCCGTCTGGTCCTGGCCATGATCCGGGAAGAGGCCGGCCACCCCTTCCAACTGACATGGGAGGAGGATCTGGAGGAGTCCCTCATCCGCTACGGCCGGGAGATCGGGTGGAGCCGGACCCAGCGGCCCACCCTCTCGTCGGGGCTCGGGGACCCTCGCACCATGGTGGGGCACCACCACCCCGGAAGCCGAGGCTACCTCTTCCCGGAGGAGTTCCTGGTCTCGCCCGCCGACGTTCCGCCGGAGGCCTGGATCACGGCTCCCCGGGAGGCCAGAACCTGGTATGCGGCTCCCTATGCCCCGGACTTCCGGGGGCTCGAAACCCAGGTGGCCCGCTTCCGACGGGGCGACTCCCTCCTGGTGGTGGGGGCCTATCGGCCGGATCCGTCGTCGGCGGTTGTGGATGTGGAGTTGGTGGCGGAGGGCAGCAGTGATCCCTTCCTCCGGGACGACCCCTTCCGACGGGGCGGCGGGGACGACCCCTTCCGGTCCGGGACCACGACCGGCGGCACCTGGGATGACGAGGACCTGGAGGAAGCCCGGTGGGGCGACGATGCGCCGGTGCGCGCCGCCCTCTTCCTGATCCCTGAAGACGGAGGCGACCCCCTCGGCCGGGACGATCTCCATGACCGAGCCTACCCGGAGAGCCGGGGTGTCCCGGTGGACGGGCGCGGGATCTTGAAGGTTGAGGGAGAGGGCCGGGAAGGGGTGTTCACCCTCCTGGCTCCCGCAGGTCGCTACGTGAGCAGCCTGGAGCTTCTGGATGAGGGAGCCGCCGCGGCGTGGCGGGCCCGGCAGGGGGTGGTGCAGGTGGAGCTGGAGCCCGGAGAGGTGGCGGTTTCCGACGTGATCCTCCTGGGCCGCGCCGCTCCCTTCCCCGATGCTCTGGAGGATGCGATCCCCCATCTCCGGCCCGGGATCCGTGTGGGGCGGGACGAGCGCTTCCTCGTGGCCTGGGAGGTCTACGGGATGGGGGTGGCGGACGAGGCCCGGGTCACCCTGGGGTTCACCAGGGGGAGGCCGGGATTCCTTCGTCGGGTGGGGGAATTCCTGGGGGTGGTGGAGTCCGACGCACCGCTGGAGATCACCTTCCGGGATGTGGCGCCTGACGAGGTGGACACCGTCTTCCGGGCTCTGGAGATCTCCCTTCCCCAGCTTGAGCCCGGGGCGTACACTCTCCATGTGGAGGTGTCTGTCCCCGGCCGCGAGCCTGCCCTATCCAGTCGGCCCATCCTGGTGGAGGAAGGGAGCGGGGAGTCCTGACTGACCCAGACCGGAGTCCATCCCATGAGCACGTTCAAGGAGGAAGCCTCGGCGTTTCTGGACCATCGTCCCCTGGCGGTGGCAGGGGTGTCCCGGGAGGGCGGAGGCCCCGCCAATCTCATCTACACGCGCCTTCGGGACGCGGGGCATTCGGTGTTCCCGGTAAATCCGGCAGCGGATGAGGTGGAAGGGGACCGCTGCTATCCGTCGGTCGAGGCGCTCCCGGAGGGCGTTCAGGGGGTCATCTTCGCCGCTCCTCCCACCGCCGGACCCGATACCGTGCAGGCCTGTCTGGAGCGGGGCATTCCCCGGATCTGGTTCCACCGATCCTTTGGCCAGGGGAGCTGGTCGGAGGAGGCGGTCCGTCGAGCCCGGGAGGGAGGGATGGAGGTACTGGAGGGGGGCTGCCCCATGATGGTCATGGAACCGGTGGACGTGGCCCACCGGTGTATGCGCTGGGTGCTCGGGGTGACCGGGAAGCTGCCGGGGCGGTAACCAGGTGGCCTCCGCCGGAGGGGCGCGCCCCCTCTGGCGGAGGGGTTTACCCGGAGCGGCCGGTCTGCGCTTCCGCCAGTACCCGGTCCAGTACACCCTGGAGGGCCTCCAACTCCCTCCTCACCCGCGGGATTCGGGCCTCTCCCTCCACATCCAGACTTGCCAGGAGCGCCCGGGCCCCCAGGGTGGCGGCGCTTTCCCGTAGTGAGCGCTCGAGTCCTTCCTCCAGTTCTCCCTGGATCTCCAGGGTTTCCCTGGCATCCCTGCTGCAGTTGCTGAAGGCCTTCACCGTCCCCAGGAAGGCCGGTCGGGAGATCCCCAGACGGCGCTGGGCGGTGTCGGGGTTCTCCAGCCGGGGTGGATGCTTGGCCAGGGCCTTCTCCAGCCGGGTCAGGATCTCGCTGGGGCGGTCGATGGGTTTCAGGATCCACCCGACGGAGTGGAGGCGGGCCGCCTCCATGACCGCTTCCTTCCGCGAGACCCCACTGATGAATAGTACCGGCAGGTCAGACCACTCGGGTCGGTCCCGGAGGCGTCGCACCAACTCAAGCCCATCCATCCCCGGCATCATGACGTCGCTCACCAGGAGTCGGATCTCCGGGTGTTCTTCCAGGATGCGCAGGGCTTCCTCGCCCGTGCCCGCAGAAAGCACCTCCTCTCCGGTGCGCTCGGCGATGTTCCGGAGCAGGAGGAGGGTGACCTCCGTATCTTCTACGATGAGGATGCTCATGGGCGCATCGCCACCTCATCGTCGGCGCCTGCGAGCCCGCCCTCGGCCAGGACCAGGAGGAGGGTTCGCTGGATGGCGATGTGCCCGTCCCGGTTGAGCCACCACTCATCCAGGGAGTGGGTGCCGCCACCGGCACCGCCCCGACCAATGGTCACGGCCGGAATTCCAAGGGCGATGGGGACGTTGGAGTCGGTGGAGGAGCGGGTAAGGCGGGGCTCGAAGCCGAAGTGGTCCACCGACGCCATGGCCCGCTGCACGAAGGGATCCGAGGGGTCGATCTCCCCCGAAGGCCGGTCGCCCACCTGCTCCACCTCCACCTCCAGCGCCGGGCCGTCCATGATGACGGCGTTCTGCTCGGCCAGGGCGCGCTCCACCGAATCCAGGAAGATCCGGTCGATCCCCGACAGACGCTCCGCATCGACAGAGCGCATGTCCACCTCCATCCACGCCTCGTAGGGGATGGAGTTCACCGAAGTGCCGCCCCCGATCCGGCCCACGTTGTAGCTGGTACGGGGGCCATCCGCCACGAATGGGGCCGCCTCCTCGTCGAAGATCTCGATGGCCCGGCCCAGGGCGTGGGCCGGGTTCCCCAGCCCGAAGGCGCCCCAGGAGTGCCCGCCGGGACCCTGGAAGGTGACCCGGTAGCGCCGGGAACCCAGCGCCTGGTTCACCACGGCGGCGTCGCCGCCTCCATCCACGGAGATGAAGGCGTCGATACGTGGGCCGCCCTCCCGGAAGAGGTGCTTCACCCCCCGCAGGTCGCCCAGCCCCTCCTCGCCCACCGTCCCCACGAACCAGACGTCGTGCTCGGTCTCAAGGTCCAGCTCATTCATTGTTCGCAGAACGGTGAGGACCATGGCCAGCCCCCGGGAGTCGTCCCCCACCCCCGGGGCGAAGAGAGTGTCGCCGCGGAACTGCACTGTGACGTCCGTGCCCTCGGGGAAGACCGTATCCAGGTGGGCCGAGAGAACCAGGGTCCGCTCTCCGCCGCTGCCCCTCCGGATGGCGATGGCGTTGCCCTCCTCGTCCAGAAAGGCTTCATCCACTCCCAGCGCCTGGAGCATCCCAAGGTAGGCCTCGGCCCGCTCCTCCTCCATGAAGGGAGGCGCAGGGATCTCTGTGATGGTGACCAGGTTGTCCATGGTCCAGGGTTCCAGCTCCTCGATCCGCTGGAAGGCGGTCTGGACCCGGGGGTCCTGGGCCAGGGCCCGGACCTCGTCCCGGTACCGCTCCTGGATCCCCGGGGCCTCCTGGATGTCCCAGGACCCGGCGTCACCGTGGGGCATCGCCGGGGCGGAGGCTCCCTCCGAGGAGGAGGTCTCGGCGACGGCGTCGGTGCACCCTGCCGCACCCAGGCTCAATGCCAGAGCCAGAGCACAGGATGCGGCGGCAGGGAACCCGGGGCGCAACCGTCGAGCCGGTACCCTGGTGCTTAAGGGAGCGGGAGACCGGGTGATGGGGGGAAGGCTGGGGGGCATGGAGATCTCCGGATCAAGGATGCGGGAAAAGGCCGAAGATATGGCCCGCTCAGACCTCACGCGATGGTGACGGAATCATCAAGGTAGACGTCCTGGACAGCGTTCAGGATACGGATGCCCTCCTCCATGGGTCGCTGGAATGCCTTCCGCCCGGTGATGAGTCCCATCCCCCCTGCCCGCTTGTTGATGACTGCGGTCCGAACGGCCTGCTGGAGGTCATTCTCTCCCGAGCCCCCGCCGGAGTTGATGAGCCCTCGGCGTCCCATGTAGCAGTTGACCACCTGATAGCGGGTCATGTCGATGGGGTGATCGGTGCTCAGACGGCCGTAGATGCCGGAGTGATCCTTGGCGTACGAGCCGTCCTTGGACTCCCGAACCGCCCGGTACCCGCCGTCCAGGGTGGGCTGCTTTTGCTTGATGATGTCAGCCTCGATGGTCACGCCAAGGTGGTTGGCCTGCCCCGTGAGGTCCGCCGACTCCTCGTAGTTCTTCCCCCCGATCTTGAACTCGGGGTTCCGGACGTAGCACCAGAGGATGGTGAAGAGCCCGAGCTCGTGGGCGTGGGAGAACATCTCCGAGATCTCCTGGAGCTGGCGGGTCGACTCGTCGGAACCCCAGTAGATGGTAGCACCCACGCCGATGCACCCCATGTTGAAGGCATCCTCGATGCGGGCGTACGGCACCTGATCGAAGCGGTTCGGATAGGTGAGGAGTTCGTTGTGGTTCAGCTTCAGGATGAAGGGGATCCGGTGGGCGTACTTCCGCGCCACCGACCCGAGTACGCCGTAGGTGCTGGCTACCCCGTTGCACCCGCCCTCAATGGCCAGGCGGACGATGTTCTCCGGGTCGAAATAGGCCGGGTTCGGGGCGAAGGAAGCTCCGCCTGAGTGTTCGATCCCCTGGTCCACCGGGAGGATGGAGAGATATCCGGATTCTGCCAGGCGACCGGTGTCGTAGAGGGCCTGAAGGTTCCTGAGAACCCTGGGACTCCGGTCCGAAGGGCCCCACACCCGGTCCACGAAATCCGGGCCAGGGAGATGGAGGGAATCCGCCGGCACGGTCTCGCACCGGTGGGTCAGGAGGTCTTCGGCTTCAGGGCCAAGCAGGTCGGCGACGTCAATCTGGGACATGGGAGCTCTCGGAGTGGAGGGCGGGTTCCTCTACAATCGCATATCGTCTCAAGTTTTGAAGCTAGTCCCGCCCTGAGCCCCTCACAAGAATCGGCTCATCCTCGGCTCCACCGCCCCACCGGCGGTGCGCTGACCGGGTCGCCCAGGTGCCGGAGGTAGTCGATGAGGGCATCCACATCCACCACTCCGGTGCGCTCCAGTCGCCCTCGTCCCAGCGCCTCGTACCCGTCTCCCCCGGCAGCCAGGAACTCGGTGGTGCCGATGGTGAGCGTGTCGTTCGGCGCCACCGTCGTGCCGTCGTACCGGGTGATGGAGGTGATGCGACGGCCGTCCGGGGCGCCGGGGTCGTAGTGAATCCGAAGTCCGGACACATGGACCCAGGGCTCGCCGGATTCGGTGAGGCCGAACTCCAGGATCTCCCGGAGGAGGGTCCCATCCACCTCTATCCGGACGAGCTCGTTCTGGAAGGGTTGGAACTCGTAGAGGACTCCGAAGCTCACGGGGCCCGCCGGGAGGCTCCTGCGCAGCGACCCGTTGTTCACGAGCCCCACGTCGGCTCCGGTGGCCCAGCGCTGCGCGTCGGCCAGGAGGTTTCCGGCGGGGTTCTCCCGGGCCCGCCGTTCCTCGTTGGAGAAGGGTTCGGCGAGCTCCGCCACCGTCTCCTCCAGGGTGGGCCCCACCTCCGCCACCCACTCGTCCACCACCCGGGTGAGCATGGTGTCGGGATCAACCTGGCGGGCCCGGGGCGGAAAGACGGCGGCGTGGATCGGGCGTACCCCGGTGGCCGTGCGCTCCAGATGGGCCACGGCGATCCCCTCGGTGTAGGCGGGCGCCTGAAGAAGCAGGGTTCCGTCCACCTCCACCAGGTTGCGGGCATGGGTGTGGGCTCCCAGGAAGAGATCCACCCCCTCCCCTGCCTCCCGGAGGATGTCCACGGCCGGCCCCTCGCACCCGGTGGACGGCTCGTCCGGTGCGACGCCCGGGTCGGCGCAGATGGCTCCCACGTGGGCCAGCGCCACGAGGAAGTCCACCCCCTGATTCCTGACCACGGGGACGGTCCGGCGAAGGGCTTCCGCTTCGTCCGAGAAGGTCAGATCCTCGGTTCGACCGGCGATGACCACCTCCGGAGTGGAGGAAAGGGCGATTCCCACCACCCCCACACGGATCCCCTCCCGCTCCACAATGACCCAGGGGTGGAACCAGTCGGGGGGATCGTCGGGGTCCGGCCCGTGGATATTGGCCGCCAGCCACGGGAAGTGGCTCTCCTCGACACGGGCCCGAAGGGTGTCCAGCCCCCAATCGAACTCGTGGTTCCCCAGGACCGCCGCGTCGTACCCCTGGCGGTTGTGGATGTCGATGAGGGGGCGTCCCCAGGCCAGATTGGAGATGGCCGTACCCTGCATGATGTCTCCCCCGGAGAGGACCAGGGTCGGGCCATCGAAGCGGACCCGGAGAGAGTCCAGGTGCGCCGCCACCACAGCGGCTCCGCCCACAGTGTCTGAGTCCACCACCTGGGGCAGGAGGCGGCCGTGGACGTCGTTGGTGTGGACGATCTGGACGCGGAGTGGCCGCCGTGGATCCGGGAGTACCTCCCGGGGTCCAGCCGTATCCTGGATGCCCGGGTCCGGAGAAGGGGGCTCCGGTGTCCCCGGCGCGCAGGCGCCCAGCGCCAGTACCGGGGCCGCCAGGAGGGTGAGGAGGCTCTTCCGGAACACTCCGGGGGAGCGGGTCGACGACGTCATGACGGTGTCTCCCAATGGGAAGTCCATGTGGTTCCCGGGGAGTGCCGCCAGTAGCGCATCAATAGCGAAGTAGCGTCGCCCCCCAGGTGAATCCGGCTCCGAAGGCCGCCAGGCAGACCAGGTCGCCCCGCTCTACCCGCCCTTCCTCCACCGCCTCGGAGAGGGCGATGGGGATGGACGCGGCGGTGGTGTTTCCGTACCGCTCGATGTTGGAGGCCACCTTCTCTTCCGGCAGCTCCATCCGCCGCCGCACCGCCTCGGTGATGCGGGCGTTGGCCTGATGGGGGACCAGGAGCTTCAGCTCCGATGCCGGGGTCCCCGTCGCCGTGAGTACTTCCTGGATGGCTTCCGGGAACCGGCGGACGGCGTTGCGGAAGACCTCCCGCCCGTTCATGTGGGGCGCCGTGTCGCCGGCGGCGATGTCCTCCGCCGATACGAAGGGGACCTGGAGCGAACCGGGCTTCCGGACGCACAGGTCCAGGGCGTTGGCACCGTCGCTGTGGAGGCTATGGGCCAGGAAACCCCGCTCGTCGTCGCTGGCCTCCACACAGGCAGCACCGGCGCCGTCGCCGAAGAGGACCGCTGTGTCCCGCCCGTCGTCATCCATACGAAGGCCCCTGGACTGGACCTCGGCTCCCACCACCAGGATCCGCCGGTACTGGCCGGCCCGGATAAGGGCGTCAGCCACCGAGAGGGCATACACGAACCCGGTGCACTGGGTCCTGAGATCCAGGGCGCCGATGGGGCCCAGTCCGAGCTGATGCTGGAGGCGGGCGCCATTCCCGGGGAAGAAGAGGTCCGGCGAAAGGGTGGCGAAGAGGATGAACTCCACATCGTCCGGCTCCCAGCCGGCATTCTCCAGCGCCTTCCGGGACGCCGCTTCCGCCAGGTCGGTGCACGACGTGCCGTCATCCACGAAGCGTCGCTCCCGGATTCCGGTGCGCTCCCGGATCCACTCGTCCGAGGTGTCCATGAGCTGGGCCAGATCGTCGTTTGTGACGACCCGTGGGGGCAGGTGGTGGCCAAGGCCGGCGATGCGGGCACGAGGGGGAAGCCCGTGGTCCATGCGCTCTCCTCTTCTGGTCCGGACAGTGGGGGGGGCGGGGCCGCGCTCAAAGAGAGGCAGTCCGTGCCCGCTCCCCCCAAGCCTGGAAGGTGACGGCTCCGTAACGGTCTGGGTACGAACGAGATCGAAGCTACCGGTCGCCTGGAGGGGTGGCAACCGCTCCGGGGAGGGGCGCCGAAGGGTCCACTTGCTCCCGGTAGAGACGCTCCAGCGCCTCGGTGGGATCCAGGGTGAGGCCACCATGCACCGGAGAGGACTGAAGCACATCGGAGCGGGGGGCGGTGAGCCAGTGAAAGCGCTCTGACGGCGGTGCCAGACCCACCGCAGCGTGGCCCGCCGTGGGATCCTCCTCCCCGCGGCAGACCGCCTCGAAGGCCTGCAGGTACCGGAGAATCAAGCGGGCGTCCAGCCCGGGCACCCGTTCCCTGAGGTGTGCCTCATCGGATAGGGCCCTCATCCCGAGAAACCCGGCCCTCCGGGCGTGGAGAACCACGGCCACATTGACGCAGGCGCCCAGGTGGACGCGGGGGACCACGCGGAGAACCGCCCAATCGTAATCCACGAGGCCGGTTGGTTCATCGGCCGGCGACGACGCCCGATCCGTCGACGGGACGGGACCCGGTGAGTCTTCCGCGAAGGGCTCCCTCCCCGCCGATGGCTCCCGCGACCCTTCCCCGGACGGGGGGCCAGGATTCCGGTTCATCGACGGGCCTCCAGATGGCGGGGGCGGGCGCTGAGTTGGGCCTTCCTCAGGACCTCTCCTTCCTGCACGAAGGCGCGGGGCGATTCGAGCCGCTCCACGAGGAAGCGCCGATAGCGGTCGCGGTGAGCCTCCGTGGAGCTGAATTCGTCTCCCAGGAGGGGATCTTCGAGGAGCGCATCCGGGATCCGGGCCAGGGCCCGATCCACAGAGTCGGCCCCGAGGTGCTCCATCATTTCCCGATCCACCTCCTCCAGCGATGAGGCCCGTCCCAGGAGGACGTGCCGGTCCAGATGACGGAAGGGAGCCACCGTGCGGGCGTGGTCCATCCGGGGCCAGTTGAAGTGGCCGTAGAGGGCGGCCCCGTGGTCGATGAGCCAGGGACGGCCTCCATGGATCATGAGGTTCGGGTTTCGGGGGGTCCGGTCGGGATTCGTGATCCAGGCGTCGAACCAGACGATCCGCGCCGCCAATTCCGGCGGGATCAATTCGGCCACCGCCCGAGACTCGTAATTCAGCGCTCCTTCCAGGTACCGGATCCCCATGTTCACCCCCCGACTTGCCTTCAGGAGGTCCTGGATCTCCGGATCCCGTTCCAGGCGTCCTAGCGCCTCCGGGACGTGGATGGCGGCGATCGCGGGAACCGGGAGGCCCGCCTCCCGGGCCAGTTCGCCCACCAGCACTTCGGCGATGAGGGCACGGGCACCCTGTCCCGCACCCCGGAACTTCACCACCCAGAGGGATCCGTCCTCCACCTCCACCACAGCCGGAAGGGTGCCCCCCTCCCGGAGAGGCACCACGTAGCGGGTGGCAGTGAGACGAGGAAGGGAAAGGGAGTCGGTCATCGCCGGATGGCCGTCAGGTTCCGGATCCGCTCCCTGACCTCCCGGGTCAGCCCTGCTCTCTCCACATGGGTCCAGAGGAGGTCCACCATCTCCCGGTCCACCCACCCCGGCGGTGTGCCCATGCGGGGCGTGGAGAGTCCCTGTGCCTCCCGGAAGCCGTCCACCGCCTCCACCAGGGCGGCGTCGTAGCGGCGGAGTTCAGCTACCGGCGGGAGTTCGGGTTCATCGGCCCGGTAGTGGCCCAGGGCGTGGAGGAGAATCCGGAGTTGGATCACATCGTTCCCCTCGGGGAGTTGGAGCTCTCGGAAGCCCAGGGTTCCTGAGACGGCATCGTACTGGCGGCGGAGTTCGGCCACCGGGGTGGGGTGCTCGCACACATTGAGGTTGGTGGAGATCCCGTCGTCCCGGAGGGCGCCGCCCTCCCTCGGGTCGGCCACCAGGAGAGCGGCAGACTGGAGCCGGCCTGCCCGGGCATCGCCGCCTGCCGCCTGACCGGACTCCAGCGCCTCCACCAGGCGGTCTGCCAGGTGCCGGCCCGATCCCCGGCTAGCCTCGAAGACACGGGCCACCTCATCCACCACCTCATGGCCCACCAGGAGGTTGCCCTGGGCCACGAAGTCCTCTCCTGCCCGGTGCCCGGCCCACGCCGTGGTGCCCTCGCCGGTGAATTGGGCCGTGGACCCGTCCACCCCGATGACCCCTACCTGGCGACGCTCCCGATCCTCGTCGGCCTCGATCCTCATGCGGAGAGCCTCCTCGGCGGAAATGCCTTCCTCCAGCAGATCCAGGAGTTCTGGCCCGTACGCCATGCGCGTCCAGGCCTGTGTGGCCACCGCCCCCACACCGGCCCGGACCCAGGGCACAGCATTTCCTACGCACGCCACCCGAGTGGTTACGGCGACCCCCGACTCGCCGGTCTCGAAGTCCACGGCGGCGATGGAGAAGGTATGGAAGAGGGGGTCTTCCAGAGCTGCCGGAGGAGGCGTCTGCCCAGCCACAGGCGGGGAGCCGATCCCGGTGCCCAAAACAACCAAGGCCAGGAGGAGGCCGGTGAGCGCCGGGTGGGAGGTGCGGCGGGAAGGGGGCATGAGGGACTGTTGGGTCGAGGGGCGAATCGGGGCGTCCAGTGGCCGGCGCCGTGGTTTCCGCGGAACTTCGGGGAATGTACAACCTACCACCATCGAATTCGATGGTGGCCCGGAGGGCGGGCCTTTACCTACAAGGAAGCCGCATGACACGTCGGTCGATCTGCATCTGTGGAAGCGTACCATTCGCTGGTCTGTTCCTGGTGGCCCTGGCAGCCTGCGAGGCACCGGCGCCTGCCGGTGAAGAGGAGTCCGCTTCACCGGCAGGCGTTGCAAGCGCGGAGCCCCCTTCCCACCTCGTCCCCCGCTGGATCGGGGACGAGGGAGCGCCGGAGTTCGAGGACGGGGCGGTGCGCTTCCGAGACATAAGTCAGGTCATGAACGGGATCGGGACGGCGGGATCCATTCATCGGGCCAGTGAGATGGGCCATGCCAACTACCGTGACGAACTCTCCGGCGGGCCCATGGCGGAACGGGGCAGGGCGTGGTTGGAGCTGTCCGGGATGCTTCAGCAGAGCTTCATCATCGACGAGCGTGTTGCCGGACGCCTTCGGATTCCCGAGGAGACTCCAGATGTGTGGCGCGCCGAGTCGGCCACCCTCGAGGATCTCGCCATCGGCGCCTCGTCATACCTTATCCATCATCGCGCCGGGCGCTGGTCTGACCACGGGCTCGAGGCGATCCTGACCTACGCGCCCACCCCCCTCATGGTGGCGCCTGGCCTGCAGGTGCTTCGGGATCACCACCGGAACGGCCTCTTCTTCCCCACCCCGGAGGCGGAATCAACGGATCTTGGCAGCATGGCCTTCGGGATGTCGGCCCTCCGCGGTCACATCTACGCCTGGGTCCGGGAGCAGAAGCCGGGGTCCGACGATGACCACGGTAGGGTCTCCGAGGATCGATTGGAGATTTCGTTGGGGGTGGGAAGGGAAGAACTGCTGGGGATCTCCCGGGCGGTGGCGCTCCAATTGGATGAGGCGTGGGATGAGGAGGTGGGGATGTACCGGTTCCCTGGGGCCAACGGCACTCCAGGCGGCGGCACCGCGAGGCGATACGTTCGCGTGGACCTCACCGAGTTGGGCGCCCTCCTGAGGGGCCAGAAGGCAATCTGGGAGATGCTCTACGTGTTCGGGGATGACGAGGATCGGGAGCGGGCCCGGATTATGGCGGAACGGAGCACCGGGATTCTCATGGCGACTATGGAGTTGACCCGTCCCTGGGGTCTTCCCAGCCGCCTCCGCTTCGGTCCGAACGGGATCGCGCCAGAGCGGGATGAGGTGGATGTGGAGGCGCTCTGGGTCTTCGTGAACGACCTGACCGGGGGCTTCAGTTGGAATCGGGAGCGGGAGGGCACGGCGCGTCTTCTCTCCCGGTTTGCGCCTGAGGCGCTGGAGGCGGTGGGGCGTTTCACCGATGAAGTGCTGGTGGGCGCCCTCGAGCATCATCTGGACGCCGAGGGGATCCCCATGGCCGTTGTCTGCTATGCCGAGGGGAGCCCTCGGGATGCCCGGAGAAGTCCGGCGGTGGTGGGGGCCTTCCTCACCGCTGCGGCCAACGCCTACACGACGGGTGAGGCCTTCGCCCCTCCGGAGCGCTGGGAGGGTTCTGACCCGGCGCGGGAGGAAACAGGCCGGGAGAGCGCCGATGCGGGACCGGAAGTTCTTACCCGAGCCCTCTACGACGCCCTGATCCGGAATGTGGAGTTCCTGGAGGATGTGGCGCTCCGCCCCGGAGATGCGGTTCCGTGACCGTCCTCCCGGCCCCCAGAGGCGTTCTGCGGTGGCTCACCCTCCTGCTGGTGTCGATGCTCCTCATGGTCTCCGGTGCCTGCGCGGCTCGGGCTCCCGCCCCCCTTCATGACCTCCCGGAGGCCGTGTCCGTGACCACGGCCGGCCCCAGCAATAGTTTGATCCATGCGACCCGAACCAGTGCGGGTGTCATCCTTGTGGATCTGGGATGGTGGGGGGCTGAGGAGCCGCTGGAAGAGGAACTGGCGCGGCTCGGGGTGGGGTTGGATGATGTGACGGATGTGCTCCTGACCCACGCCCACCGGGACCACATCCGGGCCTGGCCCCTGGTGAGCCACGCCGTCTTCCACATGGCTCGGGCCGAGGTCGATCACTTCCACGGAGTGGCCGAGCCGGAGGCGGTGGTCCCCAGGGTTGCCGACCGGCTGCTGCCGCCTGAGCGCCCCGCTCCCGGTGAGGTGGAGGTTCAGGCGTTCTCAGGTGACACGATGCTGGTCTTCGGGGCAGATACGGTGCGGACCTTCCTGGTCCCGGGGCATACCGCCGGGAGCGCCGCCTACCTCATGGGAGAGGTGCTATTCGTGGGCGATGCCGTGGCCCATACCCTCACCGGTGGCCCCCAGCCGGCCCTGGCACTCTATTCGGACGATGCGGCGCTGGCTCGGGAGAGCCTCCATACCCTTCGGGCCCGGCTCCGGAACCTGGGGCTGGAGCCCGCCTGGATCTGCACCGCCCACGCCCGCTGCGAGGAGGGTGGAGACGCCTTCTGGGACCGGGTGCTGGCCTTCTACTGACAGCCGGCACCCGGCCCAGAGACGTTACGCCTCCCGTCCGGCAATCAGCGCAGGTTCAGGAGGGTCGCCAGATTGGCGTCAGGGTCCATGACCGGAGTGATCCGGCCCTCGGCGGAGGTCAGGAGCGCCGTGACCCCCGGGCCATGGCCGGCCACACGGCTCTTCCCATGGCTAATGACCCCGATGGTGACCGCCCCCTCCAGATAGATGCGTCCGTGGGTGTTGTCGGCGTCGATGATGGCCACAATGTCTCCCATCCGGAGGCTGTTCAGGTTGTAGCGCTCATTCACCCCCTCGTCGAACATCTGGATGTCGTAGTCACCGGAGGCCACATGATTCCGGCCCAGCCCCGACCCCATGACCTTGGCCGGCACGAGGTGGGTCACCGGGACCTGGAGCATCCCGTCCCCATCCACCCCCATCCCGGCGGCGTTCAGGGCGTCCAGGAGGCGCGGGCTCATGTTCCGGATGGCCACTCCCTCCACATTGGTGGCCTCCATCCCCAGTCCGATGGCCCGTACCTGCATCCGGTCGCCGATGACCAGATCGTCGTAGACCGCGTCGGGGAACTCCACCATCACATTGTCGATGCCTCCATGCTTCCCGATGACCGTGCCTACGGCTCCCCTGGCTTCGCCGGAGACGATCCGGACCTCATTGCCGATCTGGGCCAGGACGTTCAGGGCGTGGCGCTCCGCGTCCGATGGGTGGGACATGCTCACCCCCGGTTCAATGTGGTCACCGGCCATGTCGATGGCCGTGTCTCCCACCCGGAAGTTGTAGACGATGCTGCTGGTGCCGGGGATGGTGAGGATGGAGCCGTCGGGAGCGATCCGGTAGGGCGGATTCGGGAAGGTGGGGGCCCGGATCTCGCCCAGCGCCGCCATCTCCACCAGGTGGTCCCGGTTCACCTCCAGGGGACGGAGGTCTTGGGCGGCGGCGGATTCCGGCGTCAGGACAGGGGTCAAAGCGACCAGGGTGGCGACGGAGAGGGTGGAAATCGTGGGAGAGAGACGACGCATCGAAGGACTTCTCCTGTTCAAAGGACTTCTCCTGTTCAGGGGGAACGATCAGCGTAGCCTTCGGGGATGAAAGCTCACCGCAGCCTTCGGAAGCGGACGATCGGCGCAGGCTGCGCGGTCAACGATCAGTTCAAGCTAGGGGAGTATCCATATGGGCGCCAAGAATCTCTTCCAGGTGGACGCGGGTCCTGAATGGTCCGGGGAACTGGTGGATGACCTCCTCATCCGCCCCGGCGTGCGCATCGAACGGATCGTCTCCCGGGGGGATGCCTCGCCTGACGGGTTCTGGTACGACCAGGAAGAGGCGGAGTGGGTGGTGGTCCTGACCGGTGCCGCAGTTGTTTCCCTTGAGGATCCCCAGGAGGATCGGCGCCTGGGTCCCGGGGATCACCTCTTCATCCCTGCCCACCGGCGTCACCGGGTGGCGTGGACTGCTCCCGGGGAAGACACCATCTGGCTTGCGGTCTTCTGGAGCCCTGGCGGCATAAACAGTGACCCCCCGCCACCGGACCGGTGACGGGGGGTCAATCTGCCCCTGCTCGCCAGGAGTGATTCAACTCGACTCCCGGAGAGCGCTACCTGGAACTGGAGCGATCAGTACCGCTCCGCCTCCAGCCACCACTGCTCCGGCGAACGCCAGAGGCTGGACCTGAGGAGTTCCTTCATGAAGATGAACTCCTTGGGGAGCCGGTCGTAGAGGCGGGCGAAGAACTCATCGTGACCCAAAACCTCACCCTTCCATTTCTCCCGGTCGACCCGCATGAGCTGGTGGAACTCCTCCTCGGAGAACCCATTCATTCCGGTCCAGTCGATGTCCTTGTACCGGGGCATCCACCCCAGGGGACTCTCCACTGCCCGAGCCCGGCCGCGCACCCGCTCCACGATCCACTTCAGGACCCGCATGTTCTCGCCGAAGCCGGGCCACATGAAGTTCCCGTCCTCGTCGACCCGGAACCAGTTCACGCAGAACATGCGCGGAGAATCAGGCAGGTCCCGGCCGAAGTCGAGCCAGTGGTTGATGTAGTCTGCCATGTGGTAGCCGGCGAAGGGCAGCATGGCGAAGGGGTCTCGGCGGACCTTACCCACCGTCCCGGCCGCCGCCGCCGTCATCTCCGACCCCATGGTGGCCGCCATGTAGACGCCAAAGTTCCAGTTCGCCGCCTGGTAGACCAGGGGCACCGTGTCACCGCGACGCCCCCCGAAGATGAAGGCGCTGATGGGAACTCCGGTGGGGTCTTCCCACGCCGGGTCGATGCAGGGGCACTGTCCCGCCGGCGCAGTGAAGCGGGCATTGGGGTGGGCCGCTGTCTTCCCGCTGGACGGATCGAAGGGGTTGCCCTGCCAGTCGGTGAGGTTCGCCGGCGGCTCCTTGGTGAGCCCCTCCCACCACACGTCCCCGTCGTCGGTCAGGGCGCAGTTGGTGAAGATCGAGTTGGCATTGAGGGATGCCATGGCGTTCGGGTTCGACTTCTCGTTTGTGCCCGGTGCCACGCCGAAGAACCCGGACTCGGGGTTGATGGCCCGGAGGCGCCCCTCCGGGTCCTTCTTGATCCAGGCGATGTCGTCGCCGATGGTGGTGACCTTCCAGTCCTGGAGGCCCTCCGGCGGGATCAGCATGGCGAAATTCGTCTTTCCGCAGGCGCTGGGGAAGGCGGCGGCCACGTAGGTCTTCTCTCCCTTGGGCGACTCCACCCCCAGGATCAGCATGTGTTCGGCGAGCCACCCTTCATCCCGGGCCATGGTGGAGGCGATGCGCAGGGCGAAGCACTTCTTCCCCAGAAGGGCATTCCCGCCGTACCCGCTGCCGTAGGAGATGATGCTCCGCTCCTCGGGGAAGTGGGTGATGTACTTCTCCGGGTTGCAGGGCCACGGCACGTCTTCCTGTCCCTCTTCCAGCGGTGCGCCCACCGAGTGGAGGCAGCGCACGAAGTCCGGGTCATCGCCCAGGGCGTCCAGGACCTCCTTCCCCATGCGGGTCATGATCCGCATGTTCACCACCACGTAGGCCGAGTCGGTGATCTCCACCCCGATCTCGGAGATGTCCGAGCCGATGGGACCCATGCTGAAGGGAATCACGTACATGGTGCGCCCCTTCATACACCCATCCATGAGCCCGTTCAGGATGCCCTTCATCTCGTCCGGGTCCATCCAATTGTTGGTGGGGCCCGCATCCTCCTTGCGTCGGCTGCAGATGTAGGTGCGGCCTTCCACCCGGGCCACGTCGCTGGGGTCGGAGAAGGCGGCATAGCTGTTCGGGCGCTTCTCCGGGTTGAGCCGGGTGAAGGTACCTCCGTCCACCAGAAGTTGGCAGAGATCCTCGTTCTCCTGCTCGCTTCCATCGACCCAGTGGATGGAGGCCGGTTTGGTAAGCGCGGCAACATCCTGGACCCAGTCGATGAGGTCCTGATTCCGTACCCAGTCGGGGTGGTTCACGTGGCGACTCCAGTTCATAGTCGTATAGTAGAGGGCCTGCGGGATCCTGAGCGTGTCGAGGCCTGCGGACACCGCCGCCCGGATTCCCATGGTTTCCGAGTCAGGTGAGGCATCACCGGACAGTGCGTCGGAGATCTGAGGTTAGAAACGCTCAGGGCGATGTGCAAGGCGTGGCTGTTTCGCAAGCCTACGGTTCGCCGGCATCGGTCGGACCAGGGCGTTCACCGCCGAGAAGGCTCGATCAGGGGCAAGATCCATGGAGGGTGGAGTGATCCGGTCGATTCAATTTCCCAGTGGCGATGGTCTCTGCTTCGGCGATCTGCACCTCCCCGACGGCGCCGGGGTAGCTCCCTCCAGGCTGCCCACCGTGGTCATGGCTCACGGGATTGGCGCGGAACGGCGTTTCGGACTCGACGCCTTCGCCGGACGCTTCGCAGCCCGGGGATTCGCCGTTCTCGTCTTCGACTACCGGCATCTGGGCGAGAGCCCTGGCGACCCCCGCGGTCTGGTGAGTCCGTTCCGCCAGCTTCAGGATTACCGAGCCGCCCTGGATTTCGTCCGTTCCGACCCTGCCCTGGACGGAGAGCGGATCGCCCTGTGGGGCACCTCGTTCTCCGGGGGACATGTGCTGGCCCTGGCAGCGGAGGCCCCCCCGGGCGTTCGAGCCGTGGTGTCGCAGATCCCCTTCGTGAGCGGGTGGGCCAGCACCCTGGCGTACCCCCTCCGGTATCATCTCCCCGCCGTCTTTCGTGGGGTCGTGGATGGGCTCCGCGGCCTGCTCCGGATCTCCCCGCTGACGGTCCCGGTGGTGGCGCCCCAGGGACTGGCGCTCCTGGCCTCACCTGATTCCCACAAGGGGTACACCGCCATGATCCCCGAGGATGCCCGGTGGTCAGGGCGGGTTCCGGCCCGGGTTTTCCTGGAGATCCTCCGCTACCATCCCGGGCGGCGGACAGGTGCCATCAGGGTCTCCACCCAGGTGGTGGTGGCCATGGAGGATGCCATTTGCCCGCCTAGCGCGACCCGGAAGGTGGCAGGACGGATCCCCGGCGTGGAGCTCCACGACTTCCCCATGGGACACTTCGATCCCTACGTGGAGCCGTGGTTTGGACGGGTATCGGGGATCCAGGTGGAATTCCTGGAGACCCATCTGCGGGGGGACGGTTGAGCGGGCCGGCGGGACTTCCGGTGTGCCGCCCGGCGCTCGCTCTGGCGCTGGTGTCGGCGGTAGCGCTACACCCCGGCCCATTGTCAGCCGGCGCCGTGTCGCCGCCCGCCGCTGCGGAGTGGCCGTTGATATCGGACGCCGACGGCGTCGGCCCCACAGCCGACCTTCCCCTCCCGGGGTCACCGGATTTCCAGGTTGCCGATGACCCCCTGGATCAACTCCGGGCAATCTATGCCCGCATTCCAGGGCTCCAGGATGTGGAGCTTCACCGGGAGGGGGTGATCCTGGAGGTGCGGGGGCGGGCTCTCTCCGTGGAGGATCGGGACGACGCAATCCGGTATGCCCGGGAGGTGGTTCCCGGCATCGTGTACGTGGATTCCCGGGCGCTGGTGGTGGAGACGGATCTGCGGCGGCGCCTGCAGCCGGCGGTGGAGCGGACCCGGGAGAAGGGCATGGCCTTCCTCCGCTTCCTTCCCTCGCTCCTGCTCGGGCTGGTGGTGGTGGTTGCCGGGGCCGTCCTCGGAGGGTGGCTGTCGCAGCGTCGATTCCCGTTCCGTCGGGAAAACCCGAATCCCTTTGTGGAGAATCTGGTACGGCAGGCGGTGCGGGCCGGGGTCCTCCTTTTGGCGGTGGTCCTGGCGCTTGACCTCATGGGGATCGCGGCGCTGGTGGGCGCCGTCCTGGGAGCCGCAGGTGTGCTGGGGATCGCAGTGGGTTTCGCCTTCCGGGACATCGTGGAGAACTACCTTGCCGGGATCCTCCTCTCCATCCGACAGCCTTTTGCCGTCCGGGACCATGTCCGCCTGGCCGGGGAGGAAGGCAGGATCGTACGGCTCACCGGGAAGGAGACCGTCCTCATGACGCTGGACGGCAACCATGTGCAGGTTCCCAACGCCACCGTCTTCAAGTCGGTCATCACGAACCTGACCCGGAACCCTCGCCGGCGGTTCGTCTTCACCGTGGATGTGGCGTCGGACGAGGTCCTGGATGTGGCCCTGGGCGTGGCTCGGGAGACGCTGGTGGGTTTGGGGGGCATCCTGGCCCAGCCAGCCCCAGCCGTCAGGGTGCAGGAGTTGGGTGACTCGTCCGTGACAATCCAGGTCATCGCCTGGGTCGATCAGACCGAGAGCGATTTCGGAAAGGTCCGGAGCCGGACCATCCAGGCGGTCAAGGAGGCCTTCGAGGCTGCAGGGGTCCGGACTCCGCCGCCTGAGTTCGGGGTGCGCCTCCTTGAAGGGCAGGGGCCGAGCCAGGAAGTGCCGAGGCAGCCTCTTGAAGGGTCGGAGCGGGGCCAGGACCTGCCGGGGCGGGGCCGGAAATCGTCCGGGCCGGTCCCCGGTGACAGGGCCGGCAGGGTTGAGGCGCCCTCTGGCCGCGAACAGGACGACCTCTCGCCGGACACCACGATCCAGGAGGAGATCGACCGGGAGTACCGGGAGTCCGGCGGAGAGAATCTGCTGGATGACCGCTGATCCCACTCCGTTACCGGGACGTTTCCGGGCCCTTCCCCCAATGTGACCTGGGGGTGCGATGGTGAAGAGTCGCGGTTCCCTCACCGGGGAACGAGTCCTGGCTCCACCTCCGCAAATGTCGCCATGTCGCCTCGCCACACCGCTGGATTCCCCTTCGTTGGTCCGTTCCGGGCCGCTCTTTTCCTCCTGGCTTCCACGCCCCTTGCTTTCGGAGTGCCGGAAAGCGTCTCAGCCCAGAGCGGGGCAGGGGTGGCCGCCGGGGTGGACGCCTCCTCGGCGTATGCCTCCTTCTCGCTGGGGGGGCCTTCGGCAGTCTGGCTTCCTGCGGTTGCCCCAACGCCTGATGAACCGTGGATCGCCGGGCCTGAGGTGGTCCCTGGGGGCGACGGGCGGATGATCCGGGGTGTGGTCTTCGAGGACCTGGATGGAGATGGCCTCCGTTCCGCCCAGGAGCCGGGGGTGCCCGGCGTGTTGGTCTCCAACGGGCTGGATGTGGTCCGCACCGATGGGGACGGCCGCTACGAAGTGCCGGTCCGCCCCGACATGGACCTCTTCGTGGTGCAGCCCGCCGGATGGCGCGTGCCCACCGACCAGCGTCTGATTCCCCAGTTCTCCTACACCCACAAGCCCGATGGGACCACGGAGTCTCTCCGGTTCGGTGGTTTGCCGGCAACCGGGCCGGCGCCGGCGGAGGTGAACTTCCCCCTCCGACGGAGTCACGGTGGGGACCGGTTCACCTGCGGTGTGCTGGGGGATGTGCAGGCCTACTCTGGAGACGAGGTGGGACAGTTCCGGATCAGTGCGGTGACGGATCTGGTGGAGATGGGGCTGGACTACGAGGACTGTCTGCTCTATGTGGGGGACGTGGTGGGCGACGACCTGGCCCTGCTTGATCGGATCTTCGAAGTGGGTTCGGCGGTGGGTGTGCCCCAGTGGGCGGTGCCCGGGAATCATGACCTGGATCTGGATGCCACCCTGGAGGAGAACGCCGCCGACACGTGGAGGAGGATATGGGGGCCGGCCTACTACGCCTTTGAACAGGGCCAGGTCACCTTCATCGGCCTGAACAACATCGTCTTCCCCTGCGGTGAGGCGGATCTGGCGCTGCCGGGCCGGGAGTTCTGCGTGGAGGACGACGGAACGAGGTACAATGTGCGGGTCGCTGAGACCCAGATGCAGTGGCTGCGTAATCTGGTGGCTCAGACCCCGGAGGACCGCCTCATCGTATTCTTCCACCACGGGCCTTTCGTGTCGTTCATGGACGCGGCGAGCCCGATCCATCAGACGGACAACGCGCCTGAGATCCACGCCTTGGTGGAAGGGCGGGAAGCGCTGTCGCTCTCGGGGCATACCCACACGCTGGAAAACCATGCGCCGGGCCAGCACTTCCAGGGGTGGCAGGAGAATGTGGGGGTGGGACCCCTCCCCTTCCGTCACATGGTGGTGGGTGCGGTGTCGGGGAACTGGTGGCAGGGAGACTTCAACATCGATGGCGATGTGCAGTCGCTGCAGCGGATGGGGGCTCCGAAGGGAGTTCTCATGCTTGAATTCCAGGGCTCCGACTATCGGGAGTGGTATCACGCCACCCGTCTGGGAGGCCAGCGGGCGCAGTGGGTGGAACTCAAGACCCCGGCGTTCCGGGAGTGGTTCGAGACGCTCCAGGCGTGGCGGGGCACACCGGCCCGGGATCGACATCCGGTGCCTCCCCTCACGGTCCATGATCTGCCGGACCCCCGGTTGCTGACCCCGGAGGATCTCCGGGCCGGGGTGGAGGTGGCGGCAAATGTCTGGGTTGGATCGGTAGAGACCCGGGTAGAGGCGCGCATAAACGACGGCCCTTCCTTCGAGTTGCGGCGGACCCAGGAGGGTGCGGGCGAGGCACCCAGGATTGGGGTCGACTTCGCCGATCCCTTCGCCGCCCAGCGCCAGCTCACGGTGGGTCGATTCGCCTTCCAGAGCCGGCAGGGCGAGGCCCGGGCCCAGGGCTATGAGGCCTACCGGGGCCGCACCTTTCAAGGGGTTGCCCAGCCCCAGACGGCAGTGGCCGACCGGAGCATGCGGCTCTGGAAGGCGCGGCTCCCCGAGGATCTCCCGGAGGGGGTGCATGTGCTCACCGTCACCAGTACGGACCGCCATGGGGCCAGCGCCACGGACCGTCTGGTCTTCGAGGTGCGGAACGAGCGTCCGGCCCGCTTCTGGCGCCACGACGTGTGGGAGGGGCGGACACCTCCCTGAGGGTGGGCTGGGACGGGGCGGTTAGGGGAGGAAATTTCCTCTTGCCAACGGGAGCGGCGGAGTGGATATTCCATCAGTCCATGGAATGATGGAGCGAGCGATGCAGACGACACAGCCGTGCGGGCACACTCCGGCGACAGGCGACGAGACGCTCCCCTCCCGGGAGCAGATCGAGCGCACAGCCGAGCTCTTCCGGGCGCTGGGCGATCCGGAGCGACTCAGCCTCCTGGTGAAGCTGGGCCAGGCGGAGCGGTGCGTGTCCGAACTCGTCGGGGAAGACGACAACTTCAGCACCGTGTCGGCCCGCCTCCATCACCTCCTTCGGGCTCGCCTGGTGCTCCGGCGGCGGGAATCCAAGCACATGTACTACCGCCTTGCCGACGAGCACGTGGTCCGAATGGTCCGGGATGCCCTGGACCATGCTGACGAACCCTGAACTCCCGAGATGGAGATCGAACCATGAGCTGCCGCGAGCATCCTGACCATCCCCACGAGCATGGCCCTGACTGCGGCCACACTGCCGTCCGCCATGACGATCATGTGGATTACCTCCACGACGGTCACCTCCACCACCCTCACGGGGATCATGTGGATGAGCATGTGATCCCTGTGGATGAGACCAACCCCGCTGAGTGTGCCCCGGTTCAGAGTTGTGGTGCGGACCATGAACATGGCCCCGGGTGCGGCCATGAGGCGGTACCCCACGGGGATCATGTGGACTACCTGGTTGATGGGCGCCTCCATCACCCCCACGGTGACCACTGCGACGATCATGGTCCCCTGGAGGTGGTGGGCTGATCTGGCGGCTGGGGGTCGATTCCCTGACGCCGGAGGTCCTCAGAGCTCTGGCGGAAGAGAAGGAGGCCCCTGTGGTGTTGGAGCCCGGGGTCCTGGATCGGGTGGTCCGGGGCCACCGGGCTCTTCTCGTGGCGCTGGAGGCGGGGGAGACCGTCTACGGGGCCAACACCGCCTTCGGAGGCGACGCCACCGGGGTCCTGGAGGGGCGGCATACGGAGGGGCTCCAACTCCACCTGGCCCGATCACTGGATGCGGCGGTGGGGGAGGTGCTGTCGCCGCGGATCAGCCGGGGTGTCGTCATTGCCCGGGCCCACGTTCTGGCTCGGGGGAATTCCGCCGTGTCCCCTGAGGTCATGAAGGCGCTGGTCCGGCTCTGTCGTAGCGGAGTGGCACCGGTCCTCCGCGCGTCGGGCTCGCTGGGCGCCAGCGGGGACCTGGTCACCCTGGCCCCACTGCCCCGCCTCCTGGCGGGTGATCCGGTCCCGGCTTGGGTGGGCGACGACCGGGTGACGGGGCCGGAGGCATTGGCGGCGGCGGGGGTGGATCCATCCGCTCTCGCCGGGCCTGGTCTTGAGCCGGTGTCCCTTTCGGGCCGGGATTCCCTGGCGCTGGTGAATGGACTCTCCGGAGCCGCCTCCGTGGCGGCGCTGGCCTGGGCCGATAGCTGGAGTCTGCTTCAGTGGGCTCTGAGGGGGATCGCGGCCACCGGATGGGCTCTCGGAATCCGGAGAGAGGCCTGGGGGGCCGACCTGAACGGACGACCCCTTCGCCTCCATCCCGGCCAGGCTGCAGCGGCGGCCTCACTCCGGCGAGTGTTGGAAGATTCTCCACCTGTCGCGGCCCCGGATGCCGGACCCATCCAGGATCCCTATTCCCTCCGGTGTGCCCCCCAGCTCCTGGGACCGGTCCTGGACGGACTTCAGGTGGCCGGCGGGTGGCTCGAGGGAGAGCTTGATGGGGTTAGTGACAATCCGGTTCTGATGGGTGACCCTCCCGGGTTCCGAAGCGGCGGCAACTTCTTCGGAGGATATGTGGCGGCGGCCGCCGACCTGGCCTCGGGGGCCCTGGCGAGGCTGGGAGATTTGCTGGACCGACAGGGCTTCCTCCTCGTGGCCGGGGATCGGGGCCTTCCACGGAACCTGGTTGTCCCCGGTTCCACGGACGTCCAGGGGCTCAAGGGCGTACACCAGACCGCTACCGCTTTGGCCATGGAGCTTCAGCGCGGAGCCATTCCGGCGGCTCCCTTTGCCCGATCGGCCGAGGGTCACAACCAGGATGTGGTCTCCAACGCCATGGCCGCCGCCATGGCACTGAGCCGACAGGTGGCGAGAGCGTCGATGCTGGTGGCGGCCCATACCCTGATGGCGGCGCAGGCGGTGGAGCTGAGGGGAGGTTCCGGGGAGGCCCTCGGTGAGTGGCTGCGCCAGGTGGACGCGGCGGTGGGGGACCGGTCCGGCACAGCGGGCTACTCCACCGCGCTGGACCGTCTGTCCCGACTCTGCCGGGCCAACCCGTGACCCTGGGCGGCATCCCGGTCCGGATCGGTTGGAATACCCGGGGAACGGTGACGGCGCTCACCGGCGCATGGGACTCGCGGCACGCCATCCTTCTGCTGAATCCGGCCACAGCTGAACTGGCGCCAGTCCGCCGCTGGATGGCGGAGCTGGGCGTGGTGCTAGAGGGGGATGGCCCTACCGTGCCCCATGTGACGCCCGGCGCGCCCCTCCTCCACGGACTGGCTCCCGGGTTTCAGCTCCTGCTCCTCACCTCGGGCACCACGGGAACCCCGCGCCTGGTGGCGTTGGACCGGATCTCGGTGGGGTGGAACGTGGATGCGCTGGTGGACCATCTCTGTCTTCACCCGGCGCCGGCGGTGGTGCTTCAGGTACCTGTCTTCCACGCCTTCGGCGCAGTCCTCTGTGTTCTACTGGCGCACATGAGTGGAGGGCGCGTTCACCGCTTCCACCGATTCACCGCCGCACGGCTGGTGGAATGGCTTACCGGCACCGGCGTGGATGACGATGGGGATCCCGCACCTCCGGTTGGTGAGGAGGTGCTCCTCCCCTTCGTTCCCGCCATGGTCCGAAGTCTTCCCCATCCGGAAGACCTTCCTCCAGAGACCCGGAGCCGCCTGGCGGCGGTGCGGGGTACCTCCATCACCGGTGGCGACCTGGTGGCCCCTTCCGACCTGGATCGCCTCTCCCGGCTGCTCCCAGGGGTCCGGCATACGGTGGGCTACGGACTCACGGAGGCCGGTCCCGCACTAACCCACACCCGTCCTGGGGATCCCGTCGTCCCGGGCGCCATCGGCGTCGCCCTCCCGGCGGTGGAGTTCTTCCCCCCGGACCCCCAATCGCCCCTGGCGGGCTGGCGCTTCCGGTCGCCCGGGCAGGCGGTGGCGGTGCGCACCCCGGGAGATTCCCATTGGCGCTCGGTGCGGGGAGAGCGTCTTCCCACCGGAGACCACCTCGACCTTTCCTCCGAGGGCAATTTCACCTTCCTCGGCCGTGCGGCGTGGAGCTTCAAGCGTGCAGGGGAAATGATCTCGCCCGTCCTCATCGAGGGGAGTCTCCGCGAGGCCTGGCGTGGGGCCTGGACGTCGGGGGGCGGATCGGGCGCCGCAGCCTCGGAGATGGTGGCGCCGGAGATGGTGGTGGTGCCCGACGCGGGGGAGGGGTTGGCACTGGTGGTTGAGGGCGCACCGGATAAGGGTGTGGAGGCGGCCCTCCGACAGAGCATCCAAGCCCTGCCCGCCTTCCTAAGACCGGACCAGATCCGGTGGGTGGCCCGACTCCCCCGGAACGCCCTGGGGAAGGTGATGAGGGAGGCGCTGCGGAGTGCACCGTTACAATCCCGTTCATAAGCCGTCACCGTCCCGTGGAGTTGGGTCGACTACCTTCGACTCATGCTCTCAACCCCCAATCCTGCCAGGTCCCTTGTGCGCTGGGTGCTTTCAGCGGCCATCGCCATCCACGCCGTGGGGCTCTTCGTCACCGTCTGGGGCGCACGCCAGACCCACCTGGGCAACTTTCTGTTCATGGTCCTGGAGTACCCACACGGGACCGCGGTGACCATTGAGAAGTACCTGGTCTCGGTCTTTCTGGGGCTGGCCCTGGTGCAACTCGTCCGTCCCTCCCTCTTCGTCCTCCTCCCCATCGCGGGATACGTCCTGTTCGAGGCGTGGGCCGGGGCGTATCAGGGGGGATACCGGTACAGCGAACTGACGGTGTGGGCGCAGACGCTCCGCTGGATCACGCCTCTGGCGCTGGCGGTCCTCGTGGCCTGGCCCCTTTCCGTCTGGTGGGAGGAAGCCCTCCGAGCCCGTCTCGCCTCCTGGGTACTCCGGGTGGGGGTGGCCACGGTCTTCGTGGTCCATGGGCTGGAGTGTCTCTGGGGGTATGGCGCCTTCGCCGACCTCATCATGGCGTCCGCACGGGGCGTGCTGGACATCCGGATCCGGGAGGCTCAGGCGCTGCAGATCATGCAGGTGATCGGGGTGGTGGATCTCCTCGTGGCCGCCGCCATCCTCATCCGACCCTGGCGGCCCGTGCTCCTGTGGGCCGCCTTCTGGGGCGGGATCACCGCAGTGTCCCGAATGACCGCGTTGGGGTTTGGAGCCTGGATCGAAGTGGCGCTCCGGGCCTCCCACGTGGCCGCGCCGCTGGCCATCCTCCTCCTCCTGCGCCCCCTCTCCAGTCGACTTCGCTTCCCAGTGCCCGAGCCACCCATCTCCAAAGGAACCAAGTCAGTGTCCAGTCCTCCCTCTCGTATTCCGGCCATGGGGCGTGGAGCCGTGTCGCTTTCGGTCATCTTGGTTCTGCTCTCCCTTCCCCTGGTCCCGGCGGGGCTCGTGGGACAGGAGCCCGCGCCCACCATCCGTGCCCTTGAGCCTTCACCGCAGCCGATTCAGCTACGAGTCCAGTTCAAGGGAGATCCGGCACGGGAGGCGGTGGTGTCCTGGAGCACCACCGTGCCCGGGGAAGACCACGTCATCCACTTCGACACGGTTCCCCGGGGAGGCGAGCCGGGGGAGTACGGGATGCGGAGTCGGGAGATCCACTCCGGGGCCTGGACGCTCCTCGACGAGGAAGCGGCCGTCGGGATGGACGCCTGGTACCATCATGCCCACCTGTCCGGCCTCCAGCCTTCGACCCGGTACTACCTGACGGTGGAGACGGATGGACACACCCTGGGTGAGTACCACTTCATCACCGGCCCGGACGACGACCGCCCGGTGGCCCTCCTCTCCGGGGGCGATTCCCGGGTCGGTGACGCCCGCACCGATCCTGACAATCCACGGCGCCGGATGAACGCCCGGATGGCTCGTCTCTTCCAGGAGCACCCCCATATCCTGGCGCTGGCCCACACGGCCGACTACACGAATCGGGCGTACTGGTCCCAGCTCTATTACTGGCTGAACGACCACTTCGAGATGACCACGACGGAGGAGGGGAGACTCCTCCCCCTCATCCCCACTCGCGGCAACCACGATCTGGATGTGGGTTTCGAGGAAAAGTTCTGGTGGCCCGGACGGACCACGGATTTCTACTACACCACCCGAATCGGCGCTGACATCGCCATGGTGGTGCTGAACACCGAGATCAGCCTGGTGGGTGATCAGTTGGACTGGCTGGAGGCCCAGCTCGAGGAGCTCCGTCCCCGGTCCCACTGGCTGAAGGTGATGATGCACAAGCCCGCCTATCCCAGCGTTCGGGCCTTCGAGACCGGAGAAGCTCGGCGGCGGGCCTGGGTTCCCCTCTTCGAAGAGCACGGGGTGGACCTGGTGGCCGTGGGGCACGACCACTCCCTCAAGCGCACCGCGCCCATCCTCCGCAATCAGGTAGATCCCAGAGGGATCGTCTACGTCGGTGACGGGGGGCTCGGCGTTCGACCCCGGGAGGTGGCCACGGATCGATGGTACATCAACCAGGGGGGAATGAGCCTCTCAATCGATAACGTGCATCTCATCGAGTTCGAACGGGATCGGATGCGATATCGGGCCTTCGGAATGGAGGGAGATCTTCTGGATGAACTTGAGATCCCCCATGATCGGGGTCTCCGGCAGGCCCACTACGAAGCGCTCCTGAGCGTGACCATCGATCGATGAGGAGAGACCTATTGATGTGGAAGATTCCGGGTGGTCTTGGTACGGCGGGCGTGGGCCGAAGGGTCGGGGCCTCCCTGGTGGGAGCCGCGATGCTGGCCATGGCGGGATGCTCGCCGGGAAATTCGTCGGGTGCCCCGCCTTCAGAGGTGGAGACCCGGAGCTTCTGGACTCCCTACGCCGAGGTGAACTGGTCCGCCATCGGCCACTACGACTCGGAGTTCCACACCCACCCAGGGCTCGGGGATGAGCAGTACGACCCCCACGAGACCATCGACCGCTACCATGAGGAGGGATACCGGATCCTGGCGCTGGCGGCCCATGACTACGATATCCCTGACGACTACATGGATAGCATCTATCCGTGGACCCGCCTCTCGGAGATCTACGAGGCCATCAAGGACGTTCCCAACCCCACGGAAGACAACAAGACCTACGGCGAGATGGCCGGATGGCGGCCCTATGAGGACCGGGACCCGGTGGCGCTGGGGATGGTCTCGGTGGAGGGGAACGAGATCTCGGGGCCCCACCACATGGTGAGCCTGTTCAGCTCCTACACGGACGGGGCCGACACGGAAGATGAGACCCTCTCCACCATTCGGGACCTGGGAGGGATCGTCTACTTCGCCCACCCCGGCCGGTACGTGGAGCGGTGGAATCTCACGGCGGACTGGTACGTGGATCTCTATCGGCGCTTCGACGTCCTCATCGGTCAGGCCATCTACAACCGGAGGGACAACCACCCCGGGGACCGGGAGTTCTTCGACGAGATCGCCCACATCCTTGGGGCCGACCGCCCGATCTGGCTCTTCGGTGAGGACGATATGCACCACGAGGGGACCCTGGGGTGGAATCGGGACGTCATCCTCATCGAGGACTTCCGGCCCGGCTCCATGCACCCGGATCTTCCGGACGGAAGTGCCCCTGATGTTCGACGGGCTCTGGAAAGGGGGACCACCTACCTCTGGAAGCCCACCGAGCAGTACAATCGCCGGGCCTTCAATGTGGTGGACATCCAGGCAACCCAGGGTGAGGTCCGCCTGGTGGTGGACCGGGACGACCTGGTTGAGGAGGTCCGCTGGGTCACCCACGATCCGGAGTTGGGTGGGTCCCGGGTGGTTCAGACCGGTCCCTACATTCTCATGGACCAGGTCCCGGAGTGGGCCCGCTTCGTTCGGGCCGAGATCGCCGGGGAGGCCGGAACCATCTACCTGCAGCCCATCTACATCGTCGGACCCTGACCCCAGGACTTTCGCCAACAAACCTGCTTGAATCGGCTCAAGAGGTTGGGGAGCGAGGGGACGGGCGTCGTTCCAACTGGGAGTTGGGGCTCGCGCAGGCCTAAAGCGGGGTGGCTTCTGGGAGTTGGGGAGAGGGAGTGATCAGCGACGGTCGGACGGGTCCATCGGGTCAGCGGTGCACGCCCATCTGGAGTTCGCGTCGAGCCCGGGTAGGAACCGGGAACCAGGTGGGGACCAGAACCCTTCACTCGTGACAGAAAATGAATTCATTGAAGGGTTACCCTACGAAAACGGGGTAGAACCCTTCAGCGAACTCCACTCGGCCATCGAGCCTGAAGGGTTACCCTACGAAAACGGGGTAAAACCCTTCAGCGAAGTCAGACGTTGGCCGGGATTGAAGGGTTCTGGTTCTTGCGGTGCGCGTGCGGCCTTGCAGCGTACGTGCGGCTTTGGTCCTCGCGGCGTGCGTGTGGTGCCGGCTGCTGGGCCCGCGCCTGCAGTGATCCGCCCCCGGCCCGCGCCTGCGGCGATCTGCCTCCGACCCGGGCTGACCCGTAAGCTCCCCCACGCATCTGCCGATACCTGATCGGAGGAAGTTCCACGATCTATTCGGGCGGGAGCACAGTGCGGTGGCTGAAGCCGGCAGGAGTCGATGGGACAACAGGCGCGTGGTCGCCCGGAGTACGCTGACCGATCTGGGGGCCCTCATCCGCACCCGTGGATTCCTTGCCCTGTCGGCCGTGGTAGTGGCCGTGGTGGCGGGCCTGGTGATCCTGGGGGTCCATCTGGCCAACCAGGCCCTGGACCACCGCTTCGCCGCCTGGGAGGCGGATCGACAGACCACCACCCGCCTCATGCTGGAGCAGATCTACGACGAGATGCTCCTCATGGCCACGGTGTTCAGCCATGATCCCGAATTCCACTCCCTCTTCCTGGAAGGGAGGAATGCCGTGCTCGCCGAGGGCGGTGGGCCCGGCGGTCCGGAGGCGGCCCTGGCTCGAACCGCTCTCATGGATCGCATCGGACCGGCTTGGAACGCAGCCGCCGAACTCTTCAAGGTGCGGCAGTTCCACTTCCACATCGGCCCCGGTTCCCTCTCCTTCCTGCGGGTGCATGCGCCGGAACGCTACGGTGATACCATGCACGATCTCCGTCATATCGTTGTGGACGCCATCGCCCACGGGGAGCCGAAGCGAGGCTTCGAGTTGGGGCGCATCTACTCAGGGCTCCGCGGCGTCGTCCCCATCTTCCAGGAACCGGGCCAACTCGGTGGGACGGCCATCGGCGCACTGGAGGTGGGGACCAGCTTTGAGCCGGTGCTTCAGCGCATCGTGGAGGTGGGAGCTGGGGGGTTCGCCGTGGTGCTGGAGGGGCGCCGCGTCGACGAGGCCATGTTCGCCGAGACCCGGGGGGTGTATGTGGAAGAGGTGGACGGATGCCCCTGCGTGGTGGAGGCCAGCACCGGCGAGGAGATCCGCTTCTTCCTCCAGGAACGGGGCTCGTCCCTCATGGAGCCCCTCCGCAGCGGGAACGCATCGAGTTCCATGCGGGAGGTGGTGGCCATGGACGAGGGCCGGCACCTTCTGGTGAGCTCCTGGCCCCTTCCGGACTACCTGACCCAGGTGGGGAGGGGGACTGCTCCCGGCGTCGTGGTTGCGTGGGACGACGTGACGGGCGCGATGGAGGATCATCGGGCCGGGATCACCCAGATCATCCTCCTGGGAATTGGGGGGTTCCTCGTCCTGCAGGGGGCATCCCTCCTGGTTGTCCTGCTGGCGAATCGGGCCATGGTCCGTCGGGTGAGGGACGCCACCGCCGAGGTCCGCGAAAGCCGCCGCCAGGCCGAAAGTGCCAGCGAGGCGAAGTCGACCTTCCTGGCAGCCATGAGTCACGAGATCCGGAATCCCATGAATGGCGTCATCGGGATGACGGAGCTTCTCTCGAGAACCGACCTGGACGCCGAGCAGCGGCGGATGCTGGAGGCGATCCAGGTCTCCGGCGATATGCTCATGTCCACCATCAATGAGGTCCTCGATGTATCCCGCATGGAGACGGGGCGCTTCACCCTAGAGTCCAACGTCTTCTCGTTGGTGGAGGTCGTCGAGCGAATCCGGACTGTCCACCGTTCCCGGCTGGATGGGACGGAGGTGGAGTTCACCGTGACGGCGGTGGGGGCCGATCCCTGGAGGCTTGGTGATGAGCGGCGTGTGGAGGGGATCGTCCAGAATCTGGTGAGCAATGCACTCAAGTTCACCCACTCCGGCAAGGTGACCGTCTCCGTCGATGTGTCTGATCCGGAATCCGTCACGGTGGTGGTTTCCGACACGGGGATCGGGATGACCCCCGAGCAGCTGGAGGTCATCTTCCAACCATTCGTCCAGGCCAACGCAGCCACCAACCGGAACTTTGGAGGGAGCGGGCTCGGCCTTGCCATCGTCCGGGGATTGGCGGAGGCCATGTCCGGGTCGGTGGAGGTGGAATCGGAGGTCGGGGCCGGGTCCACCTTCACCGTCTACCTTCCCCTGGCCGCGGCTCCACCTTCAGCGGGGACGACAGGATCGGGTATGGAGGAGAAGGCGGGTATGGAGGAGAAGGCGGGCGTGGAGGAGAAGGCGGGCATGGAGGGAACCGAAGCCACGGGAGAGACCGGTGCCGTCGGGGCCGACATCTCCTCGGGTACCCCGGCTACGGATCCCGGCGAGTCCGTCGGACCCCGGCCCGTGGCCCTTGTGGTGGACGATGATCAGATCGGCCGGATGGTCCTGGCGGCCCTCCTGGAGCGAAGTGGATTCCAGGTGGTGGAGGTGGACGGGGGCCGAAAGGCTGTGGAGATGGTCCAGGGCCGGACCGACCTTCGTGTGCTCTTCATGGACATCACCATGCCCGAAGTGGATGGGGTGGACGCCATCCGTGAGATCCGGAGTTGGGAAGCGTCCCAACTCCGCGATCCCCTCCCGTCAGTGGCCTGTACCGGCAACGCTCTCCATGAGCAGGTGGAGCGATATCTGGCGGCAGGTTTCGATGCGCACCTGGCCAAACCGGTGACACCGGCCTCCATCCAGGGAGCGCTTCTGGACGCGGAGGTCACCAGGGTCCCGGTGCGTGCGCCCTAGGGCCGCCCAGCCTCGTCCAGGAGTCGGCACCCCTCCATGAGGAGGGATTCCATGGACTCGTGGATGGTGGGTTCGGGGAAGTCCGACTCGGGGTGGACGGAGAACTCCCCGTCCTCCTCCCAGGTGATGATCCGGTAGACGGCTTCCGGCCCCACCGTGGACCCACAACGGGCGTGAACAGGCCTGCCCCTTTCCAGGAAGAGTACCGCACTATCGCCGTCACTCTGGCGACTGAGTTCGATGCGCACCGACTTAAGTCCATGGGCCAGAGCCTGGGTGAGGTCCAGGAAGGAGAAGGCGTCGAAGGATGCCGAGAAGTCTCCTCCGCGACTCTGGAGCGCCGACCGCACCCGGGAGCGGGCATCGATGGCCCGGCCGATCCGGGCCGCCATGAGATCCAGATCGTGGGGAGGGGCGAACACGTCATCCACCCCGGCGTCCAGGAGATCCAGGGTGGATGCGGCGTCCCGATTGTCGGTGATGACGTAGAGGGGGAGCGCCGCATCCAGCTTCGCCACCCGGGCGAAGTGGTGGACATGACCTGGGACAGCGCCCTGATCCACCACGATGGCGGCGGGGGGTGATCGCTCCGCCATGGCCTGGGCATCGATGAGGTCCCGGGTCACCACCGGCCGCACCCTGCTCCTGGCCATGCGGTTCCCCAGATCGGTGGCTCGCCGGGTTCCCACCAGAAGCACCTGGGGGGTCTCACCCACATCACCCGCTTCCCTCCGGTCATGGATCACGCCAAGGTAGGCCTCCACCAACTCCATGGTGGCCAGTCGCTGGCCCGCTCGTCGGAGGACGATACGCATCTGGCGGCCCTCCTCCCCTTCCATGGCTTCCGGCCCAGGCGAGTGGACGTGGTGAAACCAGACCAGCGCCAGGACCTGGGCCGCCCGGAGTATCTCCGGGTCCAGCCGCCCCGGGGGCTCCGGGGTTCGGGGTCCCAGGAAGAGAGCCAGGGCGGCGTCCAGGACATTCTCAATGGACCAGGGAAAGCGGAGTCGGACGGCCAACTCCCTGGAGGTGGAGAATTCGTGGAAGGGAGCACGGGGAGAGCCCGAATCATCGTCGTTGGACGAAAGGGATGATGCCGAGCCGCCGATGGGGGGACGCAGGAGGTGGAGCGCCAGGTAGAGGCCATCCGCCGCTACCGTCTTCAGCCCCACTACCCGGGCCAGGGCGAGTAAGTCTCGACCCATGAGACCGTAGGGGGGCGGGGGACTGAGGTCCCGGGATCGCAGGTCCGCGATCCCCTCCACGGCCCCCTTGAGGCTCCGGATCATCTCCGGGTAGGGAAGGATGTTGTCCATGAGGGCGTCGCTCACAGACGAGATGACGGAGACGCGGGGGGGAAGGGGAGGGAGGCGGCCGCTCCGAATCCACGTCTCCAGGTCGTCTCGACGCTCCGCGTCCACCAGCACTGCCTCCATGGTCCCGTCGGCCAGGGCATTGCGGACCTCGTCGAAGCCGTCGGCAACCTTGAGTTCGCACCCCTCACGACTGAACACCGCCGGGAGGAAGGTCCGGTGCTGGGCACGTCGGGTAATCATGAGGACCTGCCGCCGCTGAACCCCTTCCGGGGCGGCAGCCCCCGGTCCATCCTGGCCCTCGTCCTCGGGCGAGGCGAAGAGATCCGGGAGTTCGATGATCCCGTCATCCGACGCCGACCGTTCCGCACCGGCCTCGTGGATGGCCACCAACTCGTCGTCAGGTGCCAGGTGGACCTCGAGGCGCCGGGCCCCGAACTCCCTGCGCAGACGGTCCAGGGTCCCGGCGTCTTCCGGGTCATTCAGGGCCACGACCAGGACACCGTCTTCCGCATCCCACCTGACCGGGATGGCCAGGGATCCGTGGGGGCCGGCCGGCGGAGCCCGACGGAGAAGATCGTCTGAGACGTCGCGGGGGGAGAGGGAACGCCAAGGGAGCTGGAACTGTCGGCTCAGCGCCTCCATGAGCTGACGCCGGGTAAGGATGCCGAGTTCCAGGAGGTTCTCGCCGAGACGGCCCCCCTGGGTCCTCTGACGACGCAGGGCGACCCGGATATCCTCATCCGTGGCATAGCCCATGTCTGCAAGGATCTTGTCGAGTCGCGCCGACTTCACAGGGCTCTCCGATTCATGCCCAGGAGGAAGGAGGTGGGGTCGAGGGCGTAGCGAGCCGCTTCATCCCGGGCCACGATTCCTGCCTCCACCAGTTCTCGCAGGTGCTGGTCCAGCGGCTTCATCCCCTCCTTGCGTCCGGTGACGATGACGTTGTTCACCTGATGATTCTTCCCCTCCCGAATAAGGTTCCGGACGGCCCCATTCGCAACGAGTATCTCCAGTGCGGCCACTCGACCCGGTCGATCGGCTCGGGCCAGAAGCTGCTGCGAGCAGATCCCCACCAGCACCTCTGAGAGGGCCAGACGCATGGCCGGCTGTTCGTCGGCGGGGAAGGCGTCGGAGATTCGACCGATGGTCTGGGCAGCGGATTTGGTATGGAGTGTTCCCAGCACCAGGAGGCCAAGTTCAGCGGCGGTGATGGCCAGTGCGATGGTCTCCAGATCCCGCATCTCCCCTACCAGGATCACATTGGGATCCTCCCGCAGCGCGGCACGAAGGGCCGCCGCGAAACTCCGGGAGTGCTCTCCGATCTGACGCTGGTTGATGAGGCACTGCTTGTTCCGATGCAGGAATTCCAGTGGGTCTTCCAGCGTGATGATGTGGTACTTCATCTGCTCGTTCAGGTAGTCCACCATGGCGGCCAGGGTGGTGGACTTGCCGGAGTTTGTGGGGCCGGTGACCAGAACGAGTCCGGCTCGCTTCTGCAGGAGGGACTTGAGGACCGGGGGGAAGCCGAGCTCATCCAGGGTGGGGACTTCGTGGGGGATGATGCGGAAGGCAGCGGCGATGCCGGGATACTTCTTGTAAACGTTGATTCTGAATCGGGCAACGCCGTCCAGCGTGTAGGCGCAGTCCAGCTCTCCTTCCGCTTCAAACCGCTCGATCTGCGCGTCCGTCAACAACTCGTACATGAGAAGGCGTACCTCATCCCCGGTCAGGGAGCGATGTCGGGTCTTCTCCAGATGACCATTGATCCGGAGCATGGGGACCGCATCGGTACTGAGGTGCAGGTCGGATGCGCCGGCCTTCTGCATGATTTCCAGGAAGGTGTCGATCCTTGCCACAAGGTCTCCTGGGAGGGGGGGGCGCCGCTACGATCGACGGGGAAGAAGGGTCAGCCGGGCCAGGGCCACATCGGCGCGGAACGCTTCCCACGCCGCCACCAGCCCGATCCGCATGAGTCTGGAAACATCCAGGGGTCTTCCTATGGAGATCGGCACGAAATCACTCCACGTTAGCTCCACCAGCCGCCACTCCGCCTCCACGGTCAAGGGAGCCCCGTAATACTGCCAGGGGGCCCGGGTGTCTCCGGTCCGGAGATGGAGGAAGTATTTGCCGCTGCGGCCGCGCACCTCGGCGCCCAGTCCCCGGTACCCGGAGGCGTCCAGGGGTCGACGTCCTCCCTCCCCCAGCCCCCTCACCACCTGGATGAACCCGCCGCCCCGGTCCAGGGACACGTGCCCCGTGAGGTGGAGGGCCCGGCGTCCTTCCACCACGTCGACCACGGCCGAGCCCCGGGACACGCCTCCCATGACCCGGTCGGGGAGGAAGCGCCAGCGGCCTTCCTCCTGCGGATCCGGTCGGGCGAAATCGACCAGGTCGACGGTATGCTGAGGTGGGTCGTGGTGCGGTGGCGTCACGAGGCGGTGGTGGTGTGGGGAAGCGGGGGATCCGGCACCGGTCCTGCGCGGGGCAGTCCAGTGCCTGTGGCGCCGGAGGCTAGCGGTCGCGGATGAAGGCTGCGAATCCGTCCAGCTCCGCCAGGACCACCCGGCCCCGCACGTCCACCCGGAAGGTAACAAAGGTCTCACCGGCCCCCGGTCGGCGCCACTGCACCCGGAAGGTGTCTCCGTGCCAGGGATGGAGGTCGGCTTCGTATTCCTGGGAGTATATCAGGGTTAGGGGAGCCTCCGGGTCGTCGGTTGCTTCGATGCGGATCTCACCGAAGAGGTCATCCCGGTAGAGCCCGGCGTAGGCCTCCGCCGGGAGGGAGGGGGCCACGGCGGGTAGCCGCCCTGCTTCCCGCTCGGCCCGGGCTCGATCCGCCGACTCCCGACTACGGGCCTCGAGTTCCAGGTAGAGGGCGCTCCAGTCTTCCGGTTCCCGCCCCTGCAGCGCATCCAGGATCCAGTGGGTGAGGGCCAACTGCAGATTGCTGGAGCTCAGGTTGGCCATGGCAACTACGGCGACCCCATCGTCCGGCACCAGGGTGAGCTGGGTGCGGGTGTAGTTGATGGAGCCCGAGTGGTGAACGACCCGCTGGCCATGCAGATCCATGAGGCGCCACCCAAGCCCGTAGGCCTGGAAGTGATTGGACGGGTGGAGCCGGGCCGTCACCGAGTCACCTGGGATCACCACCACCGGAGTGTGCATCTCCCGTATCCGCTCCGGCGAGAGGATCCGCACCCCCTCCACCTCTCCCTCGTTCAGATGGAAACGGGCCCACTGGGCCATCTCCCAGGCGCTGGACCATGCGGCCCCCGCCCCGCCGATGACGTCGTAGTCCCGGCGGGGGATGGCCCGGACCTCCCCGTCCACCCGGG
>SL_5KL_010_SEDDRAFT_10000186_pt1 | contig 37829 bp, 37 predicted proteins | sample SodLakKL_010_SED_FD_9118 | JGI IMG/M metagenome (IMG submission 9118)
TTATAAGAAAGTATTTTCTAATTACCTCTATAACAGCATTTATCACTACAGCAGCTTTTGCAAATAGAAGGACAATCAACCTTACATCAGTAGTTCCTTCTATGACAACATTAAGGTCAGAAAAGGCGGTAATAGGAGAAGAGTTCCGCAATCTGGATTCGGAAGATATTCCGGAAGATTCTCTTCTGGTCGGGGGGATATTGGTAGCATCAGGGGAATTTGGAGGTGGAGAAATTTTGCCGCCTGGAATAGCTAAAAATACCAGAATGTTCTGGTATCCCCGGAAGGCCGCATTCAGGGCCGGTAGAGCAGAATCAGATGAGTGGGATGATGATAACATAGGTAATTATTCAGTAGCGTTGGGAAGGAACACAGAGGCAAGCGGACTTGGAGCTGTTGGTATGGGTGTTCAAGCGAGAGCAACCGGGCAGACTTCAACCGCGATGGGCTTATTAGTACTTGCAAGCGGGAACACTGCAACTGCAATCGGTCTTGATACAGAGGCAAGCGGGGACTATTCAATCGCGATGGGATGTGATACAGAGGCAAGCGGGTACTGTTCATTTGCGGTGGGAGAGTTCAGTACAGCATCTGGAAACTCTGGTGTTGCCATGGGTTATGATACAAACAGTGGACCAGGCTGGTCCGCTATCGCGATGGGAAATAGAACAACTGCAAGCGCACCTTTTTCAACCGCGATGGGACGTGATACAGAGGCAAGCGGGGACTATTCAACGGCAATGGGAGGCGAAACAACCGCAAGTGGTGTTTATTCAACCGCGATGGGACGTTACACAGAGGCAGACGGAGGCTATTCAACCGCGATGGGTTACGAAACAACGGCAAGCAACACCGCTTCAGTTGCGATGGGCCACGGCACAGAGGCAAGCGGAACATCTTCAATAGCTATGGGTAGAGGAACACTAGCTAGCGAGCGACAAGCGACAGCAATGGGGCGGGATACAACTGCCAGCGGGTACTATTCAACCGCAATGGGCCAGGACACAGTGGCACACGGACACCGCTCAACCGCGATGGGGGAGGGCACAGAGGCAAGCGGAGACTATTCGACCGCGATGGGGCGTGATACAGTTGCAAGCGGACCCGGTTCAACCGCAATGGGGTGGATGAATATTGCAAGCGGCAATATCTCAACCGCTATAGGCCACGACAATACCGCAAGTGGCGTTATTTCAACCGCGATTGGGGTGGGCGCTAATGCACATGGAATGCATTCAATGGCTATTGGCCGTCATTTAACAGTTAATGCTGATGGGGCAATAGGTATAAATGTAAGCGGTGAACTTCGCACCCTGGGCGGAACCGAAACCGATTCACTTTACATGTACGGGGCACAGATAAGATTGCCAGATTTAGATGAGAAAGCCATCGGAGATGCCAATGTTAGAAATATGCTTATTGATTCCGCTAGCGGTCAACTTTACATGGAAAGTCCCTCTTCGAAAAGATATAAAAAAGATATAGAGCCCCTGAAGGATAATTTTCTGAGCATTCTGCAAATTGAACCAAAGACATATTACTACGAGGAATGCAACAGCAGGTCTTTCGGCTGGATTGCCGAGGACCTTGATGATGCGGGGCTTGAAAAACTTGTAAGGTACGATAGTAAAGGGCGCCCCGATGACATAATAGAAAGCAAGGTTTCCGTTTATCTTCTTGAAGTCATAAAGGAGCAGCAGAGTAGAATTGAAGCGCAGAAGCAGAGATTTGAAAGTCAGCAGAGAGAAATTGAGAAGTTAAAGAGGCTCATTACTACCCAGTAATATTACTGAAGTATTGTTTTCTGATTTTAGAAATTTATACAGACGGTTTTCAGTTTCCCCATAAAAATATTTCATTTAGTACTTCAGCTTGCTTATACCATTCATAAAAGCAAATTCACGTTTGCTTTAAGCTTTAATATATATTATATTTATTATTGCTGATTTATCCGGGCTGCCGGGGTGATGGAATTGGCAGACATAGTGGACTTAAAATCCGCTGGTGCATTAAGTCGCCGTGCGGGTTCAAATCCCGCCCCCGGCACCATTTCCGCCTTGTTTAGGAATTATAAATATAAATCGGTAAGTCAGGACACAATTAATGAAAACAATTCTTATAAAAAACGCATCGGTTATTGCAACTCAGGATGAGAAAAGAAGAAAACTCTTCGGAAAGGATATTCTTATTGAAGGCCGGAAAATAAAGAAAATCGGAAGACTTAATGAGAGGGCGGACCGGGTGATAGACGCATCCGGCATGGCTGTTCTTCCGGGCCTGGTAAACACGCATCATCATCTGTTTCAGAATCTAACCAGAAGTATGAGTGAGGTTCAGAACAAAAAACTATTCGGCTGGCTTAATTTTCTTTACGGTATATGGAGACATATCGATGAAGAGGCTGTTGATATTTCAACCAGGCTCGGGGCTGCGGAACTTCTTCTTACGGGGTGCACTACTACGGCGGATCACCTTTACCTTTTTCCCGGAAGTCTGAAAAACAGCTTTATGGATATAGAAATCAAGGCGGCTTCTGAGATGGGCATAAGGTTTCATCCCTCCAGGGGAAGCATGTCTGCGGGGAAGTCTTCAGGTGGGCTTCCGCCGGATTATGTTGTTCAGGATACTGACGAGATTCTGAAGGAGTCGGAGAGAATAATAGACACATATCACGATGGGGGAGAGCTTTCAATGTGCCGGGTTGTCCTGGCTCCCTGTTCGCCTTTTTCTGTTGATGAGAGTATGATGAAGATGACTCGTGAGCTTGCAAGAAAAAAAGGCGTTTTCATGCATACGCATCTGGCGGAAACCCTTGACGAGGAAAAATACTGCCTGGAGCTTAAGGGGGTAAGGCCTTTTTCGTATATGAAAAAACTGGGCTGGTTGGGAAAAGATGTGTGGTTTGCCCACTGCGTGCATTTAAATGACAGGGAAATCAAGGAGCTTGCCCGTTCCGGCAGCGGGGTTTCTCACTGCCCCACCTCCAATATGCGGCTGGCATCAGGAATAGCCCCGGTGAGAAAGATGCTTGATATGGGGGTCGGGGTCTCTCTGGCCGTAGACGGCTCTTCTTCCAACGATACTTCGGATATGCTGGGCGAGGTTCGCATGGCCATGCTCGCGGGAAGGCTCAAATCGGGTGTTGACTCAATGAGCGCTGATGATGTAATCTATATGGCTACAAAGGGCGGCGCCAGGGTGCTGGGAAGAGAGGATATCGGCAGTATTGAAGAGGGAAAGGCGGCGGATTTGGCTTTGTTTAATGTAAACAGAATAGATTTTGCCGGGTCCATACACGATTATATCGCGGCGCTGGTTTTCTGCGGGATAAGCCATGTGGCGCATACCGTAATCGTAAACGGCGAAATAAGGGTTAGGAATTCAAAGTTGACGGGGGTAGACGAGAAAGAGCTTACCTTGAAGGCAAATAAAGTCTCAAAAAAGCTGAGGGCCAGGGCCGGTATTGATTAGGTTATTTATTTCTTATGAATGTTATTGATTTTCTTTCAGATATTGTAAAGATTCCTTCTCTGTCAGGGGAGGAAGGCGGAGTAGCCCGGCGTTTAAAAGAAGAGTTTGAAAAACTGGGATATGACGAGATTATTCAGTCAGGCGGAAATGTCTGCGCGCGAAAAGGAAGCGGGCGCATGTCTGTATTATATGATGCTCATATGGACACTGTGGAGGCGGGAGAGGGCTGGAGGACAGACCCCTGCGGCGCAGTTATAAAGGACGGGGTTATGTTCGGAAGGGGGACATGCGACGATAAGGGAACACTGGCGGCGATGGTTTACGGTGGCGCGGGAGTTAACCGGGAGGATATAACCCTTTATGTTCTCGGTAGCGTAAGAGAAGAGGTGTCCAGCGGAAACGGTTTGCAGGATTTTCTACATTCCACAGGCATCCGCCCGGATTTTGCGGTTATCGGCGAGCCTTCAGAGCTTAAAGTGGCAACGGGAAATAAGGGAAGGGTGGGACTTAGAATTGACGTTTCGGGTAAGGCCGGCCATGCAAGCAGGCCCGCTCTTGCGGACAACGCTGTTTATAAGGCTGCAGGGGTGATTGAAGAGATACGCAGGCTTAATTCGAGTTTTTCAGCTGATACGGTTTCAGTTACCAGGGTCGAAACCCCCGGCCGCAATATTAACGTTATTCCGGACAGGTGCAGTCTGTTTCTGGATTACAGGTCTTCCCCGGAAAGCAGTCTTGATGATATAAGGGGAAACTTTAATTTTTTGGGAGAAGGTATTAATATAGAAGTGATAACCCCGTATTACAAACCCTGGAGGACAGAAGAGGAGGGGGTTATTGCAAGGGCGGCAAGGCGGTGCAACAGTGAAGTCCTGGATATGGAGGAAGATGTATTCTGGGATTTTTGCACCAATGGTTCTCACACGGCCGGGGAGATGGGTATCCCCACTGTCGGATTCGGCCCGGGTGACCCTGACGAATGCCACAGCGCCGATGAGAGAATAAAGACCGGGGATGTGGTCAGGGCGGTTAAATTTTTTGAAGCTCTTCCGGGTTACTTAATGAGGGAGGTTAAAAGTGGGTAAGGGCAAGGTCTGCATTATATGTTTTTTTCTGTTTTTTTATGCGGTATTTAAAATAAGCGCCCAGGAATACTCTGCTGATTTTATAGCTCATATGCCGACGCCCGGCGAGTATTCGCTCTTTGCCACATCGGGCTGGGACGGAAACTGGTACGTGGGGGGTAACCGCAGATGGGTGGGTAAACTTCCCGGGTTTGCTGATGCGAAGGATTATGATAGGGTGTTTGTTGGAGCCCGCCTGGGCAGGGCAAAGCACCCGCAGAGGATTAAAGAGGTTCTGGAAGAAAAAGAGATTGAGGGCAATGAGGGGCCATATGATATTTTTATCGGTTTATCAGGATCCCGCCGGGAGAAACCTTCCGGACGGCTTCTTACAGACACAGGTAATATTCCCATGGAGGGCCTTGAAGACAGGGCGCTTGTGGAAGTTGGGGAAAGCAGATGGTTCTGGGTTGAAATAGACAGGGAGGATATTCCAGCCGGCGAAGACAGGTATATTCACCTGTGGAGTCCCGATAAGGAGCTTAGCCTGGCCGCTGTTTCGCCCATACTTGCGGCTGCAGAAGGATTGCAGAAAGATAACGCGACTTTTCTGATTGAAGATGGTGAGGTTAAAAATATAAGTTTTTTCTCTCCGGCTATTGCTATTAAGGCAGTGACGGGTGAGCCGCCGGAGCCCTCTGTTGAAATCAGGGAATTCAGGAGCCATCCTTCGGCTTCCGGAAAAAAAGTTGTTTTGACCAGGGTAAAGGGCGACGCTGTCTCTGAGGTTATTCTGGAAGTCAATGCGGGCGGCGGATGGGAAATTATGGATTCAGTGTATTCGCCTCCCTATGATATTTCCTTTGACGTAAGCGATTTTGAAGCAGGCAAATACAGAATACGCTGCAGAGCAAAAAACTGGTGGGGGGAAACTGCCGTAAGCGGTTATGAGGAGTTTGAGATAAAAGATGAGGAGTAACTGATTTTCAGGGGAAGTGTATGAAAAAAAAGGATTTTATATCGTTAGCGGATTACAGTCGCCGGGAGCTTGAAACCCTGGTGAAAAGAGCCCTTGAGCTTAAAGGGGGAGCCTCTCCGGAGGCAGGAAAAAATAAGGTTCTTGCCATGATATTCAGGAAGCCTTCTACAAGGACAAATGTATCTTTCTTTATGGCCATGAAACGTCTCGGAGGAGACGCCCTTTATCTCGGAAATGAGGCTCTTCAGCTTTCCCGGGGGGAGACGATTGAGGATACGGCCAGGGTTATTTCAGGTTATGTGGATGCTATAATGATAAGGACGTTTGAACACAGTGATGTCCTTGCCATGGCCGGCTCTGCCGGTGTTCCGGTGATAAACGGACTTACGGATTACCTTCACCCGTGCCAGGCCCTTGGCGATGTGATGTCTCTTAAAGAGGCAAAGGGAGGGGATTTAAGAAAAATAAAACTGGCTTATGTCGGCGACGGAAATAATGTCTGCAATTCACTTATCAGCGCCGCCGGAATTTTCGGGTTTTCCTTTTCAGCTGCCGTGCCCGAGGGCTATGAACCATCGTCTGAAATAATAGAAAAAGCCCGCGCTGAAAACAAAAACATAGAGTTGACTGACAATCCTTCGGATGCTGTAAAGGAAGCCGATGCCGTCTATACGGATGTCTGGGTAAGCATGGGCGACGAATCAGAACGGAGAAGCCGGAAAAATGTTTTCAGGAAGTACAGGGTGGACAGTTCCCTGATTTCCGGGGCCCGCGCGGATGCTGTGGTAATGCACTGTTTGCCGGCTCACAGGGGTGAAGAGATTACCGACGAGGTTATGAACTCCGGCCAGTCGTATATATTTCAGCAGGCGGAAAACAGGATGTATATACAGCAGGCTATAATGGAATATCTTTTTAAGGAGAATAAGTGAGAAAAAAAATAATTTTTATTTTTATCTTTCTGGGGTTTTTCTATTCTGCAGGGGTTTACGCTTCGCAGTGGGAAGACTGGGAGCTGGGAGGCGAGCTGGGGCTTGGCGTAGGGGCGGGAAACCGGAGCGGGCGCATTCTGTCTCCTTCCCTGATGGTTACCGGAACCAGGGTCAGCGATGACTTTATGATAGAACTTGGCCTCGGTTATCTTTTTGGTTCCCGTGAAGAGGAAAATTATAGATTAAGCGGCGAATACGAAAAGGATTATGAGCCGGAGATATGGGATCAGCAGGAAAATGATGTGAGGGTCAGGATGAGTGTGGTTCCAATGACCATAAATTTTCATTATGTTTTTTATGAGAATTTCTATGTAGGGGCCGGTGTGGGGCTTTATCATCTTTTTTACAGCAAAGAGCCCCTGGGCCACTACCGCGCGGAGCCGGATTCCGAACCCGGGGAAACTGTAACAAAGCCGGCAAGTACGGCATTGGGTTTTCAGCAGATGGTAGGCATGGAAATCTTTCCCGTGAGTCCGAACTGGAACTGGTTTGTAGGAATGAAAAGTTTCGTGACAACGCCTGCGGGCCCGGCCGGCACACTTTTCGGAGCCACGATAGGCGGCAAGGTCAGATACACCTGGTAATATTAGAGTGAGTTTAAATAAAATATTTTATTCTCCCGGATATGAGGTTGATATTGGGAATCATGTTTTTCCCACCCGTAAATACAGAATGGTTAAAGAGCTCCTTGTTGAAAGAACTTCTCTGGGGGAAGATGATTTTATCCAACCGCGCCCTCTGGATTCCCGGGAAGTTGCAGAAGTGCATACCCCGGATTATGTAAATGACATAAAGAACGCCTCCCTTTCGTATGCAAAACAGGTAAAGCTTGAACTGCCTTACTCTCCGGAGCTTGCAGAGGCGTCATTTATATGCTGCGGAGGTACCGTTGAAGCCTGCGAATATGCCATGAAAAATGGCGCGGGGGTTCATATAGGAGGGGGGTTTCACCACGCCTACCCGGACCATGGGGAGGGGTTCTGCGTCTTTAACGATGTGGCGCTGGGGGCGCTCAGGGCGGCAAATAAGGGAAAACGGGTAGCAGTTATTGACTGCGATCTTCATCAGGGAAACGGAACTGCTTTTATTTTCAGAGATGACAAAAGGGTTTTTACCTTTTCCATTCATCAGGAGAATAACTACCCCATACCTAAAGAAAAATCCGATTTAGATATTCCTCTGGGTGATTCGGCCGGCGGTGATGAATATAATTCAAAGCTCTCAGAGGGCATAAGGAAAATGAAAGAGGTTTTTAAGCCTGATTTTGCAGTTTATGTGGCCGGAAGCGACCCCTACGAGTATGATCAGCTGGGTGGTTTGCGTCTGTCTGTTGAGGATTTGCGTATGCGGGACACCATAGTCAGGAGGGAAACAGTAGAGAGCGGTATTGATCTGGCGGTGGTATTTGCCGGCGGGTATGCTGTCAAACCCGAGGATACGGCCCTGATACATGCTCAGACTGTGGATGTTGTTCTGAATCTGACATGAGAACTCTCCGGGGAGGATTCTGTATGGCCGGCCCCCCTGATGAATATGACGAAACTTTTTTGGTATACAAAAATCCTGAATCTACCAGGGGGTTTGAGCACTATTTATATGACAGACAGGGGTACAGAGACAGGGTTATTTCTTCGGGGGCATACACCGAAGAGGATATTTCTGCGGCAGAGTCTGAGGGGTGCACCAAAGTGGTGGCTAACTCGCTCTGTATCTCTCCATATACGGGTATGCGAAGGAAAATATGCAGTGAGTATCCGGATAAGGTCATAAAAGGACTGAGGGTGATGATGAAAGCTCTTGCTGCTGATGAAGCCGAGATAATCGTTTCGAGAGAAAACTCCGTTCTTTTTGAAAATGTGGTAAAAAAAACCCCCAACCTGTTTATGAAAACAGTAAAAGACAGGTATCCCCTGGGAATGGAGAATATTTTTTATAAAAGAATATTTAATTCTCGCGAGGACTATTTCCCGGGTAAAGGCGGGGTTTTTATTGTTCCGGTTGAGAAGCTGGTCGGAATTTACATGGAGGTTTTTGAGGAAAAAATGAAAAGATTTCAACCGGTAATCGTATCAACACCGGAGAAGAATTATTTTTTATGGGCGGATAAAAATAAATCTTTGTATGAACTTGTAAAAAAGATGCAGGGCGGTTTATCCTGCAACTGCCTGGTTGCGGGAGACCCTTTATGGGGAAGGGCGATTGCTGATCCGAAAGATCAAAAGATTGGGGGCATTTTTTGCGTAACACTACTCAATTTAAAGGGTTTTCTGCCGGGAAGGTGCTGCGGCTGCGGGAGGTGCCTGAACCTGTGTCCTGTAAATTTGCCTGTGACACGCTCGGAAAAGTACCACTATTGCGGTGGGGGTGTTCAGCCCCGCAGGCCCTGTTTGAACTGCGGTTTATGCCTGTATTTTTGCCCTTCCACAGGATAATGAGTTATGGTAGAAAAGAGCGTTTATAAAGTAGCTTTCGCGCCCCTGGATAAATCCGGGGATTCAACTCTAAAATGGTTCAGGGACCTTTTAACTGCTTCTCTTCCTGCCGTTGCGGTGTCTGTTTTTATGAAAGGTTTTTTGCATTTTGCCCTGATAACGGCTCTTTTCTGCGCAGGGGCTGTATTAACAGGCAAGGTTAGGGGAGAAACCGGTTTGCGCATATGGAAATATTTCGCCGCAGGAGCTCTTTTTTTTATTATACTTCCGGTTGAAGCCTCTGCTGTGCATATATCAACGGCGGTTATTGGTGCCCTATTTATTGAGGAAGTATTTTTTTCGGGTTCGGCAAGGAGCCCTTTGCCTGTTTTTCTGACTGCATGGCTTTTAACCCCTTTTTCCATCTCCTGCGTTTATCCTTCTCATTCGCTGTCAGCCGCCGCCGCCGCGGGAGCCTTATATCTTCTGTTGAAAAAGCGTATTTATTTTCATGTTGCGGCGGCAGCCGCTGTCATGACTCTTTTGATTTTTCTACACGGCGGCGGGGATGCTGCTTTAAGCAGGGCTTTTGCGGGTATAGTTATGCTGGGGTATCCGGGCCTGCTACCCAAAAAGCCAAAACCGGGAGGTTTTTTTGCTTCGGTTGCGATAGCGGCAGTGTCTTTAGGGGGAGTTGGAGCATTATCTGCTGCGGTTTTGTTTACTCCTCTTGCGGAGGAGCTTTTTTGACATGAAGCTCTTAAGAAAAGGGAATATCAGGAGAATTCTGGTTCTTTGGATTCTCCTGCTGGTATCTTATCTGCCGGTTTATTTTGAGCTGGGCAAGGAAGATGATATAGCTTTGGAAGAAGATTCCCGGGAATATGCATACAGCCCGGGGGTGTATTCGGGGGAAGGAAAGGGTTTTTTAGGAGATATTAGGGTCAGTGTGAAGATGAAAGAAGACAGCCAGGGTTCTGCTGTTATTTCTGATATCGCAGTTATTGAGATAAACGACATAAAAAAATTCTATCGCGATGCAATTGAACACCTGAAGAAGGAGGTTATGATTAAGCAAAGCACCGATATAGACGCTGTTACAGGCGCTACTTATTCGAGCCGTGGGTTTTTGGAGGCAGTTGATGACGCAAAACAGAAAGCTCTCAGAAGCGATTAGGTCCGCGGCCTGCGGACCGGCTTTAGCGGCTGTTCTGCTTTTTTCCGGAAATATAAATACCGCTTTAGCCGGAGCGGCAGCCGGTGGGGTTCTGCTTTTTGCCTCCTCAATCCTCAATTCTTTTACTTTAAAACTCCTGGGCAGGCCCGAGTCCGCCCTGTGCAGTATGGTGTTTGTATCTGTTTCTGCGACATTTCTGCTTCCTTTATTACCCCGGGAAAATGCGGTTTTATTCGCGCTGGTTTTAGCCTGTGCGGTGGTTTATTTAACTTATGAGGCAACCGGCGGTTTTGAACGCCGGGCGGAATATTTTGGAAACTATCCGGCCGCTTTGGCTTTTGTTTCAATGATAGTGTCGGTATGGTTAATAAGGTCGGCAATTCCCTTCGGGGCCTCTTCGGCTTTTTTTGCCGGGGCTTTATCATCTGCTGCGTTAAGGAGGGTTTTTTGATGGACGGGATTTTTTTTGAAGCTGTTTTTCTTCTTTTTCTGGGAACGGGGGTAATAGTTGAAATATCCTGCAAGGATGACTTTAAAAAAATTGCGCAGTATACCGCTTCCCTTTCTGCCGCGGTGTTTCTATCCGCAGCGGCCCTATCCCTTGCCCGGGTGCTGATTCATCCTTCTCAGGCTGTAGTCGCTGCTCTTCTCACCGGATTTGTTTTTTCAAAAATCTTTTCATCAGTTTCGGGTATTGAGTTTAAGAGCTTTGTTTTTAATACTGCCGCCGCGGGAACTGCAGCCCTTGCATTACGGGAGGGGTTTAATGAGTCATTAATATTATCTTTCTACTCCGCAGCGGGATTTGCGCTATCCGGGCTTTTAGCGGCAGCGTCTTATCGGAGAGTTAAAAACTATCTTCCCGATTATTTAAAAGGGCCTGCTGCTGTTTTAGCTGTTTTAGGTGTTTTTGTTCTTGTAATTGAATCGCTTTTCTGGAAATAGGAAGGTATGGCTTATATTTTTTTGCTGTTAATAGTTTTTTTTCTTCTTTTCAAGGACGACTGCGAAACCGGGTATTCCGGTAAAAATGCGACCGCCGGGAACAGAGCCGTCTATGTCAGGTGTTCACCTCCCCGCTCAGTTCGTTTTGAGTTCGTAAACATAGCCTCCTGTATGGAGGCATACAGGGGTTTTGGGGTTAATTCCAGCTGTAAAGCCGGGTGCCTGGGGCTTTTAAGCTGCGCTGATGTCTGTCCCCGGGGAGCTATAAGCAGCAGCCTCGATGTTTCGCAGGACTTATGTCTAGGCTGCGGCAAGTGCCTGGATGTCTGTCCGTTAAATCTTATTGAAGTATCTCAAAAGGCCAGCGCGCGCGTTTTTGTTAAATGCAGTTCGGAAGCTGACGGAAGCTGCTCTTCGGGTTGTCACAGGTGCTACAAATGTGTGGATGAATGTCCGGGCGGGGCTGTTTATGTTGATGAAAACGGGAAGGTCCTAATTGATTATGACAGGTGCGACGGCTGTATGCGCTGTGTGAAAAGATGTCCCCCGGGCGTTATGAAAAGTATCTAAAAATGAAACCTGTATTTACGGGTCTTTTAATCTTTTCTGCCGTTGCGCTTCAGGCAGGTGAGCGGATTTTTGCGGGGTATGATACCTCGTTTGAATTCGGATTCGCGAATCTGGCAACCCTCGCAGCAATTATAAGCTGGGGAAAAAAAACCGCTTTCAAAGTAGCGGCCGGCAGGGTGATTCTGGGGTCTTTTCTGTTTGGAAACCTCATGTCCGGGGGCTTCTATTTAAGCCTGGCAGGGAGCCTTTCAGCCTATCTTGCGATGATCTTTTCATATAAGCCGTTTGGAAAATTAAGCCCCGTGGGAGTCTCTGTTGCGGGGGCTGCAGCAAATAATCTTCTGCAGTTTGCAGCAGCGTATTTTATATTCTTCACAGATGAGGCTTTTTTCCTCTTTCCCCCTTTTTTTCTCCTTGCGGCTGTGCCCGCAGGGGTATTTAACGGACTTCTTGTCAAAAAAATAGTTCCCTGCATTGCTAATTACAGCAAAAGGAAATATTACCTCTCTTCGGGTTCTCCCAGGAGAATAAAATATATGAAAAAAGCGGGGGTTGCTGTGATAGTGGTTAAACCCGCTGTAAGTGAAGACCCTCCGTTTTCCGGAGAAAATCCCGAAAGCTATGCATTGAGGCAGGCCCTTAAAAAGCTTGAAAGTTCACCTGTAAAAGATAATAGGGGTATAATAATTTCCGCAGATACTGTTGTAGAAGTTGGAGGGGAAATCCTGGGAAAACCGGCGGATGAAAATGAAGCCCGCAGTATGCTCAAAAGGCTATCCGGGAGTAAGCAGAAAGTTCATACGGCTGTAGCGGTAAAAAATATTTTTAATGATAAAATTTATCATTCATTTGAAACCACGCTGCTTAAAATGAGGCCCTTGACCTGTCTGGAGATTGAGAAGCTTAAGAGAGAAAATCTTGATAAGGCGGGCGCTTACGGGATACAGGGGATGAAAGATGAATATTTTGAATGGATACAGGGAAGCTACTCAAATGTTGTGGGGTTTCCCTTAAAAACCGTAAGAGAGCTTCTTTTAAAGGCTGAGAGGAATTATGACTGAAGCCCTGCGTTTTCAGGGAAAATTTCAATGTCGTAATTTCTGTATAGGCTCTGCATCCAGTTTCCGTAAAGAGAGTTTCTTTTATCCTGCATGATCCGGGTTCTCAATTCGGATTTGTTTTCTTCAAAGTCATCAAGCGAACCATGCTCGCTTAGGTATTTCATTTTCATTTCATTTATTGTTGCTCTTGAGGATGATAATATAAGGCGTTCAAGCTTTCTTACGGTAAGATCCTTTTTTACCGTTTTTTCAAATTCCGAGGGGGTATAGCCGCTGGAACGCAGGGCGTGGCGATAGATCTCCATGTCGAACTGTCCTTCCCTCTGAAACTGCGGAAGGGAGGTTACTGCGGATATTACCTCTTCTTCGGTGGCGCTTATACCCATTTGTAATGCCTGCTGATACTTGGCCTGCTGGTATACAAGCGAAGAGAGGACCTCCTCACGTATACGGTTGCGCTCCATGTCTGAGATTTCTTCTTCTCTCTCTTCTCTTCTTCTCATCAATTCCCTGGTATATGCGTCATTGAAATCGTTTATTGTAACAGGGGTGCGGTTAACCCGGGCTACATTGTTATGGTCTCCGGTTATCTGTCCGTACCATACAAAAAGGCCGCTTACGAAAAGCAGTGTTATTGCCCATATTATGTATTTCATCTGTTTTCTAAGTGTTTCAAACATTACTCTAGAATGATATTAAAAAAGGGATTGTTTTTCAAACCCTGTCTTTTTCCCCGAGAAAACTTTTCAGTCTTTCTATTCCTTCTTTAATCAGGTCTGTTTGCGCGGCATAGGATATGCGTATGTAACCGCCGGCCCCGAAACCTTCTCCGGGTATTACGGCCACATGCTTCTCCTCAAGAAACTTATTGGCAAATTCAGTTGATGATCCCGTATGGGTCAGGCTTTTAATGCGGGGGAAGATGTAGAAGGCTCCCCTCGGTTTAGTGACTTCAATAGGGTTCATTTTTGACAGCTCACCGTATATGTAGTCTCTCCTTTCTTTGAATTTTTCTATCATATCGGAAACGGCTTTTTCGGATTTATCGGATGTAAGGGCCTCCAGCGCTCCCGCCTGAGCGAATGATGTGGGGTTGGATGTTGAGTGGGACTGGAGTTTTATGCATGCGGATATCAGTTTTTCACCGCCGGCGGCATATCCTATTCTCCAGCCTGTCATGGAGTAGGCCTTGGACACCCCGTTTATAATTATCGTTCTTTTCTTTATTTCTTCGGATAAGGACGCTATTGAAAAGAAACTCCCTTCATATACATGCTTCTCATATATTTCGTCTGATATTACATAGATGTCATTTTCAAGAACTATTTCGGCAATTTTTGAGAGTTCCTCTTTCGTGTAGACACACCCGCTGGGATTTGAAGGGGAGTTTATTATTAGGAGTTTGGTTCTGCCGGTTATCTTCTCTCTGAGTATTTCCGGAGTGAGTTTGAAGGAATCGCTGCTTAAGCAATCCGCAAAGACTGGGACACCTCCGGCCGCCTTTACCATTTCGGGGTATGATACCCAGTAGGGAGAAGGGATTATAACCTCTTCCCCCTTTTCCGTAAGGCACATTATAACGTTGAAAAGCGAGTGCTTTGCCCCGCAGTTTATCATAACCTCTTGCGGGCTGTAATTTAATCCGTTTTCTTTTTTGAGTTTTTCAGCTGCGGCTTTTCTGAGTTCGGGCATTCCACCGGCGGGAGTATATTTTGTAAGCCCGTCCCTAAGCGCCTTCCGGGCTGCTTCTTTTATGAAATCCGGTGTGTCGGAATCCGGCTCTCCGGCGCTTAAGCCTATAACATCCACGCCTTCTTTTTCCAGTTTTTTTGCCCTGGCCGATATTGCCAGGGTTGAAGATAAATTAATGCTTTTTGCCAGTTTTGATAACATTTATGCGATCCTTTCTTTTCCTGTAATAAAACCCGAAATTTCTTTTTCCGCCTGCCATTTTAAAAAAAAATCCTATTAATAACAAATCTGCTCTTTTACTTATTTAGAGTAATGCGATTTTATGCAGTGATTAATGATTAAGAAAGCGGAAATTCAGCTGTGTTATGAAGGGGGCCGGGGTGAAGGCGGAAAATAGAGGTAACAGTAAGCTTGATTTAGGGAAATATTATAATTACAATAAAAGAATGAAATTCGGTGAATTGGTAAAATTAAGGTACAGCTGCAGAAAATACAAAGAAAAACCCGTCGAAAGAGAAAAAATAGCTAAATGTATTGAAGCGGCGAGGAGAGCACCCTCTGCGTGCAACGCGCAGCCGTGGAAATTTATTGTTCTTGATGAGGAAAGTACCCGGTGCAGGGCCGCTTCTGCCGCTTCATCGGGTAAATACAGATTCAGCAGGTTTATTAAAGGGGCTCCGGTATTAATTCTTGTTCTTGCCCGGAAAAGTACATTTCTTGCCGCTGCCGGTTCATTTGTAAGGAATACCGAATTTTACTTAATTGATATCGGGATTGCCTGCGAACATGTTGTTTTGCAGGCGTCGGAGCTTAACCTCGGCAGCTGTTATGTGGGCTGGTTCAATGAGAAAAAACTTAAAAAAATGTTCGGTATACCATCAAAAATCTCCATTCCGCTTTTGCTGACAATAGGTTATCCAGATGAAAAGTTCCGGGAAAAGGATGTGGTCAGAAAGCGCGCTTCTTCCGACAGGCGCAATCCGGTAGATGAAATCTTATTTTATAACGGTTTCGGGGAATCTGGAAAAAAGAAGGATAATGAGAGCGATTGAAAAATAATGTTATTCCTATTATTATAAGTTAATGTTTAAAGGACGGGGAGAGGGATAAGTATATGTCGTTAATACCTGGGATAGGAAAAAAAAGCGTAATCGGGATAGATCTTGGCTCGAGTGAGATAAAGGCGCTTGAGCTTAATGTAACACAAAAAGGGATTAAAATAGCTAGCCTTGTCCGCAGCTCGATGCAGAAGGGTATTCTGGAGATGCCGTTTGAGGAAAGAAGAGAAATTTACGTTGACTCTCTTAAGGAGATACTGTCGTACGGAAAATTTTCAACAAAAAAGGCGGCTCTTTCCATTTCCGGAAATTCTGTTATTGTAAGGCTTGTAAACTTTCCCGTTATGGAACCCGAAGAACTTCAGCAGACAATTCAGTATGAGGCCGAGCCTCATATACCTTTTGATATTGATGATGTAATTATCGATACGCATATAATAGGAGATATCAAAGAAGGCGGAGAGAAAAAGATGCAAACTGTTCTGGTGGCCAGCAAGAAAGAAACTGTTGGCGAAAAGATGGAAATAGTAAAGGCATGCGGTCTTAAGCCTGTGGTCATTGATGTGGATATTTTTGCGGTAGGCAATATGTATGAAATGTTAAACCCGGCAAGCGCAGAAGAACTGATTATTTTTGTCAACATAGGGGAAAGCAAGACCAATATAAGCATTGTGGAAAGCGGTACGGCTAAGGTTGTCCGGGATTTATATACCGCCGGAGGCGATTTTACGGAAGCTATTCGGGACAGCTACCAGGTTTCAACGAAGAAAGCCGAAATTGTAAAGCGCAAGTACGGTCTGTCGGGATGGAAAAGAAAGGAAGAGGAGAATATTGATGACGGGGATCATGAGCTGCTTGTTTATAAGGTACTCAATCCGGTTGTCCAGGAATTGATATCCGAAGTACAGCGTTCGATAGACTTTTTCAGAGGCCAGCAGTCCGGCAAGTCGGTGAATGTGGATAAGGTGGTTCTTTCGGGCGGAAGCGCCAAGCTCAAGTTTTTTTCGGAAATGATGAGCAAGGAGCTTAATATTCCGGTGGATGTTTTCAGCCCCCTTTCCGGAGCTTTGAATGCTCCTCCCGATATGGATGCCGGTTCGCCCGCTCTGGCTGTTGCAGGCGGATTGGCCATCAGAGAGGCCGGCGGGAATTAAAGAAAGAAAAGATGATTAGAATCAATTTACTGCCCCGTGAGATTAAAGAAACTTCGCAGGGAAAGAAGTCATCTTTTCTGGTCTTCGGAGGGGCCTTTCTTTTTGTGGCTCTGATTGCGGGTCTTTATCTTTCCCGAAGGGTAAGGCTCTCATCGCTTGAGAGAGAAGTAAGCGATGTTGAGGCCCAAATTGAAGAGCTCAAGCCCATAGTTGCCGAGGTAGAGAGGATAAGAAGTGAAATTGAGGAACTTGACAGAAGATATGAGGTTTTGGGAAGCCTTGTGCGTACCCGCTTTATATACCCTGTATTTATGGAAAAACTTACAGAAATTACCCCCAGGGACACCTGGATAAGAAGGATGGATACGGATACTGAGGACAGCAGGCTTTTAGTCGATTTCAGTGTTATGGCAAGGGATAATTATGCGGTGGCGGATTTTATCAGCGCAATAGAAGAACATCCCGATTTCAGTGAGGTTAATTTTACGGGTATTTCTACTGAGACAGTAGATGTTAATGAGACCCCCGTGGAATTGAGAAGTTTCTCTGTTTCATGTGTTTATGAGCACAGTGCGGAGTAGTTTGAGATGGCGCAGAAAACAGAAGTAACCAGGAATCAGAAAATACTGCTTGTTATTATAGCGATTGTGGGGTTGTATTTTTTTTTAACGGATGTTTATGGCCCCCTGGGTGATGATATAAGCAGTACACAGGAGGTTTTAGATGAAATGAGGAGGGAAGCTGCCGACATGCAGGTAGAGGCGGCGAGGCTGGAAGGCTATGAAAAGGAGCTTGAAAGCCTTGAGGGGGAAATGAAGGAGATAGAGAGAAAACTGCCGGATGATGAGGAGCTTTCAGGGTTCATAAGAAATATTACTAACACGGCCGGCAGATACGGGATTGATGTAAAAACCTTTGTTCCCGAGGGGTCACGCAGCAGCGATTACTACGATTCTCATTATTACAGGGTGGATATACTATCAGATTACCATACTTTCGGAAGGTTTTTTACGGATATCGGAAACCTTGAAAGGGTTTTTAATATAAGGAATGTTGATATGGCATCCCATGAAGAAGAAAGCGGAGAGGGGATGTTAAATGCGGTATTTCATATTGTGGCATTCACTTTCAGGGAATGAAAAGGAGAAGGGTCTTGAAAAAAATATTGATTTCTGTCTTTTTTCTTATTTTTTCGTTTTGTTTTACGCTAAAACCGGTTTTTTCGGATTATACTTATGGCGCGGGGGATAGAAGATCGCCTTTTCTGCCTTTTTTAAGGCATCCGGCCGGGAGGGATTTTACAGGGCCGGATGAGATTGAAATAGATGTCAGCGAGCTTTCGGTTAAGGGGGTTATGGGGTCGGAAAGAGAAAATTTTTTACTGCTTGAAGACAGAGATTCGTATTATATTGCCATGGAAGGCAGGCTGTACGATGAGGATGAAGAAAAGATACCCGGAATAGCGGTTTCGGTGGAAGACGGGGAGGTCCTTATTATTACAGATAAAGACGAGGTTTTTAAACTTGAAATACCAGATTAGAAGAGATGCTTAAAAAGAGGTGGAAAAATATGAAAAGAAGAGTTTTTGCAGCAAGCGTTATTATGATTTTTTTATCCGGTTTTGTCTTGAGCGGGCAGGGATCTGAGCCGGAAAAACTTACGGGTGTCAGGGTGACGCACGAGACGGATACTGCCGCAAGGGTGGTGATAGATACAACAGGTGAAGTAAAGTCACATCTTTTTCATGTTTCCAACCCTCCGCGCCTGGTGGTGGAAATGCCGGAGGTTGACCATGACAACCCGGATAAGGAAATCCAGGTGGATGGTAATATTCTGAAAAGGGTGCGCTCGGGACAGTATGCCGATAACCCTGTAAAAATATCCAGAGTAGTGCTGGATATGGCAGCCGGAGAGTATTACTATGAGGAAGACAGAAGCTCCGAAAAGATTACAGTATATGCGGGGGTTACCAGGGAGGCCGTTGACAGCCTGCGCGGGAACATTACGGATTCACCGCAGGAGACTGTTTCGAAAAACCCCGGGATAAAGCCGAATGTACCTACTCAGGAGCATGAAGAGAAGGTGGAAGAGGTTCTCCGGCAGAAAAAAGAGAGAGAGAAAAAGCGCAAAGAGGTTCTTTCGGATATGGACGAGGAAATGAAAGAAAAGTTCTCCAGGGTTATGGAAACCACCCCGGGATCTCTCGTGGGGCCGTTAAGCAACGAGCCGGTGGATTTTAATTACAGAAACGCCGATATAACAAAAATCCTCAGAACATTTGCGTTAAAGCTTGATAAAAATATTATTCCCGCTCCCGGAGTGGAAGGAGAGGTTTCTCTCAGACTAAGGCAGGTGCCTTTTGACGAGGCTTTCCGCATTCTTCTCGACAGGGCTGAGCTAGTCGCGATTCAGAAAACCAGGAACGTCATTGAGGTTGTTCAAAAAGATAAGATGCCTACGGAAAGGAAGACATTTAATCTGCAAACACGCAAGGCCGGCGCGGTGAAAGAAACCCTGGATGCCCTTATGACCGCGGAGGAGGAACTGCATACTAACATAACCGTAGATGAGGCTTCGAACTCTCTTATTGTTTCGGCCACCCCTTCGGTTTTACAGAAAATGGAGGCCCTGGTTAAGCAGCTTGATATAAAGTCCCCCCAGATAAAGATAAAAGCCCGGCTGATTGAGGTGCAGGACAGCGATATGCTTGAGACTGGTATTTCCTGGGCGGCGACCGTGCCCTTTGATGATGGCGAAGTTGAGAGGGTAAGGGCTGTCAAGGATATGAGAAACTTTGAGATCGGGGATCCGGATTCTCCGGATTTTGACGGCAGGGTGGAAACGGAGCGCGCAATTACACGGGTGCCGGGAGCAGGCGGTCTGCTTGACATATCCGCTGTTCTCGACGAAACATCGCTCTATGCCCTTCTAAACTTTATAGAAGAAAAGACAGTGTCGAAGACAGTATCTGAGCCTACGATTCTCACGGAGAATAACAAGAGCGCCCAGATTCATGTGGGAAGAAATCTTCCGATAAGAACTACCAGGGCTGATGATGTCGGTTATACCGAAACGGTTGAGTTTATTCAGGAAGGTGTAGATTTGAGGGTAACGCCGGTTGTTTCACCCGGAAGCAGTCAGATTGCGCTGGATGTCAATGTAGGGGTTTCAGGGTTTGAAGAGTTCAGGGCAGACAGCCCGGTAACCATGGAAAGATCCGCTCAGACGGAGGTAACAGTTGAGTCCGGCAAAACCATAGTTATAGGCGGTCTGATTCAGGAGGAGGTCTCGGAAACACAGGCCGGGATTCCGGTATTGATGGATATTCCAATTCTGGGGTATCTCTTTAAATCGCATACAGGAAGGACCGAGAGCAGCGAACTGCTAATTTTCCTCACTCCCGAAATACTCTCTGATTAAATGCCGCCGGCCGGAGATTCCGTTAAAAAAAGGTTCGAAAAAAACGATCTCCCCGGGAGGGTTAACCTGGCCTCTCTGGAGAAGAGTGCCGGAGAAAAACCTGATGATCCCGGTGTTCACTATCGCCTTGCTGAGGGCTACAGGAGGGTAGCTGGTAAAACGGGAGGGAAGTATTTTTACAAATTAGCCGAAAGGTCGGCAAGAAAAGCCATAGAACTTGAGCCTATGAAAAAAAGATATCACATTCTGCTTGTTACCATAATGGCTGAAAAGGGCGAACTTGGCCTTCTTTCTTCCCAGTACCGGCGGAAAGCTGACGGAGAAGAAGGCGAGTTTTATAGGGAAATCCTGAATAAGATGTCTCTCATTGCTTCTCTTTCAATACCCGACCCGGATGAAAAAAATAAAAAAAGAAGGCCGAAGGGCTCGCTCTTCTTTAATTATATTTTAATGCCTTTCGTTGTCGCAGGGGCATTGATAGTATGGGTTGTTCCGGGGTACGAGGGGTTCAGATTGATTTCTCTTGCTTTGGTTTTTCTGTATATACTTTTGAGGATATCTGCGGGGGCGCGCAAAATTTGAATATATTTACTCAAGGATATAACGGTTTTATAGATGCTGCAGGGGTTGGAGGGCCTAATTGATGATGGGAAATATGTGGGCAGTATTTGCGGGTCTGGCGTTATTCATACTTGCGATGTATTTCTTTGTGAGCGTATACGCATATTTCAGGCGTAAGAGAAGAAAAGAGAAATTAAGAAAAAAAATTATTCGCAGAGAAGAACCTTATTCGGATAAAGAAGCCTGCATTCTTGAAAAAAACCTCTCCGGGTTCAGCTCTGCTGATTTAGCCGCATGGGGACGTTATCTTCTTTTTTCCTATTACCTTAAAAACAGGGAGAAAGGCGGGGAAAATGTTTTTAAGTGCGCTGCCCACGGAGAGATAGTCAGAAAAGAGTATGAAAAATTCCCTTTTTATGTAGACAGTGTTTTTGAACTGGCCAATACTTATTTTTTCTATTCGGGCAGGTTTGAAAAAGCGGCGCGGATATATGAAGAGCTTCTGAATAATAAACCCAGAATGAGGTGGGAAAAGATTTGCAGGAGTAGAACTAAACTCGTAAGGGAGAATCTGGACAAGCCAGAGGCCCTGAAATTATATGTTAAGGCAGAATGGCATTTTGAAAAGGAGAAATTCAGTAAGGCGGCCGGGTATCTTCAGGAGGTCACAAGGCGGTTTCCCGATACGGATATAGCGCTTCTCGCATTCTATTTTCTGGGAGACATTTTTTACTATAAACTTAAAAAACCGCAGGAGGCATTTAATTATTACAGAAAGGCCTGCGAAAACGGCTCTGAAAGAGCAGAAGCCAGGGATGCCCTATACAAATGCGGTGAAATCATGAGAAAGATGAAAAGGTGGGAAAAAGCAGTAGAAATATACCGCGAATATCTTGATCTGTACAAAGATTCATCATTTAGGGATGATGCTTTTTTTTATATCGGAGAGGCTTATCAGAATATGGGCAAGCTGCGCAAGGCCAAAAACGCCTACTCGCTTGTTTTGGGAGATTATCCGGATAGCAAGTGGACTGAAGTTTTATACAGGCGGGTTCAGCGGCTTAACAGAAAGCTGGTGGAAAACAGATGATCTGGCTGCTTCTTCTGGTTTTTTCTTTTACGGCTTCATTTCTCTTCTCCAGGTTGGTGGGTTTTTTATCAATCCGGTATGGATTACTTGACCGGCCCGGGAAAAAGCTGAAAAACCATGAAAGGCCCGTTCCGTATGCAGGGCTGGCCGTATGGTTAACCTTCATGTCGGTTCTTGGCGGACTGCGTTTTTTTACATCATTTCCCAGTGGAACCCTTTATCAGCTCAGGGGTATTGTATACGGTGGTTCGGTGATTTTTATTCTGGGGTTTCTGGATGATATTTATGATTTGCATTATTCCATAAAATTTTTGGGGCAGGTCGCCGCAGCCGCAATACTTATTTACTATAATATTTACATAAATCTTTTCCCTTTCGACTTTCTTAACATTCTGTTAAGTATCTTCTGGGTTGTTCTGATAATCAATTCAGTAAATATTATTGATATAATGGACGGTCTGGCCAGCGGGGTGGCGGCGGTATGCGCCATGGGTTTTTTTGCCGTTACGCTCCCTATTCAGCAGTATTACGTGAATTTTGCTGCGCTTATTCTTTTCGGCACGCTTGCCGGCTTCTGGATGAACAACAAACCTCCCGCGAGGGTTTTTCTCGGAGACAGCGGAAGCCTCTTTACCGGTTTTATCTTAGCTGCATTATCAATGGGGGCGGATTACAGCAGGGTGCATATTGTGGGGCTGTTTTCACCTTTTTTGATTCTGGGGATACCCCTGTATGATACAGTTCTGGTGATTTTTTTCAGGGCCAGAGAAGGAAAGTCCATTTTCAAAGGTTCAAAAGATCACTATGCGATAAGGCTCTCTTCAGCTGGCTTCGGCCCATGGAAAATAGATGTGATTTCTTATGTTATATCAGGGATTCTTGCGGCTGCGGCTTTTCTCATAACCCGGGTGCCCGCGAGTTATGCTTTTTTTCTGCTGGCTTCTGTTTTTTTTGCTGCTCTCATCGGCAGCGCGCTTCTGGATACAGTTACTCCCGAATGAATAAGACGGTTATTATAGGCGCCGGCCTTACGGGATTAAGCGCCGCTTTGGATATTCAGGGAAATAAACCGGTGGAGGTCTTTGAAAAGGAAGATTCCCCGGGCGGGCTCTGCAGAACCGAATCATATAAGGGCTTCAGGTTTGATTATGCAGGCCATTTTCTTCATTTTAAAGACAGCGGAATCAAGAACGAGGTTTCGAATCTCCTTTCGGGAAATATAAAAAAAGTTGAAAGAAAATCATTTATTGTTTACAAGGACAGGCGCATCCCTTATCCTTTTCAGTCTCACATAAAATACCTTCCGCTTGAAGAAAGGAGGGAGTGCCTGCTTGAGTTTCTTATGTCCGGGTATAAACAGGCTCCGGAGGACGGGAACTTCCGGAGCTGGATGAATAAAAGGTTCGGTTCGGGTATAACGAAATATTTTATGCTTCCATATAATCGTAAACTCTGGACGGTGGATCCCGGGGAAATGACAACGGAGTGGATGTCGCGTTATCTTCCACGGCCTTCGGCGGAAAAGATTCTAAAGGGCGCCTTTTTTGAAAAAAGCCCCGCAGAAGGATATAATGCAGTCTTTTATTACCCTCCGGATGGAATCGGGGCTCTTCCTTCACAGATGTCTTCCCGGCTGAAAAAAGGGGTTCTTCATACGGGGGTTTCCGTGGAAAAAGTTATCCCGGGAAAGAAGCTCATTATTGCCGGAGGAAAAAAATACAGTTATGAAAATCTGATTACCACCGTTCCGCTTAAAAAATTCGCCGCTGAAATAGTTGACGGACCGGATGATTTAAAGAAGCATGCCCGGCAGCTGCGGGGGGTTTCGGTGCTTAATATAAACATTGGATGGAAAGGGGGGCCCGGGAAGGGTGTTCCCCGCGGGGCTCACTGGCTGTATTTTCCCGAAAGCCGCTATGTTTTCTACAGGGCCGGGTTTCCTTCACAGATATCTTCTTTAATGGCTCCTGAGGGTTGTTTTTCGTGTTATACTGAAATAGCATTTCCTCAGAAAAGGTTTCCGAAAAGAGAAGATTTCCCTGAAATAGAAAAGAGGGTGGAAAAGCAGCTTAGAGAAGCCCGTGTGATTCCCCCCGGCTCTAAAGTAAGAGCGGTTCTTTCATTGCCGATGGAGCCGGCATATGTTATTTATGATAAACGCCGCTCTAAAGGGGTTTCGGAAGTTCTCAGGAAACTTGAATCCGTGGGCATCTACAGCGCCGGACGCTACGGCGCGTGGGAGTATTCAGCGATGGAGGATGCAATATTAAGCGGAAAAAAGGCGGCGGAGAAATGTCTGAAAAAAAATTAAAAGTTCTTCATGCCATAACGAAACTTCAGCTGGGGGGGGCCCAGCTTAATACTCTCTACACGCTTGATAACCTTCCCGGAAGCTTTAAAGGCTGTCTTCTTGCCGGTTCGGGCGGAGAGCTTGATAAAAGAGCGAAGGAGTCCGTCCGCTATAAGGCTCGGCTGATCCCTTTTCTGGTCAGGCCGGTGAACCCCCTTATGGACGCCTTTGCATTCTTTTGGGCTTTTTTTTACCTGCTGTCTTTCAGGCCTGATATTGTGCATACACACTCATCAAAGGCCGGAATAATAGTACGTTGGGCCTCTTTTCTTGCCGGGATAGATGTGATAATCCATACTTATCACGGTTTTGGCTTTACCCCGCTGCAGAATAGATTTGCGCGGGCGTTTTTTATTTTTGCGGAGAAGATCACCTCGCATATAACCGATAAGCTTATAGCGGTGGCCCATGCTAATGTGGAAAAAGCTCTTTCCGAAGGTATAGGAAAGAAAGAGCAATACAGTGTTGTAAGGAGCGGGATTAAAAAGGAACTTTTTGAAAAAAGGCGCCCGGACGGCGGTATCAGGGGGAAACTCTCTTTGAGCAGAGATGCTCTTCTTGTTGGAAATATTTCCTGCTTTAAACCGCAGAAATCGCTCCAGGATTATGTTGAAAGCTGCCGGCGGCTGGCCCGCATGGGAAACTATTACTTTATTCTCGTGGGTGACGGGGAGCTTAGGCCTCAACTGGAAAAGCAGGTTCGCAAAGCGGGTATCTCAGAGAGGTTTTTCATGCCCGGGTTCATTAAAGAATCTCAAGAGGTTATTCCTTACCTTGATATAATGCTGCATACCGCCCGCTTTGAGGGGCTTCCGAGGGTTATTCTTGAGGCAATGGCCGGCGGGGTGCCTGTGGTTTCAACCGCTGTAGATGGCGTCAGGGATGTTATTACTCATGGATACAACGGCTATCTGGTTGAACCGGGAGATGTTGACAGCATGGTTAAATATTCACATAATCTTTTAAATAGCTTCGAAAAAAGAAAAGAGATAGGTTTGAATCAGAAAAAAAGATTCAGGCCGGAGTTTGATATAAAAGAAATGTCAAAAACCCTCAACCGAATCTACATCGAAGTCGGGGTTATACTTTTATACTTTTTGCTATAAAATAGAAAGGATTACAAATGAAAAGTAAAAACGAAATGAATTTATTCAGGGATATATTTCCATATTCAGAAGTTCCCTATGTTACTTTTGATAACGAGGCGGTAGAGATGAATATGCCCGAGGATATATGGATAACCGATACCACTTTCAGAGACGGCCAGCAGGCCAGGGCTCCCTATAACGTGCAGCAGATAGTTGACCTGTATACGCTAATGCACAAGATGGGGGGCAGCCGGGGCATAATAAGATCCAGCGAGTTTTTCCTGTACAGCAATAAGGACCGCGATGCGGTTAGAAGATGCCAGGAAAAGGATTTTGAGTACCCGAAGATTACAGGCTGGATAAGGGCGACAAAGAAGGACTTTAAGATAGTAAAAGAAATGGGGTTGAAAGAGACCGGGATACTGACTTCTGCCTCCGATTATCATATATACCTGAAATTGAAAAGTGACAGAAAATCCGTTATGAGGAAATACCTGGATGTTGTTGATGCTGCTCTCGAAGAGGGGATAGTACCGAGGTGCCATCTTGAGGATATAACCCGCGCTGATTTTGAGGGGTTCGTAATACCGTTTGTAAAGAAATTGATGGAGCGTTCCCGCGAAAGCGGAATACCGGTAAAAATCAGGGCCTGCGATACTTTAGGTTACGGCTTTCCCCATCCCGGGGCCTCACTGCCCCGCTCTGTTCCCAAAATAATAGATACTCTTGTCAACAGATGCGGTGTCCCTTCTGAAAGAATCGAATGGCACGGGCATAATGATTTCCACAAGGTTTTGATAAACGGCACTTATGCATGGCTGTACGGGGCCAGCGCAGTAAACGGGACACTTCTCGGATTCGGCGAAAGGACCGGAAATCCCCCTATAGAGGCCCTTGTTATTGACTATATGAGCCTGAAAAAAGAATCGGACGGCCTCAACCCCCGCGTGATAACCGAAATAGCAGATTACTACCGGGAAGAACTCGGCGAGCATATTAGTTCAAATATGCCTTACACAGGCAGCGAGTTTAATACCACCAGAGCGGGTATACATGCAGACGGTTTAATAAAGAATGAGGAGATATATAATATTTTCGATACTCAAAAAATATTGAATCGTCCTATGAATATCGCCATAACAGATAAATCCGGAGCGGCGGGAATTGCAATGTGGGTAAATAATTTTCCCGAGATAAAAAACAGGGAAAAAATAAATAAGAAAGACTCCCGTGTCAGAAAGGCTTATGAGATAATTATGGAGGAGTATAATACTGGAAGGACCACAGCTATGTCCAATGAGGAAATGGAGCATATAGTCAAGGAGTGCTTTCCCGGTTATTTTGAGTCTGAATTTGAGAAGCTTAAAAAGAAAACCCGCAACCTGGCTGTACATGTAGTGGAAGAGCTTTCAGAAAGTCAGCAGGTGCGCTCGATGGAGCCCAAAACCCAGGAAAAAATAATGGAGCGCATAAGAAAGAATTATGATTTTATCCAATTTATATATATTACCGACAGAAAAGGGGTCAAAATTACCCGCAATATAATTGACCCGCGCTATTCAAAATCTTTTGAAAAAAAGGATATCGGGGTGATATACACAGACAGGGAGTGGTTCAGCCGGCCTATTGAAACCGGAATGCCTTTTGTATCTGATTTTTACATTTCAAGAATAACCGGCAGGCTCTGCATAACCGTATCGGCTCCGGTAAGGAATGATAAGGACGAAATAGTAGGCGTAGTCGGTATGGATATAAGTTACGAAGATCTGGTAAGGCTGTGAAGGTTTCGGTTATCGGAGCGGGCGCTGTAGGAAGTCAGCTGGCTTTCGCTCTTGCAATTAAAAATTATGAAAACATAGCGATAATTGATATAAAGGAAAACCTTGCACGGGCCAGGGCCCTTGATATCATGCAGTCTTCGTCCCTGTGGGGATTTGAAGGGAAGGTTAAGGGAAGCGGGGAATATAAAGATATTGAGGGATCGGATATTGTGGTTACAACGGCAGGTCTGGCGAGAAAACCCGGTATGACCAGAGAGGCTCTTTTCGATACTAATTGTAAAATAACCAGGAGCGTTGCGGCAGAAATAGGAAAGCATGCTCCCGGCTGCATTATGATTGTTGTTACCAACCCGCTTGATATTATGGCTTATATTGCTTACAGAGAGTCGGGTTTTTCTCCTGAGAAGGTTATGGGCATGGCCGGGGTCCTGGATACAGCCAGATACAAATACTTTATATCAGAAAAACTCTCCTGCAGCCCCTCGGAGGTTGAGGCGCTTGTTCTGGGAATGCACGGCGCTGATATGGTAATTACGGACGGTGCCCGGGCAGGGAAAAAAAACTTAAAAGATTTTTTATCCGTGAAAGACTTGCAGGGGTTAAAAGAGAGAACTAAGAAGGCGGGCAAGGAGGTTGTTGAGCTTCTGGGAAGCGGCAGCGCGAGTTTTGCCCCCGCTGCGTCGGTTTCTCTTATGGTTGATTCAATACGCCACGACAGGAAAGAAATTCTTCCCTGTTCGGTTCATACCCGTTCGGCATACGGGCTGGGAGATATTTTTATAGGCCTCCCTGCGGTTATAGGAAGGGCGGGCGTTGAAGAGGTGGTTGAAGAAGAAATAGGAGAGGCTGCCCGCAAAGAGCTTCTGGATGCTGGAAAAAAGATTGAGAAAAAAATAAGAAAGTTGGAGTTATAGTGAAAAAGACATTAACTGAAAAAATATTATCCGCGCATGCGGAAAAGGATGTTAAATCGGGAGAGGTTGTTTTCGTCGATATTGACTGGGCTCTGGTACAGGACGGTACCGGGCCTTTGACCGTGGATGTAATAGAAGAAATGGGAAAGGGGGTCGATCGCCCGGATCACAGGTGCGTTTTCCTCGACCATGCCTCTCCTTCCTCCAGGTATGAGCTCTCAGACAGCCATAACAAGCTGCGCAGGTATGCCCGGGAAAAAGAGATGAAAATATTTGATGTCGGAGAGGGGATCTGTCATCAGCTTATGGCTGAAAAATTTGTTGAGCCTGGAGAGGTTGTAGTAGGCGCGGATTCCCATACCTGCACTGCGGGCGCCTTCGGGTCTTTTGCCTCCGGTTTCGGATCCACGGATATTGCATTTGCAATGTCCACAGGAAGGCTGTGGTTAAGGATACCCGAAGCGATAAATGTAAAGCTTCGCGGAAATCTTAAGTTTCCTGCAATGGCGAAGGATTTGATACTTTTTCTTATAGGCAGGCTCGGTTCATACGGAGCTACCTACAAAGCGCTTGAATTTACAGGGGAGGGGGTTGAAAATCTCTCCATGGAATCAAGGCTGACTGTCTGCAATATGGTCATAGAGGCGGGCGCTAAAAACGGGATAATGCCTGCTGATGACAAGACATCCGATTATATAAAGCGCGAAAGAGGTAAAGATATAAAGTTTAAACCCCTGCGCGCGGATAATGACGCCGGTTATGAAAGGGTTCTTGAGATAAACCTTGACGAGATTTCTCCTCAGGTTGCGGAGCCCCATTGCGTGGATAATGTCTTAAACGCAAATGAAACAGTAAAGAAAGACATAAAAGTTGATCAGGTGGTTATCGGAACCTGTACGGGAGGCCGGATGGAAGACTTGAGGGCCGCCGCCCGTATTCTCGAAGGAAAAAAAGTAAAAAAGGGCGTCAGGTTTATTGTCTCACCGGCTTCTGCAAATGTGTATTTAGCCGCAATGAGGGAGGGGCTTTTGGAAAAGTTTGTCAAAAGCGGAGGAGTGATAGTCACACCGGGTTGCGGTCCCTGCGTGGGAATCCAGGGCGGCGTGCTCGGGACCGGGGAGGTATGTGTATCCACGGCTAACAGGAATTTCAAGGGAAGGATGGGATGCAGCGACAGTTTTATATATCTGGCGTCGCCTGCCACGGCTGCTGCGTCCGCGGTAACGGGAAAAATTACTGAACCGGGAGATTTGTTATGATAGATGAATTAAGAGGAAGGGCACATAAATTCGGCGATAATATTTCGACAGATCTTATCTGTCCGGGTAAATACTTTCACCTCAGGTCGAACATAAAAAAACTGGCTCAGCATACGCTGGAGGACGCGGATCCGGATTTTATCTCTAAGATGAACCCGGGTGATTTTGTGGTGGCCGGAGAAAATTTCGGCTGCGGTTCTTCCCGAGAGCACGCTCCTGTAATAATAAAGGAGTCGGGAGTAAGCGCTGTCTTAGCGAAGAGCTTTGCGAGGATATTTTTCAGAAACGCTGTAAATATAGGGCTGCCGGTAATGGAGTGTGATACCGAAAGTATATCCGGGGGTGATGAGCTTGAGGTAAGGCCCAGGGAGGGGACTGTCAGCAACCTTTCTTCCGGGGCCCGGATTACTGCCAGGGCGCTGCCGGAGACAATGTACAATATTTTAGAGGCCGGCGGGCTGCGGGACTATGTCAGGAAGAATAAGCTATGAAGAAAGAGCATAAAATAACACTTATTCCGGGAGACGGAACAGGCCCGGAGGTAACTGAAGCCGCCAGAAAGTGCATAGAAGCAACTGGGATTGATGTTGAGTGGGATGTAAAACATGCGGGGGTTGATGTGATGGATAAATTCGGTACCCCTCTGCCGGATGAGGTTGTAGAGTCTGTAAGGAAAAACAGGGTTGCCATAAAGGGCCCTATAACCACTCCCGTGGGCGTTGGTTTCAGGAGCGTAAATGTTGCTCTAAGGAAAAAGCTCAACCTTTATGCCTGTATTCGTCCTTCGAAGTATTATCCGGGTGTAAAGGCCCCTTATGATAATGTTGATCTGGTTGTTGTGCGCGAAAACACGGAAGACCTCTATGCCGGAATTGAATTTGAAAAAGATTCTGAACGGGCGGGGGATTTCAGGAACTTCATGAAGACCTGTGGGGAAAAAATAAGGCGGGATGCAGGTATAAGCATAAAACCGATTTCTGTGGAAGGATCCAGAAGGATAGTTGATTATTCTTTCAGGTATGCCAGGGATTTTGGAAGAAAGAAAGTTACGGCAGTACATAAAGCGAACATAATGAAACACACCGACGGTTTGTTTTTGAAAGTCGCCAGGGAGGTAGCTCGGGATTATCCTGATATAGAGTTTGAGGATAGAATCGTTGACAATATGGCAATGCAGCTCATTCAAAAACCGTGGCTCTATGATGTTATGGTTATGCCCAATCTCTATGGTGATATTATTTCTGATCTGTGCGCGGGCCTGACCGGAGGCCTTGGGCTTGCCCCCGGGGCCAATATAGGGGATGAATGCGCGCTCTTTGAGCCTACTCACGGTTCAGCTCCGAAATATAAGGGGCAGAACAAGGTTAACCCGGCTGCTACGATTCTGTCAGGGGTGATGATGCTCAGATACATAAAAGAAACCGCTGCCGCTGATTGTCTTGAGAAGGCCCTTTCGGAAGTAATATTCGAGGGTGAAAATGTAACATATGATCTAAAGTCAGATGATAAAACTCCCCCCGTTGGAACACAGGATATGGCGGAGGCGGTCTGCAGAAAAATAAGAAAAAACAATGGTGTCTAAACTCGGCCCGGGTTTAGAAAACGAGCTTAAAAAACGCATTTGCAGTGAGGTGGAAAAGGCCGTTTATATAATCCCCCCAGAATTAAAGAAAAGAATTGCCCTGGCGCATGATAACTCCTCCGGCCTGGAGAAGAAAGTGCTCGGGAGAATAATTGAAAACATAGAAATCGCTTCCGAAAATAAAATTTCCCTGTGCCAGGATACAGGGGTTTATGAGATTTGGGTCGATATAGGGGTAAGAAGCCCTTATAATAAGGTGAATTTAACCCGGGTGATTGAAGAAGCCGTTGCCTCGGCTCATAAGGGCGGTATTATGCGCAGCTCCATGGATGAGATCAAGCCAGTGGTGAATTTTTCTTTTTCCGATTCAAGCCGTCTTGATTTTATAATGACCCCGAGGGGTTTCGGCAGCGAGAATTACACCTTTCTTCACATGATGCCTCCGGAGAGTTCCTTTGAAAGCATAAGCGACAGGATTGTTGAAGATATTAAAAGCGCCGGCGGCAGGCCGTGTCCTCCTTATTTAGTCGGGGTGGGAATAGGTGGAACAGCAACGAAGGCGGTTGAGCTATCGGCCAGGGCCCTGGCCGAGATGGATTTTGAAGACAATTCCCGGCAGGAGAATATACTCAAGAGATTAAATAATCTGGGAGTGGGCGCGGGAGCCGTTGGGGGCAGTCATACGGCTCTGGGAATAAAGATAAAAAAGTTTCCAAAGCACATAGCGGGGTTGCCTCTTTGCGTCCGCGCGGGGTGCTGGTGCAACAGAACAAGGAGATTTAGGGTTGAATGACAGGAAGCTCATTTTTCCGCTGAAAGACCGCGGTGTTTTGAAAAGGCTCAGGGTTTTCCAGGAAGTGCTCATCGACGGGGTTATCTACACTGCAAGGGACAGGGTGCATTCGGTTATAGAGTCTTCCGGCGGAAACTGGCCTTTTGATTTGAATTCTAATGCCGTATATTACTGCGGCCCCACCGGTTCTTCAGGGGAATTCCCGCTTGGGTCATGCGGCCCTACAACAAGCTCAAGGATGGATGCCTGGGCGCCCGGGATGTACGAGAGAGGGCTTGCGGCAACTATAGGAAAAGGCCCCAGAAGTCCCGAGGTAGTAAAGGCGATAAAAGATGCGGGGGCAGTTTATTTAATGGCCTACGGCGGCTGCGGCGCTCTATACGGCAGCAGGGTAGTAAGGGCTGATATAGCAGCGTATGAGGATTATGGCCCCCAGGCTGTTTACAGGATGCAGGTAGATAAATTTCCGGCAGTTGTGGCGGTAGATTCCTCCGGAAATGATATGTTCAGGGAGAAAAGATGAATATTCAGAAAACTCTTGTTATAATAAAGCCCGATGCCTTAAGCAAAAAATTAACCGGCAGGGTCATAGGAGAGCTGGAGAAGGCGGAATTGAAAATAAAAGGGATTAAAATGATCCGGATGACACCTGAAGATGCCCGCAGTTTTTATGGGGAGCATGAGGGGAAAGGTTTTTTTAAGCCCCTTGTTGAATTTATTTCTTCGAATCCGGCGGTGGTAATGGTTTTAGAGGGGGTTGACGCCGTGAAAAGGGTAAGGGGGCTGATGGGCTCTACGGATCCGCGAGAAGCCGGGAAAGGCACCATAAGGGAAAGGTGGGCACGGGACAAAAGGCATAATATAATTCACGGGTCGGATTCTGTTTCATCGGCGGAAAGGGAGATCGGTTTCTTTTTCAGCGAAGATGAAATTCACCAATGGGAAGGAAAGGAGTACGGAAAATGAGCCCGAAAAATATTCTTGTTTTAAACTGCGGAAGCTCATCTGTTAAATATGAGCTGATGGATGTAGACAGTTCAGTTATACTGGCCAGGGGTTTTGTAGAGAAAGTGGGGATGGAAGATGCCGTAATAAACCATCATTATATTGTGGAGTACGGGTATAATGATATTAAGCTTGTCAGGGATATATCCACCCACAGGGTTGGCATAAAGATGGTAATTGAGCTTCTCCAGGATGAAGAACACGGGGTAATAAATGATATTAACGACGTATATGGGATAGGGCACAGGGTTGTTCACGGGGGAGAGGGTTATACGGATTCAGCATATATTGACGATAAAGTCAAAAACGACATAAAGCACTGCATTGAGCTTGCGCCTCTTCACAATCCCCACCACCTGGCAGGCATAGATGCCACTGAAAAGCTTATTCCGGACCATCATCAGGTTGCGGTTTTCGATACGGCTTTTCATCAGACCATGGAAGAAGACACATATATGTATGCGCTGCCTTATGAGCTTTATAAAAAACACGGTATAAGAAAATACGGTTTTCACGGAACCTCGCACAAGTATGTTGCTCAGCATGCAGCCCAGCTGCTTGAAAAACGCCTTGACGATCTTAAGATAATTTCATGTCATCTGGGCAACGGGGCAAGCGCATGCGCCATATCGGGCGGGGTTTCCGTCGATACTTCGATGGGCTTTACACCCCTGTCGGGTTTAATGATGGGGACCCGCACGGGTGATTTTGATCCTGCTGTCCTTCTATATCTTATAAATAAGGAATCACTTTCCCTCAGTGAAGTCAGTACGCTGATAAACAGGCATTCCGGGCTTTACGGCATATCGGGAATATCAAGAGATTTCCGGGAGATAATAAAAAATGCGGATAAGGGAAACAAGAGGGCTCAGCTTGCGCTGGATATGTTTGTTGCCAGGATAAAACATTATATAGGGGCTTATACGGCTAAGATGAACGGAATCGATGTGCTTGTATTTACCGCCGGCATAGGAGAAAACTCACCTGTTCTGAGGCGGATGGTCTGTGAAAACATGGATTATCTGGGCATTGAGGTATGCGAGGAAGCTAATAATTCCTGTGATGAAGGGGTTATCTCTCCCGAAAATTCCGGGGTGAAAGTTATGTGTGTCCCCACAAATGAAGAGCTTCTGATAGCCAGAGAAACGGCAAGGATAATTGAAGGCCTTAATAAGTAGAAGGCAGAAGCGCCCCGGCTTGTTTGACACTTCATTGAGGCTTTTGTAAACTTACAAAAAATTTAAAATATCATGAACGAACGGAAAGAAAACAAAACAATCGAACTGTGGGAGATTGACGGTTTAATTGAGCGTTACCGTGGAAAAGAGGGGGTTCTTATACCCCTGCTCCAGGATGTCCAGGATATGTACGGATATGTCCCCGAGGAGGCGGTTAAGAAAATTTCCAAAGAGCTTTCAATCTACCCTGTCAAGGCATATGAAGTGCTTACTTTTTATTCACAGTTTCACCTGAGGCCCCGCGGCAGGCATACGATAAAGGTATGCCAGGGCACAGCCTGCCATGTTATGGGAGGAAGGGAGATTCTTAACTATTTTTCCGAGAAACTTGGTGTTAACACAGGAGGCACCACAAGTGACGGAATGTTCTCGCTGGAGAGAGTTGCCTGTTTGGGATGCTGCGGCATTGCGCCGGTAGTAGTTATTGATGATAAGTTTTACGGAAGGGTTACGGTAAAAAAGATTGATAAAATTCTTCATAAATACAGAGAAGAGGCAGACCGGTGAAGGCTGAAATACTTATTTGCGCGGGGACGAGCGGCATATCTGCGGAAGCCGACAGTGTTGCCGAAGAATTTGCCGGGCGGATTAATTCAGGGAAGCTTGACAGGGAGTACAGCATAATAAAGACCGGGGACAGGGGGCTTTTCAAGGATGTTATTGTTGATATAAAAGACCCGGAGAAAGAAAGGGTTACTTATGTAGATGTCACACCCGGTGATGTGCCTGAAATATATGAGGAGCACCTGTTGAACGGAAATCCTGTAAAGAGGCTTCTTGCCGGGAGTGATTATGAAAACTTCTTCAGGGGGCAAAAACGCATAGTTCTTGAGAACTGCGGAGAGATTAACCCTGAGGATATTGACGCCTATCTTTCACGCGGCGGGTATTCGTCAGTAGAGAAAATAGCCGGAGAAGACCCTTCCGTAATTATACAGGAGATTAAGAACTCGGGGCTCAGGGGCCGAGGAGGAGCGGGTTTTCCGTCCGGATTGAAGTGGGAGTTTGCCAGAAAGGCGCCGGGGGAAAAGAAATATATTATCTGTAACGCCGATGAAGGCGACCCCGGGGCATTTATGGACCGCAGTATTCTTGAAGGCGACCCTCATTCCGTAATAGAAGGGATGATAATAGCCGCCTACGCTGTTGGCGCCGGCGAAGGTTATATTTACTGCAGGGCTGAATATCCGCTGGCGATAAAAAGAATAAAGAAAGCTATTTCTCAGGCTGAGGAAAAAGGGTTTCTGGGCGATGGAATATGCGGCGGCGGATTTTCATTTGATATTAAAATAAAACAGGGCGCGGGGGCTTTTGTCTGCGGCGAGGAGACGGCTCTTATCGCATCAATAGAAGGAAGGCGAGGAATGCCGGTTCCGCGTCCCCCTTTCCCGGCTCAGCAGGGTTTATGGAAAAAACCCACCATGATAAGCAACGTGGAGACCCTTGCCAATGTAAGGCACATTATAAAAAGGGGGGCTGAATGGTTTTCTTCAATCGGCACTGAAAAAAGCAAGGGCACAAAAGTTTTCGCTCTTGCCGGAAAGGTAAAGAACACGGGGCTGGTCGAGGTGCCCATGGGTACCACAATACGTCAGCTAATCTATGGGCCCGGCGGGGGGATGGAGAAAAAACGAAGCGGCTTTAAGGGAGCGCAGATAGGCGGGCCTTCCGGGGGTTGCCTGCCCGAGAGCCTTCTGGATACGTCAATAGATTATGAATCCATCACTGCGACGGGCGCTATTATGGGGTCCGGAGGAATGGTTGTAATGGATGCCGATACATGCATGGTGGATGTGGCAAGGTTTTTTCTTGATTTCACGGTGGAGGAATCATGCGGAAAGTGCGTGCCCTGCAGGGTCGGACTCAAAAGAATGCTGGAGGTTCTGGATGAAATTACAATGGGAAAAGGCAGACCCGAACACATAGATTTTCTTAAAGAGATGAGCTCCACGGTTAAAAGCGCCGCGCTATGCGGACTGGGAAGCACCGCCCCGAATCCGGTTTCAACAACGCTTAAGTATTTTTATGATGAGTACCTGGCTCACATAGAGGATAAAAAATGTCCTTCATTGGTATGCATGGAGCTTATCAGCTTTGAGGTGGTCAAAGAAAAGTGCATTAAATGCGGCCGGTGCTATCAGGTATGTCCTGCCGGAGCCGTAACCTGGGAGAAGAAAAAAGATGCGGAAATAGATAAGGATAAGTGCATAAAATGCAGGGCCTGCATAAGCGCATGTCCGGTAAAGGTGATTAAGTAATGAAAGAACTTAAGATAAATGGAAAGAATGTAAAAGCCCGTGAAGGAGAAACGGTTCTTGAGGCCGCTCTCAATGCGGGTATATATATACCTAATCTGTGCTATCACAGGGATCTTCCCGCAGCGGCGGCATGCAGGCTGTGTATAGTTAAGATAGAGGGAATGAAAGGATTTCCTGCTTCATGCACAACCCTATGTGCAGATGGAATGGTGGTACATACAGATACTCCCGAGGTTCAAAGTTTTAGAAAAAACATAATCTGGTTTATACTCAGTGAATACGAAGGTGATCCCGAATCCTCAACTCAGCTGGGTAAGGTTGCCGAATATGTGGGAATAAAAAAAGCGCTTGAGGATTTTTCGCCCGACAGGAAAAGGGTGCCTGTTGTAGAAGATGACCCCCTTATAAAAAGGGATATGAACCGCTGTATTCTCTGCGGAAGGTGTGTTAGTATATGCCAGGAGGTAAGAAAGACAGGGGTTTTAGGGTTTGTAAACAGGGGTATAGATACTGTCATAGGAACCAGTTATGACAAAAACCTCAAAGACTCGGCCTGTAAATTCTGCACTGCGTGCGTGGAGGTCTGCCCATCCGGAGCAATATCGGACAGGGAAAAGTTCAGCGATGGGGACAGGGAAAAAAAGATTCTTCCGTGCACAAATGAATGCCCGGCGGGGATTGATGCTGCAAGGTATGTCAAGCTAATTGCCATGGAAAGGTACCAGGATGCCCTTGAAGTGATAAGGGAGAAGGTTCCCTTTCCTGAAATATTGGGTTATGTTTGTGACCACCCTTGCGAAACCGCCTGCCGCCGGGGAAGTGTTAATGAGCCCATTGCAATAAGGGCGCTAAAGAGATTTGCGGCGGAGAGCGATTCAGGAAGTTGGCGGTCTAAAATGGAAGTTAAGCCTCCGACGGGAAAGAAGATTGCAGTTGCCGGTTCAGGCCCCGCCGGTTTGACCGCTGCCTGGTTTTTAAAGAAACTGGGCCATGATGTGAAGGTTTTTGAGTCCCATTCTAAACCCGGGGGCATGATGAGAAGGGGTATTCCTTCATACAGGCTTCCCGAAAATGTGCTTGACAGGGAGATTAAAGAAATAGAAAAAATCGGTGTGGAAATACAGACAGATTCGGAGGTGCAATCCGCCGAGGAAAAGTTAAAGGAAGGCTTTGATGCGGTATTTCTTGCAATAGGCGCCTGTAAGGGCATGAAAATAAATTTTCCCGGCAGTGATGAAGACCGGGTGGTTGACGGGATATCCATACTTGAAGAGATGAATTCGGGTGCTTATGATAATATTCCGGAAGATGTTCTGGTTATGGGAGGCGGTAATGTTGCTGTGGATGCTGCCAGGAGCCTGCTCAGGGCGGGAGCAAAAAGGGTGAGGATTCTGTACAGGCGAACGAGAGAACAGATGCCGGCGCTTGAGGAGGAAGTTGAAGCGGCGCTTGAGGAGGGGGTTGAAATCGAATACCTTGTAAACCCGGTTCAGGTTAAATCGACTCCCGGCGGCATAGAAGTAAAGTGTGTGAGGATGCAGCTCGGAGAAAGGGATTCGAGCGGGAGAAGAAGGCCTCATCCAGTCAGGGGAAGCGAGTTTGAGTTTCATACCGAAATGCTTGTTGTGGCTGTCGGACAGAAAATCCGGGCTTCCCAAAAGATGTGCAATCTTCTTGATGAGAAAGGTAGAATTTGCGTGAAATCTCCCGAAATGTCGTGTTCTGTAAAAGGGGTTTTTGCGGGAGGAGATGCGGTCAGCGGTCCGGCTTCTGTTATTGAAGCGATAGAGGCGGGAAGAAAAGCGGCGGCTTCGATTGACAGGTATCTCGGGGGCCGGGGGCGGATTGATGAAAAACTTCTGCCGGAAGAAATCGAAGACAAATGCCTCGGAAGGGAAGAGGGGTTTGCCTACAGG
>SL_5KL_010_SEDDRAFT_10000187_pt1 | contig 37775 bp, 44 predicted proteins | sample SodLakKL_010_SED_FD_9118 | JGI IMG/M metagenome (IMG submission 9118)
CCGTATACCCCCTCCGGAGACAACTGCGTCAAGGATCCACATCGCGCTCTACCGAAGCATGCCCGTCCCTGGTCCGTATGCCCGGCCCCGGGACCAGACGCTCCATTGACTGATCCCGGTCTTTCAACAGCTCGATGAGGACCGAGAAGACTGCTGCTTCAAGGGGGTCATCAAAGGCATAAAACCCCTCGCCCGCATGTGCCCGCGCCATCATGGCGAGGCGGGTGGCATATGCCCTGTCATCTTTTCCAAGTGCCCGTCCTGCCCGTTCCCACCGGCGTGCGAGTTCGCCTACTCCCTGCCGGACACTTTCGATGCTCCGGCCCATCAGAATGCCTCCAGAGTGGACTGTCTGCCTTCCTGCCCACGTTTTCTTCTGTGCATCACCGGTTTCCCGGTCTGTTCCAGAGCCCTGTTCTGTTCTGGTGCAAGGGTGATGATCCGGTCCGCATATGCAGCAAGCACTCCAAATGATCGGTCAGGAACCATGGTATACAGGATGACAAGCGATCCCGCCGCAACCTCCGCCATCGTCTGGCCAATGGCAGCCGTCATCCCCCCACCCGACGCTTCAAACAGTACCGGGTCATGCTCGATGAAGATGATCGTATGGCATGCATCCCTGAGTATGGTGAGGAGCTGGTGAGTGGTGAACGCCCGCCGCACATCAAACGTTGCATTCCTGTCGCCGATCCGTGTCAGGAGGCGGGAGCTGTTCCCGGAGATGTACAGGAACAGGTACCGCTTCAGTTCGGGCCGCCGTGCAAAGAGAGCGATCATCTCCTCTTCAGAAGCGACGACGGCCGCAAACATCCCGGTCCTGAGAGTTATATATGGTGCAAGTCGGATCTCCATACCCCTGTATCTGTGCGTTCCGGGTATTGATGATCGATGCCCGGGGTGCGAAAGTGAACGGGAATTATTTATCGTATCCTCTCCAAGCTACCGGTATGAATGTTTCAATCTCACGTCATGAAGGCGTTCTGGTCTTTGCCCCTGATGGCAGGCTGGATGGTCATGGCGCCAGAATCTTTGAGAAGGCGATACAATCGGCACTCCATGATGACGACTCGGCAGCGGTGGTTGATATGTTGTCTGTTGAGTATCTCTCAAGCGCCGGGATCCGGGTTCTTCTCGCCCTGGCAAAAGAGGTGAAGCGGCGCGGGGGTATGATGGCGCTTGCCGGGGTGCAGGAGTACCCGCTCAAGGTTTTGAAGATGGCAGGGTTCCACTCGATCTTTTCGATTGTCCCCGGGGTTGAAGAGGCAGTGCGGATCTGCAAAAAAGGTGAGATCGGCCTCTCGCTCATTGATGAACTCACCATCCCGACGGTGAAACATGGGGCTGTTTCATACCATATCGAGAAGGGTGGTACGGACACTGCCCGCCTGAAGGTCCGGGGGGACCTTGCCACCCTCCTCCATGCCCGGATCACGTCCGAAGACCTGCGGGAAGCCACCTTCACCTCCATACAATACTCCATCGGGCTTGGGGCGCTCAGCCCTGATGCAGCATCCGCTCTCCCGCTCCTTGGTGAGATGATCACCCTCCATGGCTCAATGATCTGGCTCCCAACAGATGGAAACGATACCCCTGACTTCCTGGCACCGGCAGGAGAAGATGCCCGGATCCCGGTTTATACCGCCTTCAATGTCACGCTCGTTGGTCCTTTCCACGAGTATATCTCCTTTGAATCAGACGACCCGGACGGCATCTCCCTTGACGACCTCTACCGGCAGATCTTTTCGTTTGCACGGGAACGGAGGAAGGACTTCAACGGTGTCGTTGCTCTTGCGGTTGCCGGTGTTTCAGCAGGTATGACCGGCTCGGGCCTTGCCCGCGCACCCCTGAAAGAGTATGGCGGGGGGCTTAAAGGTACTATCATGGATGAGGATGCGATCGACGACTGGTGTACGGTCAATGCATACCCTCTCCATACAGGCGATACCCTGGTCTCGTTTGGAGTGGGTGTGGACACAACAGCCGATCTCTCCTTCTTTGACCCGGTTGCCCTCCACTCCCTTGCCTATGTCCATCCCTCGCACAAAGGCAGATCGGATCAGGAGCTTCATAACCATGGTGTCATCTTCCGGGGCCTCCCCTGGGATCGGAATGCAAGCCTGGAGAAGTTGATCCGGACCCTTCTCCAGGAAGCAGAAATTGTGGACATGCGTCATCTCCTGGGCACCTCACGATTCCGCCGCGGTAAGGTGGGTGTGGCATATATCAGCGAGATCGCCGAAGAATAAACCCTGCTTCACCATGGTTGTGATGGTAGTATGTTCCTGACACATTTCCGTAACGTTTCAAAGAAAGCCGGGCTCCCCCCCGGCTCCCTCGTCCATGTTGGCGAGGCAACTGATGATCCCGTCACCATAACGGTGATAGACTATGACGCAGACGGAAACGTCACCGAACTCTGTACCCGCGATCCCGCCCTGCTCGGCACCTACCGGGACAGCCCGTCGACTACCTGGATCAATATCAACGGCATCCATGATACCGGTGTTATCCGGATGATAGGAGATCTCTTCTCGATTCATCCGCTGACCCTTGAAGACCTGATGAACACCACCCAGCGGCCGAAATTCGAAGAGTTTTCACACTATCTTTTCATCGTCCAGAGGATGCTCTCCCGCAATACAGGGGTAATCGAAAGCGAACAGGTTGGCCTGATCATCACCGGAACCTGTCTTCTCTCGTTCCAGGAACGGGATGGTGATGTCTTCGATCCGGTCAGAAACCGGATCAGGGCCCGGGGAAGAATCACGAAGTTCGACATTGATTTCCTGTGTTACACGCTCATTGATGCCATCGTTGATGCGTACTTCGAGATCCTTGAGTCGCTTGGAGAAGAGATCGAAGCACTTGAGGAGGTTCTTATTCAGAACCCTGATCCTGAAACTGTCGTCACAATTCGCCGTTTTAAACGGGAGATGATCACTCTCAGGAAGGCGATATGGCCGCAAAGAGAGGTCTTATCTGCACTTGAGCGGGCCGACTCTCCGCTCATCTCTGAGAAGACCGGGATATATTTCCGTGATGTCTACGATCACACCATCCAGGTGATCGATGCGGTAGAGACCCTGCGCGATATCACTGCCGGTATGCTGGATCTCTACCTTTCCACCATATCGTTTAAGATGAATGAGGTGATGAAGGTGCTCACCATCATTGCGACCATCTTTATCCCTCTCACGTTCATTGCAGGAGTGTATGGGATGAACTTTGAAAATATGCCCGAACTTTACTGGGATTTTGGGTACCATGCAACGCTTTTTTTGATGTTCGGCGTCTCGCTTCTGATGATCGTTTATTTCAGAAAAAAGCGCTGGATATAGGATGATAAACCATCTCTCTTTTCTGGTTTCAGAGCACCAACAGGTTCCATATCAAGGATAACCTGACCATGGACAACTTTTTGGTGAGGGAGAGCCCGTCTCTTCCGCGGACTGCCGACCACCTGCTCCAGTTCACGGATATACAGCAGAAGATCAGGTAGAACAATCCATGATCCAGGATTCACAAACAGTGGATACAGGTCCGGTGGAGGCGGGGTTGTGGAAATATACAGGAACTCCACGGGACGACCATCTGCAAGATCAGACAGGAGTGCTGTTTTCTCCCTGACCTCCCTGATAAAAGCAGATGGAGAAGGATGAACAATGGTTGACTCGGCAAAGTAGATCGTACCGAACGTATCTGCAAAGAGCAGATCGATCTCGGCCCGGACCCGGCCACCAGAACAGATCCGGATCCCCCCGTCGCGTGAGTACCAGATTCCCTGTTTCTGGCCAATATATACAGGAGCATCTGCCCCAAAGGCGGCGATATATTGGATACGCGGATTGTCTTCCCCGGCTTTTCTCAGCAGCTCATAGATTGCGGCTTCAAAAAATCTCCCTTCAGCCCTCCTGCGTGTCTCGTAGTCGAAAGAGACAAGTCCCTTCCGGGTGGAGAGCGGCAGGTGCCGGAGTGCATGCAGTGCTTCTCCTCTGCCCATTGTGGTATCTCTCAGCAGTTGAGCCGCAAACATACACAAACGCAATCACCGGTGGGTGAAGTAGGCGATGACCACACCATCTTCAACCGAATCGATCCTGGCAAACCCGAACCGTTCGAACTGGACAGTTTCATCGACATATCCAGCTGCTTCTGCTTCACACACTCCCTCAAGCATTCCCCCGGGTGTCAGGACACGGCAGGGAACCGCACTATCCGGTGGAAGCCACTGGATGATCGGGGCTTTTTCCTTCCGGACTTGTGTAAGCGAATCCCCTGCATATACCGCCTCATGATCTCCGGTCATCCTGATATTGAAGAGATCTTTGAGCCGGACGAACCCTGTTTCCTTGATCTCCTGAGCCGGGACCAGGATCTCTTTTGTGAAGGTAAGATTCCGGCACCCCCTTTCAGTATCTCCCGGGTACCGGGGGATCTCGGCAGTCTGCTCTGGCGCTTCCTGCACCCGGAGTGTGATCGGATCTTCAACAAAGAAGTACCGGTTTGCGCCCCGGTCGATAACGTCCCGGTTCTTCGCAAAGAGATTGTCCCATGAAAACGAGATGTCTGTCTCGCCGATCCCGATCTCAATGATTGCAGATCGCACCGCTTCAGGGCGGATTCCGCGGCGAGCAAGCGCACGAAGCGTTCCAAGCCGGATATCGTCCCACCCAGAGAACCTGCCCTCCGCGATCCCCTGGTGCATTGACGATGTCGAAAGGACAAGACCCTCAATCGACATTCTTCCATAATGGAGGTAATGGGGTGGTGTCCACCCGAAGTAATCAAAGATATAGCGCTGGCGACGGGTATTTGCGATATGGTCTTTTCCCCTGATCACATGCGTCAATCCCAAAAGATGGTCATCGATTGCAACTGAGAAATTCATCAAAGGATAGACGGTTGCATCGACACGGGGATGTATCGGGGAATTGACGATTCGCATTGCAGAAAAATCGCGGATCGCAGGATCCGGGTGATCGGTCTCGGTTTTAATACGGACCGTTGCCTGTCCCTCAATAAAGGTGCCATCAAACATCTGCTCAAAAAGGGCTATATGTTCTTCAACCGGGATATTTCGACATGGACAGGCTTTTTTTGCGAGTTTCAGCTCCCGGAACCTCTCAGCTTCACAGCAGCAGATATAGGCACCTCCAAGAACAATCAGCTGCTCAGCATAATCATAATAGATATCAAGCCGGTCGCTCTGGTATACAATATCAGAGATTTCAATCCCGAGCCAGTCGAGGTCCTCAAGTACCATTCCATATGCATCGGGATCAATCCGTTTTGGATCGGTATCTTCCATCCGGCAGATATAAGCTCCTCCGTATCGCCGGACATATGCATCATTCAGCACAGATGCACGGGCATGGCCAAGATGAAGCGGACCGGATGGGTTTGGCGCAAAACGCATGACAACACCATCTTCAGCATCCGGGAGCGGAGGAAGATCAATGGTTCGCTCTTTTTTCTGGTGCATCGAGGCGTAAAGATCAGGTGCAATACTCATCAGGCGCTTCTCACGTTCTTCAGGAGTACGTGATTTGACATCCGAGAGAACTGATCCTATTATTTCGTTCAGCTCTTTAGCCCTGCTCCTGAGTTCGGGATGTGCTCCGAGCACCGCTCCGATCACGGCTCCGGCACGGGGGACATCCGCATGTCTGACGGCATTCTGGAGAGCGTATTTTTCAAGGATTCGAGGGACATCATTGTCCATTGTTAGAACCCCCGGGTCACGAAGAAGTCGATCATATTGATGATCAACTGTTTCTCCTCTGACTCCGGCAGGATCCTAAGGCCAGCTTTTGCATTTTCAACAAGATCCAGTGCTATCTGTTTAACATCTTCAATAACGCCTGCTGCCTCGAGCTCTGTTATTGCGCGGTTGATCTCCTCCTCAGTGAGATCTCTCTTATATCCCTCAAGGTTGATCCCCTTCTCTTTCGCGACGATCGCAATCAGGGTCTGTTTCCCGGCCCGGAGATCAGATGCCCGGTCTTTGCCGCTTGTCCCCGGCGGTGTGAGGAGATCAATGACATCATCCTGAATTTGAAATGCGATTCCCGTCGTCATACCCAGGTTATAGAGTACTTCAGCCTCACGGGCATTTCCTCCGGCAAGTATCGCCCCAATTCCTGCCGCGGCTGCATACAGGGCCCCTGTCTTCTTCCGGACCATATCAAGGTACTCTGCCCGGGAAACATCGCTTGTACGCTCAAACAGCATGTCCTCTGCCTGGCCCTGGCAGATCTCTTCACAGGCATTGGCAAGCATCGAGATTGCACGGACCTTTGCATCAGAATCTGCCTCAGCTTTACAGATCAGTTCAAACGCACGTGCATAGAGGACATCTCCGGCAAGGATAGCCGTTGCCTCATCCCAAACGCTGTGAACGGTTGGAACCCCGCGGCGGAACGTATCATTATCCATAATATCGTCATGGACAAGGGTGAAGGTATGGATCAGTTCAAGTGCGAGTGCTGCAGGCAAGACTGAATCTGATGCTCTCTTCCGGATAGCGTCTGCAGCAAGCATCACCATCGCCGGTCGGAGCCGTTTTCCGCCTGCCAGGAGGAGATGTGCACTGGCTTTGTTCAGATCTCCCGGAGCTTCTCCAAAGAAGCGAAACAGCGTCTTATCAACTATTTCCTGTGTGGATTCAAGATATTCATTCAGATCCATGATGATTGCCTCTCTTATGTATGGAGCAGGATTCGCTGTCCATTATGGAGCAGGTAGAGATCCTGGTGGAGTGTATATCCCATTTCTGCTGCAAAATCTGCATAAGCAGCCGTCATTCCAAGATCTCCATGAGTCGGGATGATATTCTGTGGGTTGAGTATATGAATAAATTCATAATGATCTTCCCGGTATCCATGGCCGGTAACATGCAGGTCGTCAAATATCCGTGCACCCATCATCTTAAGCCGTGTCTCGGTCAGATACCGCTGGCCATAATTCATTGGGTTTGGAATCACCTTTGCAGAGAATAACACTTTATCACCTTTGTCAATACGGTATGGGGTGTCTCCCTGTCCAATTCGTGTCAACACCGATCCCGGTTCTCCCTGGTGTCCGGTAATCACTGGCAGGAAATTCTCCTTTCCTTCCTTCATCATCCGCCGAAAGATCCGATCCACTGTCCGGCGGTTCCCAAATACGGAAGTTGACCGTGGAAAAGCGACCAGTTTCATCGATTCAGCAGTCGTTGCATACCGCTCCATCGATCGGCCAAGCAGAACAGGTTTTCTCCCGATCTCATTGGCACACTCGGTGATCGTCTTCAGGCGTGCGACATGCGAAGAAAACGTCGTTACAAGAATCGCATGTTTGTCATCTTCGAAACTCGTTATGGTGTCACGGACGAGATCCCGGGCGATCCGCTCACTTGGTGCTCTCCCGTTTGAGGTGATATTGACGCATTCAGTGATGAGAGCGAGCACCCCTTCTTTTCCAAGTCTGGTTAACCGGGCAAAGTCCGGCGGCTCTCCGATGATTGGCGTTCTATCGAGCTTGAAATCGTTTGCATATACAATCGCGCCATGGGGTGTGTGAAGCACCGCCATTACCGTATCGATGATCGAGTGCTGAGTCCGGACAAACTCAAGTGTCAGGTGCTGTGATATGGTATATCTACCGCCCGCCTTCAATGCAAAGAGCTTGTTGTTCACACCAAATTTCTGTTCCCCTGCGATTTGCTGCCGTATCAGTTCTGTTGTGTAGGGTGTCGATACGATGGGTGCGTTATACCGGTGGGCCAGCTTTGGGAGCGCACCGATATGGTCAAGATGCCCGTGCGTGCAGACGATCGCCCGTACTGTTCCTTCGATCCCGTTCATCACCGTGTCATCAGGGATTGCTTTCATCTCGATTAAGTCGAGCGAGTGCATATTCTCGACTTCAGCATCCTCATGGATCATAATCCGGTCAAGCCGAAGTCCCATATCGAGTATCACGATATCCTTGCCGCAGCGAACAGCGGTCATATTTCGACCGACTTCGTCATATCCGCCAACGGCGATAATTTCTATCTCCATAATTAAACCTCTAATCGTATTTCTGTATCATATCGCGAGTAGTTCCGGTAATATAGGTCCTGGCTCTCCGCATATCGGATATCGTCCTGGCTCCCGAGAGGAACATCGCTGCTTTTAATTGACTGTGAATATGATCGACTGCAGAATAGAGTGCATTATCACTCTCCATAGCAGGTGCAAGCAGTGGGAGTGCCATCCCTGCGAGATCGGCTCCGAGTGCAAGGGCTTTTGCGATATCAATGCCGCTTCTGATCCCCCCTGTTGCAATGACCGGACCTCCGGTCTCTCTGACTTCAATCAGGCTCACAACTGTCGGTATTCCCCAATCAACGAAATCATTACCGAGACGCTGGAATGATTGTTCACCAGATTCTTTGCCCCGGATTCCTTCAACAAGGGCCCAGGAGGTACCGCCATGGCCCCCGATATCGATTGCCTGTACGCCTGCGTTCCAGAGGGCTGCTGCCATCTCCCGTGAAATGCCTGATCCGGTCTCCTTTACAATGACCGGATATGATACCTCCGCACAGAGTGTCTCAATTGCCTTGAGACATCCGGTCCCATCCCGGTCACCTTCCGGCTGGATTGCCTCCTGAAGAAAGTTCAGGTGTATTGCTATTGCATCAGCATCGATCATCGAAACTGCTTTTTCTGCCCATTCGATACCCTGATCCCTGAGCTGAACAGCCCCGATGTTCGCTGTAACAAATGCTGTTGGTGCTTCTTCACGCACAACCGAAAATGAACCGGCAAGTTCAGGCTGTTCAAGTGCTGCCCGCTGGGATCCGACTCCAATGGCACACCCAAATCGTTCAGCAGCCCTGGCAAGACGGCGGTTCACCCCGGTTGTTTCCGGATGGCCGCCGGTCATTGCGGCGATGAAGAGAGGGGATGAGAATGAGTGGCCAAGCAGGCGGGTAGATATGTCGATCTGTTTGAGATCACATTCGGGCAATGCGGTATGGACAATGCGAACATCAGAGAAACCCGGTTCTCCGGCTTCAACATTCTCCTCCCTGCAGATCCGCAGGTGATCGAGTTTCCTGGTCATGGTTTTCTCTGGCCGTTTCATGGATGCACCTCCACGATTTCTGTTCCGCCATGGGGTTCTCCCCTGAGAAAATCAGCCAGTCGATCAATATGGAATATTGAGGAAGGAATGCCGTAATCGGCAAGGGCAAGAAGCTCCATCACCTTCCCACGCATACCACCGGTTACATCAGTATTTTCAGAATTTCCAGGATCAAGGGTATTGATGCTGTTTCGTGTGATCGTCGGGACGACAGCTCCGCCTGCAATGACGCCGGGTACATCGGTTGCAAGTCCGACACGGTTGGCAGCAACCCTGTGTGCAATATGCAATACAAGCTGATCTCCTGATATGATGCAGGCGCCACGTCTTCTGTCCATTACAACATCCCCATGCACCACAGGAATGATGCCAAGTGCGGCCATTTCTGTGAGTTGATCCGTTTCAAAACAGACGAGCCGTCCGCTCTCTGCCAGGGATCCGCAGAGGGGATGTATCCCGATTGCGTCAAGTCCTGCGTTCATGAGTGCCCTGACGACAATGGTGTTTAACCCTGCAACTGCCCGGTGTGTTTCACCTATACCAATTGCATTATCGTCTGTTACTCCGTTCTGGATTCTATACCGGTGTGCCTCTGGATGACCGCATGATCCTGCCCCGTGAACAATGATGAGCGGGAATTCCCGATGACATGCGATCGTCTCCGCTATCAAGGAGAGCCGGTGATGGTGTATCACTCCGTCACTCTGCTTCTCGGTGAGGATCGATCCCCCGAGCTTGAGTACAACCGTATCACTCATCTTTCTCTTTCCGTACACCCTGGGTATCGATGCCGGTAATGATTGCACGGGCGTCACATGCTTCAATGGCACCGGCAACCCGGGTCTTTGCACTCTTTGAACAGAGTGCGAACATGCACCCTCCCCCCCCTGCTCCGGTCATTTTTGCACCGAGTGCGCCAGCTGCCCGTGCAGCAAGCACGAGACGGGAGAGCTGGGGGTGGCCGACCCCCAGCGCATCGAGGAGTGCATGGTTCATGTTCATCAGGTTTCCAAGTTCTCGTGGGTTATTGAAATGGTGCATCGCACATGTTGTCACCGCGGCGATCGCATCGATGATTGGATCAGCAATCTCCGGGCGTTTCCTCTTCAGTTCGGCAACCCGTGCAACCATAGAGGATGTACTGTGGTGGGTCAGGCTGTTGCCGATGACAAGTTGCATCTGTAGAGGTGGGAGCCTCCGTTTTGCATCACCGGTGATGAGCACCATACCCCCAAATGTTGAAACATAGGTATCTGTTGCGCTTGCCCTTCCATCCTGGATGTTCTTCTCAACGGTATGGGCAATTCCTGCAAGTTCCTCAAGGCTCTTCCCCATATCAAATTCATCATTGATCGCATTGAGGGTCGCGACAGTTACCGCCGCAGATGATCCAAGGCCGGAAGAACTGGGTAGCTGGGATCTGACATATACTGATCCCAAAACCCCCATCTGCCGGAAACACTCGGCAATATATGAAGAATTCGGTTTCTTCTGTCGTTTTGCCTTCCTCACCGTGACCATGACCCTTGGTTTGATTGCCATGGCAATCCCGGGCTTTCCATAGACCACAGCATGTTCACCAAAGAGGAAGATTTTGCCTGGTGCGCTCCATGTTGCCAACCTATACCACCGCAATGGCTGCGTAACCGACGACATCCCGGTCTCCGGTCACATCTCCGCTTGTCATGTACGTAAGGAGTACCCCCTTCTCTGCTCCGAGATCGGCAGCAGCCCTGATCATCGCCGCAATGGGCCCGTATCCGCATGCAGATATCCCGAGTCTGGTAATACGCCTGTAAAACTCATCACTGTCAAGCGAGAGGACCGGCTCAATTGCCGCAGCATCCAGCTTCTCAGCTTCTCTCTGGGGAACATAATGTGAAAAATCACTCGAAGCGACGATGATGGCTTCCTTTTTTGTCTTCTGCAGTGCTGAGAGGATCAGCCCGGAGAGCCGCTCGGCTTCTGCCGGTGACTGGTCACCCATCAGGATCGGTGTAATTCTGGCACGCGGAAACCGGTATTTGATGAACGGCATCTGTGTTTCAAGTGAGTTCTCGTTATCCTGGTGTGCTTCCTCATCAACCGGCAGTTCAAGTGCAAGAGAGAGCCTCTCATCGTTTGTGATGATCCCAAGCGGCGTCTCCCATGGGAGGGTCGAGACACAGGTCCGGTAACCGCGATGGCTTGGACCGATGACGATGAATGTGCCGGAGAACCCGGGATCGATACAGCTGTATCCTCGTGCGGCAACACTACCCGAATACGGGTATCCGGCATGGGGTACAACGATGCCGAGGGGATGCAGGCGATCTGCTGGCTTCTGGAAGAACATCTCAAGCACCTGCTCGAGGTGTCCGGGTTCTGCCGGATAAAACATCCCTGCCATAGTACTCATACGGATCTCCATAGCCTCCTCACCTCTTCTGGCAGTTGTCTTTCTGACTATTTAAATATCGGTCTCGAAGTCTTCGGGTGTAAGTGAGGTAACCACACCACGGAGCCGGAGCATCTCCTTTGTAAGGAGATAATATACCATCGAGAGCGCTTTTCGCCCTTTGTTGTTCGTCGGAATAACCAGGTCGATATTCCGGAGGCTATTGTTTGTGTCACAGAGGGCAATGACTGGAATTCCGGTTTGAACAGCTTCCCGTACCACCTGGGCGTCTCCAATCGGATCAGTGACGATAACGACATCGGGTTCGATATACCTGTTCAGGGTCGTCTGGTTCAGGGCCGGGTTTGTCAGCATACCCGGGATGAACCGCCCTGTTGCAGCCATCGCGCCGATCGTATCGGCAAACTTCCGGGCAGGATACTGGCCGTATTGCCGTGAGGTGACGGCAAGGATCTTCGGGGCTTCAAACCGGGAGAGGAATTTTGCCGCCTGTTTGATACGTTCGTCTGTTTTTCTGATATCAATTATATACAGGCCGTCTCCACGGACCCGGTAGATGAAGCTCTTCATCTCATTGCTTTTCTGTTGTGTACCAATATGAACACCTGCCGCAAGGTACTCTTCGACCGGGACAAGGGGTTCGTTCAGTTCAATATCTAGTTCAGTCTCGCTCATGCGAAAGTCTCCGAAATACGAATTAACTCATTCAGCTTTGCTATTCGCTCGCCGCCAACAATGCCGCATTTGAGATAGATGCACCCAAAAGCAACTGCAAGATGGGCGATGGTGGTATCCGTGGTCTCTCCTGATCGGTGGCTCATGACGGTCTCAAGCCCGAATTTGTGCGCCAGACGAACGGCTTCGTAGGTGTCAGTGAGACAACCGATCTGGTTTGGTTTGATGAGGACCGCGCTTGCAGATACACATTCAATCCCCATCCGTATACGCTCAGGATTTGTGACAAAGAGGTCATCACCACAGATGAGGCAGTTTTCGCTGATCTGATCGGTCAGGGTTGCGAAACCTTCAAAATCCTCTTCATGAAGTGGATCCTCCACATAGACAAGGTTAAAGGCGTCGACAAGATCGGCGATGTAGGTGATCTGATCTTCTGTTGTCCTGGTGCGGTCGCGGTAGACATATCTCCCCCCATTCCAGAGTTCGGTTGCCGCAACGTCAAGGCCGATCGAAACAGAGATACCGGTCTTATCACTGACCTTTCCGATCGCTTCTTCAATGAGCTCAAGTGCGTCAGTGTCTCTGATCTGAGGCGCCCATGCCCCTTCATCTCCTTTCCCGCAGGCAATGCCGCGTGCGGTAAGGAGTTTTTTAACCTCCTTGTGGACGAGTGCGTTTGTCTCAACTGCCTCGACTGTTCCCGACGCACCGGTCGGGATAACGAGAAACTCCTGGATCTCGGTTGCTCCAGGAGCGTGGGCACCCCCTCCGATTACGTTTCCAAGAGGAAGAGGGGCAATATCTGCAAACACCCCGCCGAGATAGGCGTAGGTTTCCATCCCCAATGCTGATGCCGCCGCTTTTGCATTTGCAAGTGACAGGGCAACAGCAATGTTTGCTCCGATGCCTGCGAAATTATCGGTGCCATCTGTTTCATGGAGGATGCGATCGAAGGTCACCTGCTCACGGGAGTCCAGACCGATAAGTGCGGGGATGACTGTTGTGTATGCATATGGTATCGCCAAATCCGGCAGTTTTGCAACTGCTTCATGGGTCCCTTTGCTTGCACCGCTTGGGGCTGCTGCACGGCCGAATCCACCTTCCACCCATATATCGGCTTCAATAGTTGGTTTTCCACGGCTATCCAGGATTTTTCTGAGCTTGATGGCTTCGATCGCCGTCATGCAACCACGACTTCCCGTTCCCCGTAATGGCGCTTGACAGTGATGGGTACAAGTCCCCTCTCAAACTCTTCAAGCGCAATCTCCAGGGGATCTATGCGGCTGGTTCTCACAAGGACCGGTGCCCCCATCGATATCTGGAGGGCTCTGGCTCCAATGATCCTGGCTCGCTCATATCGAGTGTAGGATATCATAATAATCATCCGTAAAATCTATTGTTGAACAGAAATGGGGTCGCTGAGATTCGAACTCAGGTCACTGCGTCCCGAACGCAATAGGATAGTCCAGGCTACCCCACGACCCCTCACTGATAGGGATACAGCTCGTCAACAATCTCCTTATGTGAGAGGAGCATCCTCCTGCAACAGTACCGCTCCAGCCCGAAGCTGTCGAGGATCACTTTTGGATCCTCTTCAGCCGCACTTCGTTCTTTGAACTCATCCCATGCTGTGGAAATCACTTTTCCACAGGTGAAACATCGTACAGGTATCATTATCCACGATTCCTTATTAGTCTGCTGATTTAACGGTATGATTTCTGGAATTTCTTTCTCGCACCACGCCCATGCGGTTTCTTTGCCTCTTTCTGGCGGGAATCATTGACAAGGAGTGTCCTGTCATATGCAAGGTAGATCTCTTTGATGGCTGGATCGTTTGTCCAGCTCAAAATACCCCTCCCGAGTGCGGTGCGGATAGCTTCAGCCTGCCCGATGATGCCTCCGCCGGAGACATCGACGTCAATATCGATTCCATCAGCCACATGAGGAGCAAGCACAAGAGCCTCAGCAATTTTCATCCGGATCAGATCAGACCCATAAATCTCAAGAGGAACTGAATTAATCCTGATTCTTCCTTTTCCCTCGCGCAAGGTTGCGCGGGCGACCGCGGTCTTTCTTTTTCCACTTGTATTAATAATCTTTGTCATCGAGTTTCCTCTCTTAGAACTTTGCTCCGAGGTTCTGGCTTACGGCCTCCAGTGTCAGGTACCTTGGTTTGTTCAGCCTGTTGCGATGCGCCTCATCAAGGATCTCCATCTCAAAACCGGCGAACTCTTCAGGAACCCCTACGTATGTCCGGACTCTCCGGAATGCTTCGGCACCAGGTCTGGTTTTATACGGGATCATGCCGCGGATAGATCGTTTCATGATATGATCAGGGCGGCGCGGGAAGAACGGCCCCCCCTCAACAGACCCTCTTGCTCTCCTCTGGTGGTACTTTTGAAGGATCTCTGCTTTTCTTCCTGAGACAATTGCCTTTTCTGCATTGACGATCCGAATCTCTTCACCCTGCATGATTCGCTTTGCGACAATACTTGCAAGCCTTCCGAGGAGGAGATTTTCTGCATTAATGATGGTTGCCATCGGGTATCACCTCAGTATCCTGACCCGGCTGCCACGCGGGTTTGCGATGACAAGTTCTTCAATTGTCATACAATCACCGCTTGCCTGTATGATCTTCTCGCGGGCAGATTCGGAGAAATGTAACGCCGCTACCCGTACCGACTGGTCCAGAACTCCGCTCCCGAGCACCTTTCCGGGAACGAGAATGATCTCATCTCCCTGTGCATACCGGTTAATCTTGCCGATGTTGACCTCGGCATAGTGTCTGCTGGACGTGTCGAGCCTCCCTGCAATCTCACGCCATATATGTGCCTGGTTTGTATGGGATGCAGTTTTGAGCATCCTGATTAGATTTTCGAGACGCGGGTTTGTTTTGCTCGATCTCTTCATCTACAGTCCCTCCATGGATATTTCCTGTATAGATTTTACCAGATCGCCAGATCTGTTTTTCATGTACAATAGTCCCTCTTTGATAATCTGCTCTGCTGAAAGTGATCCATCACTTTCAACAATAAAGAGGAATTTTGTACTGTCAGCACCCGGATGAATGGCCGACTCATCTCCAATTCCAGTTCCAAAGCATGCTTTTTCACAGAGACCGCAGAGTGAGCAGGACTCAAGCTTTCCTTCCACAATACGAACACTCTGCCCTCTGACTTCGAGAACACTACGTGGGCATTCCTCCACACACATGCCGCACCCATCGCAGAGGTCAGTGATCTCTATCACCGGATATTCTTTGAATCCACATGTAACAGTTGGTTGCCACTTTGCATGTTCTGTTCCGGAATTCAGGTATGCCGTTGCTTCAATGACGACTTTCTGGTCCTCCCAGAGTTTGACCAGGGGAATATTCATATCGACCGGGGTCGTCATTGGGTCCTCTGATATCAGATCTCCTGAATAAACGGTTCTCGGACCCTCAACGGTGAGGGTGAATACGACCCTGCAATGAGGACATCCTTTCCCTTCGCAGGAGCATGCTTCTTCTCTTACAAAGCGGGACAAATCGGTTCTGATCGGGATCATGCCGATCCGGTGGGCAAGCATCTCATCAAAAAGGACACTTGTATTGTCATAGATCTTGATATCGTCAATGGCCAGTGTTGGAACCTCACCGATCATCGATCGCCTGAGGCTGTTGGCAAATGCCCCTGAGACTCCACTCAGGGTAAACCGGGCAATGGAATCCTCAAGCCTGCTGAATTGGATCTCCATCAGACTCTCCTTCCCCGCCTGCCGCCGCGTGAACGGATATTATCGTGCGCGACCGGCGTAACGTCTTCTATTCTGCCGATGCGGATGCCTGCACGGGCAAGTGCCCTGATTGCAGCCTGTGCACCAGGACCCGGGCTTCGCTGCTTGCCCCGGCCGGGTGCCCGCACTTTTACATGCAGACCGACAAAACCCTTGTCACGGGCTGCCTGTGCAACATTGGTAGCCATCTGCATTGCGGCATAGGGAGAGCTTTCATTCCTGGCCTGTTTGACGACCATACCCCCACTGCTCTTGCAGATTGTTTCAGCACCGGAGAGATCGGTTACAGTGATGATGGTGTTGTTAAATGATGCATAAATATGGGCAATGCCCCATTTGTCACTTACAGCTGCCATATCTATCCCCTCACACTCTGAATCCGGCCTCGCTCAGGATTGCTCTCCTGTGCAAGCGATGATGTCTGGTAATAATCAATCCCGTCCTCTTCTGCTCTTGAAACCAAATATCCCGGGATAGAGACGCGCCTGTCATTGATAGCGATATGTCCATGGTTGATCAGCTGGCGGGCCTGTTTTGGCGAGCGTGCAAGCCCTTTCCGATAGACCATCGTCTGGAGCCGCCGTTCAAGGATATGGTTGACGGTCAGTGAAAGGACATCGTCTATGGTTGCTCCCGGACCGACAATACCGTATCTTTGAAGGTGTGTGAGCAGCTCTTCTCGGCGTGTTTCAACCCGTTCTTCCTCAACACCGCCTGATATCATCGCAAGGATGTTCCGTGCACCCTGTCTGTGGCGGCGGAGGATATGAACTGCCTTCCAGATCTCCTTTTTGTTCCTGAGCCCAAACGTGATTGCCAGATTCCGTTCCTCATCAATCCGTGTCTTTTCAAACCGGCGCTGTGGAGATTGGTACTGTTTATGGTTCTTTCCTGGATATCCCATTCTGCTTCACCGATCACTTCTTCTTCTTGGATACGCCGACTGTAGCCCCGGTTCTTCCGGTTGATTTTGTCCGCTGTCCACGCACTTTCTGTCCTGTTTCATGCCTGATCCCCCGGTAACAGCGCATCTTTTTCATGATATTGATGTCCTCATCACGTGTGAGATCCACATCAATACCAAGCAGGTGCCGGACCTTGCCGGTGTAGAGATCTTTTGGCCGGTTTGTCATCCAGTTCGGGACTGTTTCAACGTAACTATCCACAACAGTGCGTATACGGTCTACTTCTTCATCTGATAGTTTTCCCATCAGTTTATGGGTGTTGATGCCGGCCTTGCGTGCCAGGATGAGCGCGGTGTGGACTCCCACGCCCTTGATGCCCGTCAGCGAGATCTGGACCTGTTTTGTGCCGTCGAGATCAGTGTTGCTGACGCGTACGAAGTAATTCAGTTCGGTATCTTCCATGAGTATTCCTCTTCTCTTCTTCCTGGAGCGCTGAGGGAGGGATTTGAACCCTCGAGTCCAAAGGACACAGGTTTAGCAAACCTGCGCCATACCAGGCTTGGCTACCTCAACAGAGATGTCGCATCTTTCGACACTCGCAGTGCACTTGATCAGCACCGCTCCATAAAGTGAGTGCTCTATACTATTGGAAGAAAAAGGTATTAATGCTTATGGGTGATCAGATCTGCCTTTCACGCCTGATTCCTGAGGAGACAAGAGCAGAGGCCATCAGGGGGATGGCGATCGTTGCATCGCAGAAGCACTGAACTCGTGGACAGGTAACCGTCTCTTTGCCCCAGCTGATCGCTTCTTCAAAGGTGCATCCCGAGAGCCCTCCAAAGTGGGGTGTATCGGTTGTAAACTGGATGGCATAGGCATGTCCCCCGAGATTGCAGTCATGGATGGATGAGATCACCTGTGTCTGCTGGATGAAGTTCTTCGGGACACCGCCTCCGATATAGATGACCCCGGTTTTCGCAGCCTTCTCCACGATCTGGGTGATTTCGTGGGTATCACTGATCTGATCAACTTCCACATGAGTTCCAGCCCGTCGTGCCATGACCAGGCTGATCCCGATCGATGAATCTGCAATTGCAGGGACAAAAATCGGTATATCTTCTTTAAAGCAGGTTGCTGTAAGCGATCGGCCCCCGGGCCGGGTCTGGATGATCCATTCTCCGATCCGTCTGATCAGCTCGCGGCTCGATCCCTGAAACGGTGCAATTGTTTTAATAAAGCTGGCCACACGATCATCAACATCCCGGAACTCGTCTTCATAGGCGAAGACATCGTATATCCGGTCAATCCCTTTCTCGAAAAGTTCGGCGTCATTGACATGGTGATGACCACGGTAGTGCCGGATGCCCAGGTGCTCGCAGATGTCATGGAAGATGTTTGCACCGGTTGACACGATTCCATCGATATAGTGCCGCTCTGCAAGCGCTATCAGGCATTCCTGCATCCCGGCAGGGATCATTGCACCAGAGATGCCAAGCAGGATTGTGCAGTCAGGGTCCTGTATCATTTCGGTCCAGATCCGGTATGCTTCACCCATTTTCCGTCCCTGAAACCCTGTTTTGCTCATGGCATCAAGGAGATCGGCTATTCGCTCTGTTGGATATACCGGGGTGGTGGGGGTCAGCTCCATACAGAGTATTACTTCAGCTACCAGTATAAAATGACCGGATTCGGAAAATGTATTTTGTGTATAAAAAGAGAGGATAGTATCAGAGTGCACCGATAAGCGATCTGCGGGTGACCAGGCCGATCGGTTTTTCCTCATTGGTCACAAGAATGGTGCTGATATTCTTTTCATTCATCAGATCCACGATCTCATTGACTGATGACTTCAGGTCAACAGTGATGACGGGGGTGCTCATGATGTCTTTTGCAATGAGATTTCGGATCCGGTTGTCATGGTGCCTAACTTCAACCATCTCTTTGAGCCTGACGACAGCGCGGGCAAGATCAGTCTCGGTTACGATGCCAAGCACCTGTCCATTATTGTTGACGATGAACCTGGTTGCCGAATCATCAACCATCCTCCTGTGAAGGTGCACGATCCGGTCCTCTGGCATGATCCGTGGAGCAAGTTCGATGACATCCTCAAGCGGGCAGTCAGGTCTCATCACCCTGAGAAGATCGCCCATAGTCACCCTCCCGATTAATTTGTGTTCACTGTCAAAGATCACGACGATCTTGTAGTTCTGAAGGAGCGGGACCAGTATATCGATCTCCTGGTCAGGGTATGCGAAGGTGAAGTCTTTTTGTGTGACATTTGCGACATGTATCTGGGTAGGTGGAATGGCCCCGGTCTTCTTGCTGCCTATCTTTTCCGCAATGGTGCGCCTGGATGCTGTACCGATGACCTTATTCTGGTGTGTCACGATAATCGGGTCTACCCCCTCATCCAGCATACGGTCGAGCGCCTCGGTAATGAGAGCCGATTTCGCAATACTGACAGGTTTGGACATGACGTCTTTGATGGTTAGTTTGGCTGTCATAGTGCTACCTCTTTCAGTATGTCGTCTCGTTTTAATATCCCTTTGATTTCATCCTCTTCTACAGCGATGATGCTGTTGATCTGGTGTTTTCTCATCAAATCAATCGCATTTGTGATCGAATCATCCGGCTTGATCGTTATCACTGGCCGTGACATGACGTCCTCTGCGATCCCGGACACCTGGCGGACATGCCGGAGGCTCTTCCTCCCCCCGGCTTCGTCCCGCCTCAGGTGCATAATATCCTTCTCGGGCACACCGGTATGGTCGAAGTATTCATAGAATGCGATGTTGGATTCGGTAATGACGCCGGCGAGTGTCCCATCGTTATTGACAACGAGAATTTTATCGTTTCTCTCCCGGATAATGTCGATGACATGGTTCAGGGAATGATACCGTGAAACCGTCATCACGTCCTCCATGATATCGGAGACCTTTGCTTTGATCTTCTCGACTTCTTTTGATGCCATAATGTCGCTTTTTGTAATGATCCCCTCAACCCTCCCAAGTTCGGTTACCGGAAGGCCGCTGACATCATGAGTGAGCATCAGATGTACAGCTTCGCGTGCTTTCATCTGCGGGGATATTGTTATTGGATCCCTCCTCATCATCACCTCAACCGGAATCCTGTCTATGGGGCGTCTTCTCCAGATGGGATCGCTCTGACGAAACCCGTATGCGATGTCTTTTTTCGTGATAATACCTGCCAGATTCTCATCGTCATTAAGTATAAGGAGCCTTGATATCCGGTGTTTCAACATAAGGTTACGGGCATGCGCAATATTCTCTGTCCTGCCCACGACATAAACCGGGGATGACATTATATCTCTGACAATCATGGTGCTTCACCTCTTTGCGAGCGTTCTGACCAGATCAAATTCAGTTATCATTCCAATGAGCCGCGAATCTTCGGTTACGGGAAACGCACCGATGCGTTTGTGCACCATTTCACGTGCTATTTCGTTGATGCTTTTATCAGGTGTTGTTGTCTGAAGATTGCCGGCGATGATGGATCGAATCGGCAGTGCCGTTACCTCTCCGACATCACCAGTTTCCATCTTCCGAAACACCTCCCCGGATCCGACATATTTCATGATATCGGTAGCAGTTACAATCCCAAAGAGAATATCATCAGAGACGACCGGCAGTCTCCTGAATCTATAGGAATTCATCTGTTGTGCGACAGTGGCGATTGAGCAGTCCGGATTGGTAACACGGGGTGTCTGTGACATCACCTCCTCGACGGTGAGGGGGCTCTGTTCCTGAAAGAGAGCTTTCAGGAGATCATGTTCGGTTACCATACCGACCACCCTGTCATCCTCATCAAGAATTGGAGCTCCCCCATGCCTCTTTTCAACGATCAGATCGATTGCGTCATTGATCTCATCACCCACACTGAGCGAAAGCACCTGTTCGGTCATTATCGTCCTGAGGCTATCGTTGATTGCAGAGAGGAAGTTTCCCTGATGTTTATTTTTTACCAGGTTATACCGTGTCCCTCCCCCCATAAAATCAACGATGTCAGAGACGGTGATGATCCCACGAAGGTAGCCGGAACCGGCATCAGTAACCGGAAGCCTGCGAAACCCTTCACGGGTCATGGTTTCAACACCATCACAGATGCTCATTGTCGGAGGCACACAGATGACGTTTGATGTCGCGATGGCCATTATCTCGCTTGTGCGTTCTGCAGGGCGCGATTTAAATTCTATTGGCCCTCTGTTCTTTTTCCCAGCCATCATTAGATACCTTTCACTTTTATTTTGCCCTGAATTCTTCTCGTGCATGGATGACCCTCTTATGCCTTTCTGACAAGGGATTGCAGGACGTCATGGCGGTCCAGGATCCCGACTATCTCATCTTGTTCAACAACCGGAACACGGCTGATGTCATGGGAGACGAGGAGACCCGCAGCATCGGATACTGTCGCATCCGGTCCGGTGGTAATCACCGGTGTTGTCATGACGCGGCTGATAGTGGTTTTTGCGCTATTTACGATGGAGTGCCTGATACCACCGTTTTCAATCAAATCACGGCGGGAGACGATCCCGATTAATATTCTATTCTTCACAATCGGCAGGGAAGAATAGCCACTCTCGATGATTTTGGAGTATACCTTCTGGATGCTGTCGTCAACGCTGGAGCAGACGACGTTTCCGGTCATATAATCTGAAACAGCCCCGGAGATCTCATGACGTGACACCAGAATCGGAAAGAGATCACGGAGCAGGATGATACCAAAAAAATCCCCTTTTTCACTGGTCACTGCGGCGCTGTCCGATCCGGTTGCGAGAATGGCTGCAGCAACATCTTCAAGTGATGTATCCATGGGTACAGCCGCTGCATCACGGATAAATCCGCTAATCGTCACATTCGATCGGGTATCGGTTATTTTGAGGACATCGGTGATGTCTATCATCCCGAAAACGCGTTTTTTCTCGTCGGTGATGTATATCTCACGATAGACATCATCACGAAGAAGCTGCCGCGCCCGGGTGATATATTCGTCTTTATGAAGCGTTTTAACTTCGATCAATAGATCACGGGCAATTTTCATGGAATGGACTCCTCGTCACGGCAAACCGGGCAGGTGTTCTGGTTATCAAAATACATGAGATCATCGGACATGCTTCCACACCGGTCACAAATACCTGCATGATAGTCGTCCATACGGTTGATTACGATCAAATCGCTCATGATCTCGTTTATCTCATTTGCCACGCTCAGGATGTCCCGAACAGTGATCATGCCAATGACCTTCTGACCTGTATCCACTACCGGGAGTCGCCTGACCTTTTTTTTCACCATCATGCGTGCGGCATCAGCGATAACGGCATCTGCTCCGACTGTGATCAGCGGTGTGCTCATGACGTCCTTGACATATACCTCACCGGGTTTTCTGTCTTTTGCTATTACTTTACAGTTGAAATCTTCCTCGGTTACAATGCCGATGGGCAGGTTGTTCTGAAGCACGATACAGCTCCCGACCTCATCACGGCACATGGCCCGGGCTGCATCAGCAGCCGTTGCATATGCATCGATAGTGGTGGGATGAAGTTTCATTACCTCCCGCACAGGGACGCGTGTTTCGAAATCCATGTTGTCACTCTGTCTCATTCTGTATGTTTCACCTCCTTCTTCTGCTCTCCGCTGATAACACATCTACTATGCCATACCCATATTAAAAGGATTCGTGATGCAGATCAGATTTGTATTCAGGTATATTAGTAGATGCGACAAATCTAACCGGTTCTGTATTTGTGGGTAGTATTATTAGGAATCGAGAGAAGAGTACAGGTACCACCGCAATTAAAATTGCTTGCGTTAAGGGGATGACAGATGAGCATGTTCACTCGGGCTAGAAAGAGATTAAGCAGGTTTTTTCAATCAGTATTTCGCAGAAAAAGGTCTCGTATAGGTATTTATGGTCCGCCGAACGCCGGGAAGACGACACTGGCAAACCGAATCGTGCGAGACTGTTCAGGTGATGCAATCGGACCGGTGTCTGAGATACCACATGAAACCCGCCGGGCACGGCGCAGGGAAGATGTGGTGATTACCGGGGCAAACGGAAATACTCTTACCCTGGATATCGTTGATACTCCCGGTGTAACCACCAAGATTGACTACCATGATTTTCTTGAGTATGGTCTTGAGCAGGATGAAGCGATCACCCGGGCACGTGAGGCAACAGAAGGTGTTGCCGAGGCAATGCACTGGCTTAGAGAGGATATCAACGGGGTCATCTATGTCATGGACAGCACACTCGATCCCTTTCTGCAGGTCAATATCATGATGGTCGGGATCATCGAAAGCCGGGATCTTCCTGTTCTCATTGTTGCCAACAAGACCGATCTCCCGGATGCCGCACCTTCACGTATCAAGAGCGCATTTCCGCAACACCCGGTCATTTCTGTATCAGGGCTTGAAGGGACGAACATGGAAGAGCTCTATGATCTGATGACCGAGCATTTCGGGTGATCCACATGATACAGGGAATACAGATTGAACTCATCTCTGCAGACCGGCTCGCGAACCTAACCTCGATGGAGAAGATCCGGACGATCCTTGATTCTGTCATGCTCGGTAATATCGTTGTCCTTGAGCAGGGTTTGACACCTGACGAACAGAGCCTGCTTGTTGAACGGACGATGATGGAGATCCGGCCCGGAGGGTTTTCAGGAATAGAAATGGAGACATATCCCGGAAAAGAGGCTGAAAAAGGGGGTATTTTTGCCAGGCTCTTTCAAGGGAAGAAACCAAAAGGGAGGATGACAGTTATTGGTCCTGCAGGTCAATTAAAGATGTTAAAGATAGAGCGGGACAGACTTGTTGCATGGGCATCCCTTTCCTCGGTGAGGTGACGACATCATGCCTCACAAATGCACCCAGTGCGGCCGTGAGTTCCGGGATGGCTCGACTGAGATCCTCAGGGGATGTCCGAGCTGTGATGGAAAGAAATTTCTGTATGTCAGCGAGAAGGCAAGGCATAAGGATGTCCTTGAGGAGAAATCTATCCAGGATATTGCGTCTGAGACGAAAGAACCTGTTCTTGAGATAAAGACCCCCGAAAAGCATCATGTAGATATGTATGACCGGGTCGAAAGTGTCAGGATTGTCGGCCCTGGCAGTTATGAGATCAATATTGAAAAACTTGCCAGAACTGATGAACGGGTGATCGGTGTTGGGAAGGATGGAAGCTATGTTGTCGATCTCATCTCGATGTCAAAACCGAAGAAGAAAAAGTCAAAACACCGCAAGTAAATAAGAATGGGCTCTCATATATTTAACTTTAAATAATATGAAATTATTTTTCGATTGTGACGAAATGTTATATAGTTCGGCATGCTACAAGTAATTGACATTTTAGACGATTATCGGTCACGTGACTGCAGGTGCACTTGTGTGCACTAATCGGGCAGGGTATTCTATGAGCGCTTTTTTCGGTACTTGAATGATACCCGCATTGAGGTGACACTATGAAAACAGGCTATATTACATCGATTGATCAGATTTCACAGTTGTCTGAAGAAGAGAAAGACCGGATCAGAGAGGTTGAAAAATGGTTCTCATTTAAAGCATCCGAATACTACCTGGACCTCATAGACTGGTCGGATCCAGATGATCCACTCAGAAGACTTATCATACCTGATATTGGTGAGATCGAGGAAGACGGGGATCTGGATCCATCATCAGAATCGACATACACCGTCTTGCCCGGCCTTCAGCACAAGTACGAACGGACCAGTGTTCTGCTGGTATCTGATACCTGTGCGGGACTCTGCCGGTATTGTTTCAGAAAACGCCTCTTTGTCAACGGGGCAGACGAAGTCACTTCTGAGGTGGCAGATGGCATCGATTATATCCGAAATCATCCTGAGATCACAAATGTTCTTCTGACTGGCGGTGATACCCTGATGCTCTCAAATGACAGTCTCCGCCAGATCATCGAAGAGATCAGATCCATCGATCACGTGGGTATCATCCGGATTGGGAGCAAGATGCCTTCCTACAACCCGATGAGGATCTCAGAAGATCCAGAACTCCTCGAGATCCTGGGAGAGTACAGCCTCCCTGAGAAGCGGATCTATCTGATGAGCCAGTTCAGCCATCCACGTGAGATCACGCCGGAGGCAATGAGGGCGGTCACTGCCCTTCTTGATGCAGGGGTTATGATCCTGAACCAGACACCCATCCTCCGTGGTATTAACGATTCTGCTGATGTTCTGGCCGAACTCTTCAGGAAACTCTCGTTCATCGGGGTTTCTCCATACTATATTTTCCAGTGCCGTCCGACCCGGGGCAACCGGATCTATTCTGTTCCGATCGAGGAGGCATATGTGATATTTGAGGAGGCACGGTCGCAGGTGTCCGGAATAGCAAAACGAGTGCGGTATGTGATGTCACATGCCACAGGAAAGATTGAGATTGCTGCGCTGTCAAAATTGTATGTTGTGCTGAAATACCACCAGGCCGCAGATCCGGAAGAGATGGGCAAAGTTGTTATCTGCAGAAGAAACCCGGATGCTCACTGGTTTGATGATTATACCTCTATTATTGAAGGATCCACACTTCCTGAACTTAAGGAACCTCCAAAGGCGTATCCGGGCACCTCATATTGATCCAGGGTGATCAGCCAGGCAGACTCTGGTCTTGACCTCTCCGATATCCTTTTACGCTCTTCTGATCAATGTTACTACTGCACAGTATGTGCTGGCTGAGGTAAGTCCGACGTGCTCAATTGCACTGCCCGATTTTGGGGGCTTGGGATTACGATGAGTCAGTTTCGGCTCTTTTCGTGACTTACAGTGACTGGCAGTTGCCAGACACACCTGCGGTACAAACTGCGGGCAGCTACAATAATTGACGAGGTAGACATGGCACGAATGCATGCAAGACGGAGAGGATCATCCGGATCTGTCCGGCCGTACAGAAAGGACGCTCCTGAGTGGTCCAATACCGATCAACAAGAGATCGAGAAGCAGATTATTGATATGAAGAAGGAAGGTCTTTCCTCCTCTGTTATCGGAATGGTGATGCGCGACAAGTATGGTGTTCCCGACATCAAACTCGCAACTGGCAAGCGGATTGGTACAATCCTTGAGGAGCAGAATCAGGCATCTGAGATTCCTGAAGACCTGAGAAACCTGATGCAAAAGGCGCTCAAGATGAGGAGGCACCTCTCCGAGAATGGCAAGGATATCCACAACAAGCGCCAGCTCCAGTTAACCGAGTCAAAGATTCGGCGTCTGGTAAAGTACTATACAAGAAGTGGAAAACTTCCGAAAGGATGGGTTTACAAACCAGAGACTGCAGAGATTCTGCTTTCACGATAATCATGCCGCTTTCGCCGTCAGCTGAATTGCTTGCACAGAAACTGCAGGCCTCGGGATTCGTGGATATATATGCACACCACGATGCCGATGGAATAGCAGCAGCTTCTCTTCTCTGTACGGCGCTTTCAAGAATTTCTGTTTCGTTTCATCTTCACATACGTGAATCTGTCATATCCAGCAGCATCCCAACCGATCGGCCCATTCTTCTCTGTGATTTTGGATCGTCGCTCTCTGATCTCCCTGATTCTGTTATGGTCATCGATCACCATATACCCTCGTTTTCAGGTGAATTCCACGTGAACCCGAGGCTTCATGGAATCGATGGGGATATGGAACTTTCTACATCAGGCACGGCCTACCTGGTAGCCCAGCACCTTGGCGATAACCGGGACCTTTCAGGACTTGCACTTCTTGGAGCAATCGGAGATCGGCAGGCTTTCTACGGTATGAACCAGGAGATCTTACATGATGGGATCGCAAATGGTGTCATTTCGACGAGACATGGCTTTCGGCTTCCCGGCAGAGAACTCTATGAACGCCTGCTTCTTTCGACAGATCCCTTTCTTCCTGGAATCTCCGGAAATGAGGATCTCAGCAGGGAACTCTCAGAAATGGTCGGTTCCAATTCTAAGGCCGAAAATGATACCCTCTTCCTTTCAAAGCTTGTTCTTCTTGCAGGCGAAGAGGTGACCGATCATGCCCTGCTCCGGATAGTTGGTGATATGTACGAACTCGAACGGGAGGTCTTACCTGAAGCACCAACCATGGCTGCAGTGGTTGATGCCTGTGGAAAATCTGGTCGCGGAGGGCTTGCTGCCTCTCTCTGTATGGGGGATCCAGGGGGCCTTGAAGAGGCATGGAATGTCTTTTCGCAATTTCGATCCAGGATTATTCAGGGGTACCGCCTGGCCCAGGAGATAGAACCCGGCTGGTATCTGGTTGAAGATACTGCTGTTGTCTCCGATATTGCAGATCTCCTCTCGTTTGATCTCGTCCAGGTTCAGCCGATCTTTATCTTTTCCGATGATGGCAATGCCTGCCGGATCTCTGCCAGATGTCCTCCGGGGTTCGATCTGAACCTTGATTCAATAGTAAAAACGGCCGCATCAGCTGTCGGAGGTAGTGGCGGGGGTCATGCCAGGAGAGCAGGAGCAACGATACCGCATGGCAGAGGTGATCTCTTCCGGCAGGCGGTTAGGGAGGCGATGGAGACATGCTGATTGGATCAGGCAGAATCAGGACAGGGCATGCATCTCCTGAATGCATCGCGGCCAGTCTATCTCCTGACAATCTGAAGGATATGGAGATGGCTGTCGACGATGGTAGTGTTTGGATGACAATTGAAGAGAAGCCGGTTCGGTCTATCCTTGCATCGGTGGACGATTACCTGATGAACCTCTCGATCGCAGACGTGTTCTGCAGTGGCAATACAGATGAAACATACAGAAAGAAGGCATATCTTCACAATGATGATAATGAGGTGATATAATGGCAAAAAAGAAACAAATTGGACGAAGGGTCGAAGGGTGGAAGGCGAAAAACTGGTTTAAAGTCTATACCCCCGAGGTCTTTGGCAAAGTATATATCGGTGATGTGGTATCGGCAGATACGAATAACCTGATCGGCCGTGTGATGCAGGTCTCTCTTGGTGAGATCACACAGGACTATTCAAAACAGTACATCAAGATGCTGTTTCGGATTAATAATGTCGCAGGTGATGCGGCATACACTGAGTTTATCGGCCACGAAGTGACACGGGATTATCTCCGGTCCCATGTGAAGCGGCGGACCTCACGGATTGACACCACCATCACACTGAACGTCCAGGGTGGCCGGGATATCCAGGTGACTATCACCTGTTTCACACTGAACCGGGCGAAGCTCTCACAGGTACATGCGATCCGCGCAAAAATGACCGAAGTGGTACAGCGCCTTGCATCTGAGATGGACTATGACACCTTTGCAAAGGCTGTCGTAGGCGGTGATGTATCCCGTGAGGTCTTCAAAGAGTCGCGCACGATCTTTCCTATCAGGCGGATCGACGTGATCAAGACAGAAGCGGTCAGGACCTCTGCCGAGAAGGCTGCGGCCATCGCCGCATAATTTTTTTCATCCGCAGGCACTTCTGCTCATTTCGGATGGTTCACCTGGTTTTCAGGGGACATGCTGATAACATATTGAGGTGTACCTCTATGCAGGATGACTGCCCAGAAGATTTTGTTCCTGGTACTTGACGGGATATCCGATCGCCCCTGTGAGGAACTGGATGGAAAGACTCCTCTTCAGGCTGCAGCGACTCCCACCCTCGATCGCATGGCGGAAGAGGGCGTCTGTGGGATCATGGATACAATAGCTCCTGGTATCAGGCCTGGGTCTGATACTGCACATTTGAGCCTTCTTGGATATCCGCCGGAGAGGTACTATACCGGGCGCGGGCCGCTGGAGGCGGAAGGATGTGGAATTCGTATGGATGCAGGGATGATCGGTTTTCGTGCGAATTTTGCCAGCCTTGATGAGCAGGGATCTATCCTTGATCGGAGAGCTGGCAGGATTGCATCGACCAGTGAACTCTGTGCCGCAATACGTGAAGGTGTGGATCTCTCGGATCAGGGAATCGAGTTCTTCATGGAACCTGGTGCCGGCCATCGCGCAGCACTTGCATTTCGAGGGGAGGGGCTTGGTGCAAACGTTACATCAAATGATCCAAAACATGAACGTCTCCCCCCTCTCCCCATCCGTCCGATGACTGAGGCAGGATCAGATCTCCATACTGCAGAAGCGGCAAATGAGTTCATCCGGCAGTCAGCTCTCATACTCAACGATCATCCGGTCAACCGGGACAGGCTTGATCAGGGTCTCCTTCCTGCAAATATCGTCCTGATACGCGGTGCCGGGGTCATGGGAAGATTTGAGCCGTTTTCTGAGAAGTGGAAGATGACAGGGAGTGTGATATCTGCAGCAGCGCTTATCTCAGGTATTGGGTCTACCCTTGGTCTTGAACGCCTTGACGTTCCGGGAATTACCGGAGGTGCGGATTCAGATCTTTCTGCCAAGATAACACGGGCGGAGAGTGAACTTGAGAGAAAAGACTTTGTCCTCCTGAATATCAAGGGTGCCGATGAGTTCGGTCATGATGGACGTGCACGAGAAAAGCGCGATTTTATTGAGGTGATCGATGCGACGCTCACTCCCTTCCTCTCCCGGACAGACATTCTGATTGCTATCTGCAGTGATCATACAACCCCCTGTTCGATAAAGGACCATTCTGGAGATCCGGTTCCAATTGTGATCCGGGGTCCTGGAGTCAGGGTCGATGCAGTTTCCGCCTTCGATGAAATATCCTGTGCAGGCGGTGGGTTACACAGAATTCGTGGTGGTGATCTTATGCCGATACTGGTAGATCTCATAGACAGGTCAGAAAAATATGGTGCCTGAAATGAAGGCTGCTATGGATGAGATCTCATCTCAAGAGAGAACTAATCTGAAAGGCTGCATTTTTCCTGACAAAACAGAACTCCAGGAACGTATCCTGAAAACGCATGGGGATGTGATCATTGGTGAACATTCCAGGATCGATTATGGGATCTTCGGGTACGATGTTTTTATTGCCGATTCGTGCTATCTGAAGGGGGATGTGACTGCTGAAGGCGATCTCAGGGTGGGTAACTTCTGTGAGATTGATGGTAGCCTGATTGCAGATGCAGATGCCTATATTGGTGAGGGAGTCACAATCCGGGGAAAGCTCTCGGTGATGGGAAATCTTGATATCGGTGACAATGTCATAATCGAGAATGGATTTGATGCTCGCGGCACAATCGAGATCAGGAACCCGGTACCGGTTATTATGTATATCATCCTGTACGTCATGATGATGCTCAGAATTGATCGTGAAGATGAAATTGATCAGTTGTTTGAAGATCTCTGTTCTGAAGATGAGCATCCTCTCATCCTTCCGTCCCACTCGCACCTTGATGGATCAGAGCTGCGGGTGCGGGTGCCCCTTATCATTGGTTCTGCCTGCAGACTTCATGGTCTCTTTCGGGGTCCACAGGTATCGATCGGATCAAATACTACCCTTTTTGGAAGTATACGAGCGAGTGATTTAGTATCGTTGTCCCCGGGTGTCATGATTCATGGAAATGTCGAGGCAAAAAATGAAATAATTATTGAGGAGCATGTTCACGTACTTGGTAATGTACAGGGACGCCTGGTAACAATGGATGAGGATGCAACCGTTGAAGGTGTGATCAGATCGGCAGGCGGGCTCACCATCAGGAGAAAGAAAAAATGAATGCTGAGACGATATTTGAGGTCGATACGCTTTTATTTGTTGAACCAGCGTTTGGATATCTGACAGAGATGGCATATCTGCCCGATCTCCTTAGAATACCTGCCGGGAAGGGTCTGGCCCGTCTCCTCATCGATGGTGACGATGATCCGCTGGCACTTGCCCTTTCCGCAGACGGTTGTACCTGGTGGGCTACCACATGCCTGTACCGGTCATTGACTGCTGAAGAAATTGCCCGTTTTGAGGATATTGGAGGGGATATATACCAGATTGAGCGAGGTATATGGGAGCGGGCGGTCCGCCGATCATTTGCAGAAGAGATTCAAAAGACAGTTCATCCGGCTTTTGAGGATGTACCTCCTGACCGGATCATAAAGCTTGAATCGCTGCTCCATGAGATCTGGGGCACAAATGGGTCAGGCCCCTGCATCGACTGCTGCTGTGGCTCGGGGATCGGATCTGTAATTGTTTCGAAGATGGGGATGGAACCTCTTGCCTATGACAATGATCCGGCCCTCATTGCCCGCGGCCTTATTGCAGAACGGCTCAATCCCGAGGGAACAATCTGTATTGACGGGAGGACTGCCGATATATTCCTGCCACCTGCTGAGAAGGGGCTTGGTATTATGATAGGCGAGATTCATGCGTTTGATTCAGAGATCTGGGAAGAACTTGTGATGGTCCTCTTTGACCTCTGTGACGAGGCGCTGATTACGGTCGGAACAGAGCGGGAGTCTGAACTGATCAGGGAATGGGGAGCCTCTATGGACCGGACAATCGAGGTCTTTGAAAACGATCGGGACCTGATCTATGATCGCTTTGTCTGTGTGGGATGAGGCTATTGTCCTCCTCTTGATTGCCGATTCATGAAGCAGAAGGTGGACACCTCTGCATTCAGTTGAGGCAGTCGACCTGATACTTCTGTTCTCTCTTAACCTGCTTCAGAAATAATATATACTTCTTATCTTAATCCTGGTTATGCTCAGTAGAGGAAAGGAATTGCAGAGACATTCCCTGATTATTGTTGTATCCATACTTATTCTATCCATAGGAATCCTTTTTACCGGGTGTGTTGCTGAAGAGTTAACTGAGGCACCGGATCTGATCTATCTTACCGAGGATTTCCCACCATTCAATTACGAAGAAGAGGGTGAACTCAAAGGTATCGGGGTTGAGCTCCTTCAGGAAGCGTATCAGGAGATGGGTTTTCCCCTCTCAGATGAAAATATTCGCATCGGGTTTTTTTCCGAGGGTTACCAGTTGACCCTCACAACCCCGGGGTATGCATTCTTCTCAGCGGCGAGAACACCAGAGCGCGAGGATCTGTTCCTATGGGCAGGACCAATTGGATCGTATGAGATCGTTCTCTTCTCCCGGCGGGGCAGTGATATTACAATACATACACATCATGACCTGAACCAGTACCTTATCGGGGCAGTCGAGGACGATGTCTCGGTTGGAGAGCTCTTACGGGCTGGAGTCGATGGGAGCAGGATCATCACCGATCCTGATCCCGTGAATCTGATCTGGATGCTCGACTCCGATGAGATCGATCTCTTTGCTTCTGGTGATGTTGCCGGTGAGTACCTGATCGCAAAAGCAACCGGAAAACATGGGTATTTTAACCAGGTATATCAGCTCGCGGATGTCGAACTCTTTTATATCTTTCATAGGGAGACTCCAAAGCACCATGTTGAAATGTTCCAGGCCGCAATCCAGGCTCTGAAAGAGACCCCCGATGAAGATGGAGTGACCCGGTATGACCACATATTCAGGAGGTACATCCCCTCAACAGGGCTGGCCGCATTAACGTATATGACTGAAGAATATTACCCGTATAACTATCAGGCAGCCGGCCAGAAGATGGGGATCTCAATTGAGATCCTGGAAGAGGTTTTCTCTGACCGAAACACCGATCTCTCCCGCGACCATATCCTCTTCTCCACATGGGAGGAGGGTTACAAAAAAACCCTCTCCGCCCCAGGATATGTGCTCTTCTCCACTGCACGGACACCTGAGCGCGAGGAACAATTCCTTTGGGCAGGCCCGATCATCAGGAGCAGAAATGTCCTCTTCATGAGATCAGGTGCTGGCGAGGTTATGAATGGAGATATTCTTTCCCTCTCGATAGGTGTGATCACCGATGATGTTGCAGCAGAAGACCTTCTTGAACTCGGGGTTTGGAACATTACCTATGCAACCTCTGCGGAAGAACTCATCCATGCGCTTGACGATGGCAAGATTGATGCATGGGCCTATGCTGAGTATCCAGGCATGAACCTTATTGCTCAATATGCTTTAGATCCGGAAGCGATAACAATCGCCTATCCACTCAATACGCATGAGTACTTTTTCGCCTTCAACAAAGAGACGCCGCTTCCGCTCGTGCAGGCGTTCCAGCAGGCGCTTGATCGGATCCGGTCTGAAAAGGATACACATGGCATCAGCCGGTATGAACGGATCCTGTACCGGTATCTCACTCCTGAATATGCTGACGAAGTCCTTACACCAGAAGATGCAATAGCGTTAGTCTCGCTCACAGCTGACGCAATCGGCCGCGATGCCCCTGCAACAATCCGGGCGATCAACACAGGCATCCATCCCTATCAAGATGCAGACAAACCCGGGTTGTATGTCTTCGCCTATAACACTGATGTAATCATGGTTGCCCATGCAGATAACATCCATCTCGTCGGGGAGAGTTTCAAGGGCAAAACCGATGTCGCCGGGAAGGCGTTCCGGGATGAGATTGTAGCCGGTGCACTGGAAAATGGATCCGGATGGGTGGATTATATTTATATCAATCCGGCAGAGAGTGGTCTCTTCTGGAAAAGCACCTACTATCAGCGTGCAACCGGCAGTGATGGCAAAGACTACGTGGTCTGTAGCGGGATCTTCAAAACGGAATAACAGGTCCCTTCATAGCTTTTTCCGAGGTCCATATGGAAGATCTGCCTTCTTGACTGGTGACAGGCAGTTTGATAATCTGCAGGTATTGTCTCTATAATGGCATGAAAACTCCTGCAGATCTCCTTTTCCCTGATCTCAGGTGGTGTGATGATGGCAGGGAAAATAGATCCCCTGTATTGAAGCGTCAGTTTATCTCCTCTTGACTTCATTTTCATCGGTTTTGCATTCGAGATCGGCAAGTATCATCAGGGGGTCACCCACCTTTTTGACAAGGGCCCTGATCCGCATGAGTCGCTCAATTCCGATGAAGTGTTCAGCCATTACCCGGCCAAATGGCGAGAGTTCGATCACACCGTCCTTGCGACGGATAAGACCGTGCCTCTTCATCTCATCAAAAACGGGTTCAAGCTCTCCGACCATTGTCCTGTTCATTTTCTCAAGGTCGTACTCGATCCCGCGGGCAACAACGGCATTTGCTGCATACTCTTCACTGCTCTCCTCCAAACCATAGACCGGGGCAACCTCCTCCATGATCCCCCTGAGCAGGTTCAGTGCAATCTCTTCTTCCGTTGATTTTGATTCCCGTGAATAGGATCCGCCGGGTTCTGCAAGCAGAACAACACGGCCCGTGTCATGAAAGTCCGGCCTTCCTGCTCTTCCGGTCATCTGGTAAAATTCCTGCACTGTAAGCCATTCAATCCCCATGGCAAGGGCATCGAAGATTACCTGGGATGCCGGGAAATCAACACCTGCTGCCAGTGCTGCAGTCGTGACGACTGCGGCAAGCTTTCCTTTCGCAAACTTTGATTCAATATCCCTGCGCTCCTGTGCAGTCAGTCCGGCATGGTATGGGGCAGCCCGTGGGCCGATTGCATCTGCTATCTGGTGGCATCGCGACCGTGCATTCGTAAAGACGATCGTCTGGCCTTTGAATCCTTTGGATGACGTTTTGCCAAACTCCTCAAAGACAAGTCGTTTTATCGTGGGAATTTTCGCATCACGGTCAAGGAAGATGAGATGCCGGTCAAGTGATATAGGACGCTCGGCATATGTCACCAGGTGAGCGTTGAGTTTTTTGGCCAGGAGGTGGGGCGAGCCGATCGTTGCTGAAAGGTAAATAAACTGTGCTTTTGGGGCGATATGTTTCAGCCGAGCAATCATCCCGTCCAGGCGGTGGCCACGCTCGGGATCTTCAAGCATCTGGACTTCATCAATGACAACGGTTCCAATATTTGAAATCTGTTTTCCTTTCCGAAGGATATTATCAACGCCTTCATAGGTACCCACAATGATATCTGATGCTGCGTTTCGCCGGGCATGGGACCGTGTTTCTGGAAGGTTGAGCCGCGAGACCCCGGTCGAGAGGGAAATGCTTGCCAGTTCTTTATATGATTCTGTGAACCGTTCGTACTTCTGGTTTGCAAGTGCAACAAGTGGAACCAGAAACAGTAGCCGTCCCCGTCCTTCGAGCAGATTTTTAAACCCTGCTATCTCGCCAATAAACGTCTTTCCGCTGGCAGTTGCTGAAACGATCAGCTGGTGTTTTCCATAGAGGAGTCCGGATTCGACTGCAAGCAGCTGAACCGGCATCAGGGTTTCGATATGCACTGAATCGATAAAAGAACGGGGAAGCGGCAGTTCTTCGAGCCGTTTTGTTTTTGATACCGGATCCGCATCAACCCTGTCAAACAGGGTTTTGTTCATATCAAGGCTCTCAGGCTGGATGATTGCAAGGACCGCTTCAAGGTCGCGGTGTTCCATCAGGAGTTCCTCGATATGGGATCTGGTCTTTCTTCCAACTCTCTTGAGATGGGAGAGCTCGCGTGCAAGCTCTTTGACAGCACACTCCGGACAGATCAATTCCCGGCCGCACCTGATTGACGTCTCATCATGGAGCTGTGTAATCCGATCTTCAAGAAGACAGATCCGGCAGATTTCAAGGAACTTATAGGGAATCTGGAGACTTTGTAAAAAATCCTCAAACGGTGGGTCTTCTTTGGTCAGGTAGACCTCGCCTTTGCGGAGGGCGGTGATTAAGTCCTTTGTCGGAGTCTTTCTGGGATGGGATGCACCGGGTCTCCGGACAAAAAAATTATCCGGTCTGATGCCTCGTGTTGTTCTCTCCAGTGATACGAGTCCGACATGTTTGATTCTCCGCTCATCATAAAAGATAATCCGGTATCCTTTCTTCCATGGGAGGATAATAGCGCTCATGTGGTTACTGCGCCGCCAGATCGTGGATGGTGTAGGAAAGTCCTGAATTCTCAAGCCGCTTGATAAAATCGGTGAATTCGGAGTCAACAACGATGATTGCACAGTTCATGCCATGGAATGCGGCCTCAATCACCCCTTCACGCGCACCATAAAACATATCGGACCGGATCCCTGACCGTTTCAGGGTCATATATGCCTCAACACCAACCGCACCGATGATCTCGGCCTTCTGGACGATCCGGTACAGACTCTCCCTTTCAATGAAACGGGATCCACCCCTTTCGATCCGTGGAACCTTACAGACACAGACGGTGCCTTCTGTATGATCAATAAGGCCGCTTAACCGGGCAACACCGATGTCAGTGCCTTTCTCAGCATCATCGATGGCAATACCCATGGCAGACTGCGGCTCTTTCCCTGCATAGAGCCATCCTCCTTTCATGAATACCCCGACCTCTTCACCCTTTTTCAGGTCTTCAGCAGCGATTGCGGCCCAGACTGCAACCTGCTGAATAATATCCCGCCTGACATGGCGTGCATAATTCTCAAGCTGTTCAGCACTCTGCAATACCCATTCGATCCCGCTACGGGTTACACTATAGCGCCCACGACCCTCAGCACTGATAAATCCGTCATCAGCAAGATCGCGTATATATTCAGAGATCGCCTGTGGTGTGACACCAAGCTTCTCGGCAATCTCCTGCTGACGGATGGAAGGCTGGTGCTCGGCGACTTCAACCAGTACCTGGAACCTGGTTATCTCTCTTTTACTTCTGAGCAGGGTGCCAAGGGGATCTTTATTGGTCTCCATCAAGGAGTATCAGCCCCTGGCCGCGGACATCAAAATGGGGAAGTCGTTTTGCTATCCCTTTCACATAGATTGGCTTCACACCGACTTTTCGCGCGATCTCACCAATTGAGGTGTTCCCTGCATCAACTTCGTCTTTGATCTGGTCAGCAAGATCCCTGAGCAGCTCGTCATTTGACGTTGATATGTAGAGCATCGAAACAAGATCTTCCATTGAACACTGGAAGTTTGCCCTGAATTTAAAATAATTTACCCGATATTCCTTCTCCGGCTTTTTGCCTGCTGCCGTTCGCCACTGTTCTTCAATGAGATTTCCCTTCCTGAGCATCTTCAGGCAGTGATTGATGCATTCCCGGTCATGGTGCTCACTGAGCTCCTCTTCTGTCACCCATGACTTCGAGAGCTTTTCATAGACAGTTTTATACCCTGCGTTGTTAAATGTAACAAGAAGCGGCACAAGCTCCACCGGGTCGCTCACAATTTTTGTCTTCGGATGATCCGTCACTGCAAAAACCCTGATGTACTATATGGCTCTGTAATTCTATAACCTTTGTTGATAATCCATGCGGCGATCTGGCACTATTATAATCAGGGGAATCGTTCAGGGTGTTGGATTCCGCCCTTTCGTCTATGCAGCTGCAGAATTGTATGGCATCCGCGGTTCTGTTACCAATCTCGGCAGTGAAGTTGTCATTCATGCAGAAGGTCTGCGTTTTGATGACTTTCTTAAAGCTGTCCAAAATGGCCCTCCGCTCGCTTCAATCGATGAGGTTGTTGTCCGTCAGCTTGAGGGTCCGATTCCGCAGGGTTTTCTCATCAATGAGAGCGGCTCTGGCACACTCTCCGGTCTGATCCCCCCGGATGTTGCCATATGTGAGGCCTGTATCCAGGATATTTACCAGGAAAGCGGGCGGTATTTTGGGTACTGGGCAACATCATGTGTTCATTGCGGACCTCGCTACAGCATCATCCGCGCGCTTCCATATGATCGGGTCCGCACAGCGATGGATCACTTCCCCCTCTGTATTGAATGTGAGGAAGAGTACTGGAATCCCTGGTTCCGCCGCCACCATGCCCAGACGATAGCCTGTACTACGTGTGGCCCCTCCCTCTCGCTGATTGACCCGGATGGCCTGGATATGCCTGTAGCTGACACTCTTGCGAAAGCTGCAGAACTCCTTAACTCTGGTAAAATTCTTGCAATCCGGGGTGTCGGAGGATTTCATATCGCATGTACTGAATCTTCTGCAAAACGCCTGAAGACGCGTCTTGGCCGGACCGAACAGCCGCTAGCCATAATGGCCGAGATGGATGTTGCCGAACAGATTGGCCATATCAGTGCC
>SL_5KL_010_SEDDRAFT_10000188_pt1 | contig 37747 bp, 23 predicted proteins | sample SodLakKL_010_SED_FD_9118 | JGI IMG/M metagenome (IMG submission 9118)
AATTATCAATTTTCCCTAACCCAACCCGCAACAAGTTTAACGTTGAATCAAATGTAAAGATCAAAGAAATCAGGCTTATTGACTTAAGCGGACAAGTAATCACAGAAATTGCCGTAGATGATTTAACCTCAGTGATCAACATAAGCGGATTTAGACCAGGAATTTACTTTATGGAAATTCAAACCAAAGAAAACATTATAACCAAGCGTGTTCAAATATCTCAATAAAATAAAATCCTGATATTTTATTTTGTAAAAAAGGGAAGGCCGAAAAACCTTCCCTTTTTATTACTTAAAACAAAAAAATAAATTCTTAACAAGCTAAATTAACTAAAAATAATCTAAAACACTTTAAATAAGTCTACTAAAAGTAATCTTAAATCTGCCTGATATAGCCGTTTAATAATTATTTTTTTATTGCTAACAAATTTTATATCTTTGTAAGTTAAAATAACTGAATTGAGATAATCTGTTAAAAATTTAGTTTAAAAAATTATACAATAACATTAAACACTTTTTTTATAATAAAAATTTAAAAACCGCTATGAACAAACTTAAAAAACTGTTATCAATTTTTGTCATTTTGACCTTAAGCTTAAATACCGGCATAAATGCACAAAATATTGATAATTATACTGAAAATAAAACAAATAATAATCAAAAAGACCGGAAGCAAATTGGTAATTTATCACATTATGATTTAAAAAATTTGCCGGAAGAAACATATCATCCGGGAAAATTGCGGATAAAATTCAGCCGGGATTTTGAAGAAAGTCTTAAGAGCATTGATTTTGAACTCAGTGATAATAATCAAATCAAAACCGGTATTGCTGATTTGGACAGGCTTAATAAAACTTATGGAGTAAATGAATATACTCCGTTATTAGAAGAGCTTTATATGTTGTCGGAAGCATCGCATAAATACAAGGAAAGGCATAAATCATGGGGTTTTCATCTTTGGTATGATCTTAAACTTGATAATAGGGCTGATATAATTGAAGCTATAATAAACTTTGAGAAACTAAAAGAAGTAAAAATTGCAGAGCCTGCTTTTATCAAAAAACTTATAGAGCCTGTAGACAGCAGGCCTGTTAAAGATAATTTCAGGGGTTCTGGTTGGACACCCAACGATCCTTATTATGCAAATCAACAATGGCACTTCAATAACACAGGGCAACATGGTGGCACACCCGGGTGGGATTGTAATGCGGAGGCTGCCTGGGGTCTTGAAAAAGGAGACACAAATGTGGTAGTAGCTATTATTGATTCGGGTATGGAATACCTTCATGAAGATTTGGAGGGGAATATGTGGGAAGATATTGGGCCACAAGGAACAAATACCCCAGCCGGAAGTCATGGTACACACGTTGGCGGAACAGTAGCTGCCGTCTCAAACAATAACACAGGAGTAGCAGGCTTAGCTGGTGGCAGTGGCAACAATGACGGTGTCAGGCTTATGACAATACATGCTTTAGGATCAGGGTCAGTTAATATGGTAACGGCATTTACTTATGCTGCAGACAATGGAGCTGCAATAACCCAGAATAGCTGGAGCTATGGACCAGGAGGTACCATACCCTCATCTGTAGCAAATGCCATTGACTATTTTAATGCAAACGGAGGTGGTGATGCAATGGATGGAGGAATAACCATTTGTGCAGCAGGAAATTACAGTTCAACAGGACTTATTTACCCTGCAGCTTATGAAGGATCAATGGCTGTGGCATCTCATGACAACAATGGCAATAAATCAGGATTTTCCAGCTACGGATCATGGGTTGATATTATTGCGCCGGGATCAAATGTTACATCCACAGAAATAGGCAATGCATATTCGGCCAAATCAGGAACTTCAATGGCCACTCCACATGTGTCAGGCGCAGCAGCTTTAGTTATTTCTAATGCTTACGGCGATATAACAAACGATGAATTATGGGATATATTAGTAGATAGCGCCAATGATGATATATACCAGGAAAACCCCAATTATACCGGACAGCTCGGAAGTGGCAGACTTGATGCATATGCTGCGCTTAGAAAACTTGGACCCATGGTTACTTTTGAAATCGAAGATGAAAACGAAAATCCGATTGACAGTGCAATTATTACTCTAAACGGTGAAACAAATCAACCGGGAGAATATGTTTTCACAAATGTTGAAGAAGGAAGTCACGATTACAAAATAGAAAAAGAAGGATATTTTACGGTTGAAGATGAAGTTACCGTGGAAGATGATACTACAGTAGAAGTTACTATGTTTGAAAAATACACAGTTACCTTCGAAATTGATGATGAACACGGTAATGAAATAACAGAGGCTGTTATTACTTTAGATGGCGAAAAAAATGAGCCCGGCAACTATGTTTTCGAAAACATAAAAGACGGAACCTTCGATTATAAGGTTGAAAAAGACGGATATTTCACTGCCGAAGATGAAGTGACAATAGAAGGTGACGCCACTGTTGAAGTAACCCTGTATGGAGCTTATAGAGTTACTTTTGATGTTGAAGATACATGGGGCAATGTTGTCGAAAATGCCGTAATTACTTTCGATGGCGTACAACAAGGCCCTGGCGAGTACGTGTTTAAAGAAATAAAATCAGGAACATACGAATATAAAGTCGAAAAAGACGAATACTACACAGTTGAAAATAATATTACATTAAATAACAACTATATTGCAAGAGTAATTTTAGAACCAGACGGAACTTACACAGATGGGCACGAAGATGCCAAATTATCAATTTTCCCTAACCCAACCCGCAACAAGTTTAACGTTGAATCAAATGTAAAGATCAAAGAAATCAGGCTTATTGACTTAAGCGGACAAGTAATCACAGATATTGCCGTAGACGATTTAACCTCAGTGATCAACGTAAGCGGATTTAGACCCGGGGTTTACTTTATGGAAATTCACACCAAAGAAAACGTTATAACTAAGCGTGTTCAAATAACACAATAATTAATAAGAATAATAAAAAAACCTTTAGGCTTACAAAACCTTCGGGATTTAAACTATATAAAAAATATTAATGTACTAACTATAATATCTTTCTGAAAAAATAAAATTTAAATAAAGAAAAATATTACCTTTGTTTATTACTATATTGAAAAAAGTTATAAGTAAAATTTGGAGGAATAAAAACTCAACTGAATTAAACTTTTTAAAATCACTAAAAAAATTTTTGTAACTAAAACAATTAATGCTGTTATGAACAAATTTACATTATTTAGCACAATTCTTATCCTTTGCGTTGCATACATAAGCTTAACTTCAAGTTTAAATGCACAAGAATTTTCGAATAATCGCCTGGTCGACAATGAGGGTTCACAGGTCGAGAACAATGAAAAATCACCTCTTGATTTAGAAAATTTACCTGAAGATTCATACTATCCTGGTAAGATAAAGGTGAAATTTCATTCTATTATGGAAAAAAACCTTGACGGATCTGTTTTATCGGGTGTTGATAATAACCATGTTAAAACAGGTATTTCTGACCTGGATAGATTCAATGAATCTTATAAAGTACATACATACGAACCTGTATTAAAGGAATTATATGAGTTGTCACCTGCATCTCGCAATTACAAAGAAAGACACAGGGAATGGGGTTTTCATCTATTGTACAGATTTAAACTTGACGAAAATGCAGATATAATAAAAGCCATAACCGAACTTGAAAAGCTCGAAGAGGTTAAATTAGCCGAGCCTCTCATGAAAATGGTACTTGTAGAACCTGTAGAATCTGGTTCTATAGATGAAATAAACAGAAAAGATGCCGTAAAAGATTACCCTAATGATCCTTTTTTTCATCCAAATCAATGGGGTTTTAAAAATACGGGGCAGCTTATCAATAATATCCCTGGCACAGAAGGAATGGATACTAATGCCTCGGCAGCTTGGGAAATTGAAAAAGGTGACTCTAATGTGGTGGTAGCAATTTTTGATACCGGTGTTGACTATAAGCATGAAGATTTAGCAGGTAATATGTGGCCGGAAATCGGAATACTGGGGGAAAACACAAATCCTGACAGCCATGGCACACATGTTGCGGGTACTGTTGCTGCCGTTTCAAACAACGAAATTGGGGTTGCCGGTTTTGCAGGAGGAAGCGGTCAAGATGATGGAGTAAGGATTATGAGCATACCCAACCTTGATGGTGTAGGAACTACTCCTGCATATCTCTATGCTGCCGACAACGGAGCTGCTATATCTCAAAACAGCTGGAGCCATCCGGGGGCTATGCCGGGTTATACCGCAAACGCTATAGATTATTTCGTTGAAAATGGAGGCGGAGATGCATTAGATGGCGGGATTGTTTTCTTTTCAGCTGGTAATAATAATACTAGTACGCCCAATTATCCCGGAGCTTACGAAAAAACAATTGCTGTAGCTTCCCATTGTAACAGGGGTTACAAATCTACTTTCTCCAACTACGGCGAATGGGTTGATATTATCGCTCCCGGACAAATAATTTATTCAACTACTATTGGAGATAATTATGCATGGAATTCCGGCACTTCAATGTCCTGCCCACACGCCTCAGGAGCAGCAGCTTTAGTTATTTCACAAGCTTATGGAATGCTAACCAACACACAACTGGAAGAAATCATTTTAAACAGTGCCAACCCCGACATTTATGATCTAAACCCTCATTTTCAAGGAGAATTAGGAACAGGTAGACTTGATGCACTTGCAGCTCTTGAATTATTAAATACTATAACTTTTGACATTGTAGATGAAAATGGTAATGAAATAACAGAAGCTGTTGCTACTCTCGACAGCCTGGAAAACAAACCGGGTAATTACGAATTTAAAGTCTATACAGCAGGCGAAACGAAAACGTATGAATACAAAATAGAAAAAGAGGGATTTTTCACCAAAGAAGGCGAAGTTGAAGTAGAAGACGAAGATGTTACCGTCAATATAACATTAATCAGGGCAAACACAGTTACCTTCGATGTAGAAGACGAGTGGGGTAATGAAATTGAAAATGCCATCATCACTTTCGATGATGAAAAATACGAACCGGGTAAATATGTGTTTGAAAAGATAGAATCAGGAACCTACGATTACAAAGTAGAAAAACAAGAATACTTCCCTTTTGAAGGCGAAGTTGTTGTAGATGATGATGTAACCGTCGAAGTAATTTTGGAAGCTGACGGAACTTATATTGACACACCAGAAGATATTGAAGTTTCTGTTTTCCCAAACCCTGCACGCAACAAGTTTAACATTGAATCAAACGAAATGATCGAAAAAATTAAAATGATTGATCTTAGAGGACAAGTTGTAAAAAATATACAGGTAGGTTCATTAAATTCCGAAATAAACGTCAGTAAACTACAAACCGGGGTGTATTTTATGCAAATTCATACTGCAGAAAATATTATAAATAAACGTGTTCAAATTACACGCTAAAAAAACATAAAAAACCTTGGAGGTTTTAAAATCTCCAAGGTTTTTTTATTATATAAAACAAAGTTTCTATATCATTTCTTCAAAGAATAAATCAATTCTAAACTTTTGATCTGATAAGGTTATAATGTTATAAAACCTACCCACCCTTCAAAATCAAACCACAGAAATAAAGATTTTTAATATTTTTGAAGTATTTATTCAAAAGTGTTAACTTAGCTATTTAATTAAAAAATTTCTAACATTCTCATAAATATATTATATACTAAAATATATCAAAATTTAGCATACAACATCAAATATATTATCATAGCTCGATATGTCAATAACTTTTATGAACGCTTTTAAAATAATTATTTCTGCTATCCTCATTTTCAATGGATTTGCCAATTTTGCTAATATCATAAAAGCAGAAGATTTCTCCGCTTCCTCTTCGAATAAAAGTAAAATTTATAGTGAAACGCAAAGCGAAAATCTCCTCAATGATTTAACAAGTCTCTCTAAAGATTCCTTTTATCCAGGTATAATACGGATAAAATTTAATACATCTATGGAAAAAGACCTCGATGGCGAAGTTTTAAAAGCCATAGATAATAGTTACGTAAAAACAGGGATTAATGCATTAGATAATTTAAACAAGACTTACCGGGTATATGAATACCAACCTTTGATGAAAGAAATATATAAGTTATCTCCAGCATCATTAAAATATAAAGAAAGGCATAAAGAATGGAAATTTCATTTATGGTATGATCTGAAGATTTGCAAAAATGAAAACATAATAGAAGCTATAAATGACTTTACAAAACTGGAAGAAGTTAAAATAGCCGAACCGGTATTAAAAAAGAGGTTGATAGAGCCGGTAAATATAAATTATATAGATAAAATTGAAAAAAACCATTCAGGGTCAAAAAAATGGACTCCTAATGATCCATATTTTGAACCATATCAATGGAATTTAAAAAACACGGGTCAATCAATCCAGGGGCAGGAAGGTGTAGAAGGTTGGGACTGTAACGCCAGTGCTGCCTGGGAAATTGAAAAAGGAGACACAAACGTAGTTGTAGCGGTCAAAGATAGTGGAGTTGACTTTGAGCACGAGGATTTAAAAGGGAATATGTTTTTTGATATTGGCCCGCAAGGAAAAGATACCGAACCTGATGCCCATGGCACACATGTATCTGGTATAATTGCTGCCATCACAAACAACAACTTGGGAATTGCCGGTTTAGCCGGTGGAAGTGGCTCTGATGACGGTGTAAGGATCATGAGCATAGACCTTATAAATGCTGTCAGTACACCTGCAGCGTTTACATATGCGGCAGACAATGGTGCAGCTATATCACAAAACAGCTGGACATACGGCCCTTTAATGCCAACATATGCAAAAACCTGGATTGATTATTATAACGAAGAAGGCGGTGGTGAAGCATTAGACGGTGGAATTACTATCTTTGCCGCAGGCAATGATAATACTAACATTCCAAGTTACCCGGCAGCATATAGAGGAACAATTGCTGTTGCCTCTCACGACAACAGGGGGCAAAAGTCTGATTTCTCGAATTATGGAAACTGGGTTGATATTACTGCTCCCGGAACGTTTATTTACTCACTTGTGCTTCAAAATGGATATTCTTTATCATCAGGCACATCAATGTCGTGTCCACACGTATCGGCTACAGCAGCTTTAATTATTTCCAATGCCTATGGTGAGTTAACAAATAAACAACTAGAGACAATTCTGCTTAATAGTGCAAGAACCGATATTTATAATATAAACCCTGACTATAAAAATATGCTTGGAGCAGGCACACTCGATACATACGCAGCTCTTAAATTATTAAATAATAATACTTATACCGTTACTTTCAATATTAAAGACCAGTACGGTAATGAAGTTAATGATGCCGTAGTTACTTTTAATAACCGGGAAAATCCGCCGGGCGACTACGTATTTGAATTCATAAAAGCAGGCACATACAGCTATAAAGTAGAAGCTGATAGTTATAAAAAAGCAAGCGGAGAAGTTGAGGTAAATGATGATATCAAAATTACAGTAATTTTGTCATCTGACGGAACTTTTATTGGTAACCCCGGCTCATGCATTGACATTTCTGTTTTTCCAAACCCTGCACGTGAAAATTTCAATATAAAATCAAGTGAAACGATCAAAAAAGTCAGGCTTATAAACATTAGCGGGCAGGTAATCAAAACCATTAATATAAATGCATTAAAATCAGAAATAAGTGTAAGTACATTAAAACCAGGGGTTTACTTTTTGGAAATTCACACCGGGCAAAATATTATTAACAAACGAATCAAAATTACACCCTAAAACATAAAATGCTTTAAGCACTTTATTTAATACTAAAATATCTCAGATTTCTTACCAAACTTATTTTCAAAAACAAATTCATCAAAATTTTTTCTTGTTCGTTCAGCTTTTTCTATCTCCTGGTATTTTTCAGGTAGACGGTCATAAGATGCAATATAGCCTATGGCAAACACTACGATTGGGTCATGTTCATCATCAATAGAAAAGTATTCACTTGCTTTAGATGGTTTAAACCCACCCATCTGGTGCATAAACAAACCTTCATGCATAGCTTGCAAAGTCAGGTAAGCAACACTTTGTCCGGTATCATACTGATAAGTAAGATTTGGCCTGTTTTTTTGATCAACTTTTTTGCCAATAACCATAACCAACACAGGTGCGAGTTTTGCCCATTGGCGGTTAAATTCGATTAGCGTATCTATTATTTTATTATAAGAATCAGAACCCTTAACACCAACTATATATTTCCAGGGTTGCTGATTAAATGAAGACGGAGCCCAACGCGCAGCTTCAAATATACGTTGAAGTTTTTCCTTCTCGACAATATTATCACTAAAAGCACGCGGACTCCATCGCCGCTTTATTAAAGGATGAATGTCATACTTGGTTTTAGCAGGTTTTTCCATAAACATCATTTTTTGCTTAATATTATTTTTTTACTTTAACAATACAACTTTTGTTTTGTTTATTTAATAATTGTTCCAAAAAAATTACAAGTTGTCAACACTATTTATAAAATTCTACTAAATGATGATAACTCAATAAATTTTATCGGCATTTTGCCGGAACAAAACAATATTTTACCATATCAGTTTTTAGCTATGTTATTTATTTTGAATTCAGCTTAAAAATAATACTAATCAAGCTATTAGTCTTTTTAAATTGCCGGAATGTACAAAAAACCCGGTATTGTAGTATAATAAAAACAATACCGGGTTTTAAACAAACACTAAATTACCAAAATAGTATGTTAATTGCAAACACCTAGAAGGTACTTATACTATTTTAAAAACAGAATATAATGTTATTTTAATCCAGCCCCAATTCTTTCTTTACCAGGTGTTTTATATCGTCACCGGGTTTTGCGTATAGTAAGGATCCGCCACTTGAATCAAAAACATATGAATAATTATGTTCTTCTGCGACCTTTTTAATAGCATTTTCAAGATCTCTAATAATGGGTCTTAACAGTGATTCTTCCTTTTCCCTCAAATCTTGTTGGGCAGTTTCCTGAAATTCAGTTATACGCATCTGCAAATTTTGAAGCTCCCGCTCCTTCGATTGTCTTATAAGTTCTGAATATTCACCTTCACTATCAAGATACTCCTGGTACTTTTGTTGTAACTCATTTTGCATTGATGCAAACTGTTGCTCAAGATATTGTGTATATTCCCTCAATTCGGCTTCCGCCTTTTGACGTCCCGGCATTTGTTCCAACAATCTGTCAACATTTACATGAGCAAACTTGTCCTGGGAGCTTGCACTGGCAGATAAAACAATAAATGCAAGTATAAATAATGGGATTAATTTAAGGTACTTTTTCATTTTATTCAATTTACTTAAGTTTAATAATATAGTTGATTTATTATAGCAAAATTAACCTTTTTATAGCTTTATGTTTGTTTTTTAACAGTTATTACGAAAAATGTTATATGTTTGGTTAAAGTATTTGTTATTGCGACTAATTAAAAATAATAACACTAGTCGTGTTTTATTTACAAAAACCATATTTCAATTCATGCTATCGCTCAACAAAACACTGCTAATTAATCGGTTCAGTTAAATCAAAATCAGCCTGCATAACTATTTCGCCATGATACAAAAGTTTATATGAAAACTTACTCATATCTTCAGCAAGTTTAACATTCCACTGACGTTTCCTATCATGATCATCAAGCAATTCTACTGAATAATCATCAACGGGAAATTTTTGCATATATTGTGTACCTTCTCCGTCAGCATAGCCTCCATAGAGTGTTTTTTCTTCAGGAGTTCCATCTTCATATCGGTGGTCGTGGCGAAATCTAAGGCCATGTTCATCGACCAAAAACATCCATGTACGAGATTCATCATCATCGAGATGAAATGGAATATGGACTTCATCATCCTTACATACTGTTACATGCATTACAAAATTTTTATCTTCCCAGCTTTCACGGCCTTCTTTCATATAAACTTGTTCGCCGGCAAACGATTTGTTGCACAAGCTTGCAAGATTATCAAGAAAAGATCTTTCTTCTTCCGTTAAAACTTTTTGTTCAATTTTTGTTTTTTCAACTTCCTTTTCTTTTTCCTTATCCTTTTCGGTTGCAGGACCACAGGCATAAATAAATATGCCAAGCATTGAAAATATTATTACTTTTTTTATCATTTTTAATTATATTTTTTTAGAGTTAATTAATTATTTTTCTTCACCGGGTTCGCGCCAGCGCATCTTATAATAGTCCGGATCTTCTTCCACTACTCTATTAAGAAATTCTTCAGGATATCCGACACCTTCAGGCCATGGTCTTCTTTTGTCTTCGGTACGTATATACCGGTCATTATATTTTGAAAAGATATAATATCCTAATTCCCGCCATCTTTCAACTGTGCGTTCTGCATTATTCACGCTAAATTCCGTCAGATATTCTTTCATTACTTTTTCATCTTTTTCGTATAATGATTTCGCAGCTACATCAACTGCTTTAGTCATTGCATGAGACCGGCTTTCCACTTCTTCCTGTACCTTCTTTATATCTTCAATTATATAGCTATAAAGGCCATAAGCATAATTAGCCACCAGGTTAAAGACCCAGAAAGCAGAATCCCAGTCAAAATCCACAACATTCCCTGTTGCCAGTGACTTGGGGGCTGTTTGCATCCCCATATAAAGAGGCATATATGCATTTGAATAAGTATCATCAACACCATACCAGAAAATACCACCTATAGGATCTGGCAACCAGTTTCTTGACTGGGAAATAAACGAAAAGCCAGTTTGAGGTTGTGATATTGTACGTTCCCAGGCATACTCTGCAGAGTCATCTTCAATGGAGAAGTATAGCGGGCGCCATCTGTAGGGATTGTTATAAGGTCCTGCAGCATACCTGTCGCCGGTATAATGCGGTGTATCATGAAAATGATCGCGCACAAAACTTATCATTTTTTCGGTAGTGATCTTTTCATCCGGTTTAATAAATAAAGGATATGGTTCAGCACCTTTAACGGCTCGCCAATAGTCATCAGAAAATTCTTTTGAAGGAGCAGCCCTGTTAAATACGCTCCACACACGTCCTTCGCATAACATAAGAGAAGAAGGGGTTACAGGGTTATAAGCATCAACAAAGCTAAACTCCTCTTTTGGCCCTTCAAACCAGCCCATTTCACGAGCAAAATCAACCACGTCATCCGACCACATCCAGTTTTCTGTATCATCCCAATCAACTTCACGTATGCGGGCCTGGTTGGCATGAGCTGCCATGTATCCATCAGGTACCCTGGCTGCAACCCAAACAGCACCTTCTCCATGCTCTCCTTTACCAATAAAATCCATTACCCAGACTTCATTTTTATCGGCAATAGAAAACGACTCTCCTGTACTATAATATCCATGTTCTTCAACCAAACCGGTCATAACTTCTATAGCTTCACGGGCAGTCGTTGAACGTTGCAAAGCTGTATACATCATAGCACCGTAGTCAATAAAGCCATTTCCTCCGTGAAGTTCCTCCCGGCCGGTAAAGGTCGTTTCGCCAATTGCCACCTGATGCTCATTCATATTACCAATAACCCTGTAAGTCTGTTCAACTTGTGGTATAGCTCCTAATAATGAATCGGTATGCCAGCATATAATATCAAGCGAATCACCAGCTTCATATTCACCCCCGGGGTAAAAATAAAGGGGATCCATAAATCCTCCTGCATCAGCCAAATAACTGATCATAACACTCCCATCAGCACTAGCCCCAGCAGAAACCAGCACATTGGTACAAGAATTAGCAGGTTTTAAAACAAAAATAAAAACTGCAGATATAAACAAACTCTTCATGAAACAATTTAATCTCATAGTCAATTTTTTAGTTTATAATTAATTTTACAGGCAAAAATAACAGAATAATTTTTATTTAAAACTTATATACGAACTCTTTAAAAATTATTAATAACTTGCCCTTTAAATTTTATAATAAATTTAATAACAGAAAACAAAACATATTCTTTTCAGTCAAGCAGTCAATATGTTAACTCTATATTCAATATTAATATTTTATATATCCATTTATTAGAATTGATACTTTGAATACTATTTACCGGTTTATTGACCTGATATTATTAAATAATAGCTTATTTAAAGATCTCAGTTTTTATAAATATGAAACGCCAGCTTAAGATTAATAAAGGATAATCTCGTAGGGTAATCTTGCCTGGATTCCTTTCATATTTTCGGCTTCTTTAACTATTTCAATGTATTTATATTTATCTCCCAACCGGTTTTTTATCCATCTGTCCTGGATACCTCCAAACTCTTCCATTAATTGTGTGAAAAAGTCTTTTCTTTTCGGATATTCAACGATCTTGTATTCTTCTACTTCAGCTAGTTCTATAGCTTTTTCAATAGCTAAATTCAAGCCACCAAAATCATCAATGAGCCCTATTCTTTTGGCATCAACGCCACTCCAAACACGTCCGCCTCCGATTTCATCAACTGCTTCAACGGGTAATCCTCTTCCCTCAGCAACATGTTCAATAAAAGTATAATAAACATCATTTATTGATTCCTGAATTATTTGTTCTTCAGCAACTGTTAGAGGTCGGTTAAATGATACAAAATCGGAAAATTCGTTGGTCTTGACATTATCAAAAGTTATGCCAAGCTTTTCATTAAAGAGTTCCTGCATATTAGGAATAATACCAAATACCCCTATAGAGCCGGTAATAGTATTTTGATTAGCATAGATGTAGTCAGCAGCACATGCAATATAATATCCGCCTGAAGCTGCCACATCGCCCATTGTAGCGACAACTGGTTTTTCTTCAGCTGCAAGCTTTATCTCTCTTAAAATAACATCAGAAGCTAAAGCACTGCCTCCCCCTGAATTTATTCTAAAAACGATAGCCTTTACAGATTCGTCAAGCCTTGCTTCCCGGATAGCTCTGGAAATTCTGTCAGATGCAATCATAGTTTCGCCTCCGTCGCCCCCTACAATTCCACCCATACCATAAACAACAGCTATTTTATTTTTTGTTGATTTAGTTCGCATTACTTCAGGCTTGGGAGCGTTTTTATATCTGCTGTGAGTAACAAAATTAATATCATCGTCGTCGTTTTCAAGCCCTAATCTATTTCTTATATCATCTTTAACTTCATCATAATACATGATTCCGTCAATCATTCCGTTTTCCAAAGCTTTTTCAGCATCACGGGTTAAAAGATTATCTGCAACTTCATTAAGGTGGTTAACCTTTAAATACCTTGAATCTGAAATATCCTTTAGAATATTATTCCAAATTGAACCGACATAAGCGAGTATCTGCTCACGGTTCTCTTCACTCATTTGTTCCTGAATAAAAGGCTCTACAGCACTTTTATACTCACCGTAACGGATAACCTGGGGGTCTATTCCCACCTTGTCAAGCATATTTTTCAAAAACACAAGTTCAGAATTTATTCCCCTAAAATCAATAGCACCCTCAGGATTCAAATAAAGATCATCAGCTACAGAACCCAAATAATAAGCATTTTGCATATAATATTCTCCATATGCAACAATAAACTTACCGGATTCTTTAAATTCAATTAATGCATCTCTTATCTCCTGTATAGTTGCAAATCCGGCTTGCATATAACTCAAATCAAGAAAAATACCGGAAATGTTTTCATCTTTTCCTGCCTTACGAATGTTTTCAAGAATCTCATTTAGCCCCTTAGTTTTTGAAGGTCTTATCGACATAAAATCAAAATCTTCAAGAGGGCTGCGACCACCTCTATCAACAATCTCGCCATCAAGTTTTAAATGCAATACAGAATTTTTATCGACTTTAACCTTGTCAGTTTTTGCAAAAGTTGCAAGTGAAGCAAATATCCCGGCAAAAATAAAAAACACAATAACCAATGTAAGGAAAAACCCCAACATTGAAGCAAACATAAATTTAAAAAATTGTTTCATGATTAAATAATTTATTGATTTAGAAAAAATGGCTAATATAATCACTACGAATTTAATATAAACATTTAATATTATTATATTTTTTTAATGAAAAAAACAGACTTATTTATTGTTATTTTTAACATAAAAACATTAGTTTTGAATTAGTTTTTATAGATTATCTTTTTAACAGCTTCAATTGATTAATTATTAAAAAAAATAAAAATGTATAAAGTAATTTATTTAACCGTTGTTTTGCTATTATCAGCTTGTGGTCAACCTGACAAAAAAGTTGATGAATCCATCAATGATCAAACCGAAAGCTTGGTTTCCGAAACCCATAAAGCATTTTTTGATAATTTGAGCAAAATATGCGGGGAATCATACAGAGGTAAAGAAATATATCGAAGCCATCATGGCGAAAGCATGGCCGATGAGGATTTAGTCATGCACGTAGATATTTGTGAAGATGACCATATCCATATTCCGTTTCATATTAGCGAGGATAAATCACGCACCTGGATGTTTTGGAAAGAAGATGGTAAACTTCGCCTTGCTCATGATCACAGATATGAAGACGGAACGCCTCAGGAGCAAACAATGTATGGTGGCATTGCCGATGAAACAGGCAATGAATTTGTTCAAAATTTCCCGGCTGATGAATATTCAGCCAAACTTATCGAAGATGGTGGCGGAAATGTATGGACTATAAAAATTGATGAGTATTTTACCACTTTCACCTATAGATTGGAAAGAGATGAAGAGAAACGTTGGCGGGTTGATTTTGATCTGACAAATCCTTTATAAAAGCACAAAATGTTTTGCGAAGAATAAATAAAAAAATTTATTAAGTCGGTAAAGCACATTAATTAATTCAAAGCAAATGAAAAATATAATTATTTTTTTCTATATTATTATAATATCCGTTACATTTTTGGGTTGTGAAAAAAACGGTAACATTGGAGAGTTTGTAGTTGAAATAGAAGCATCTGATGAAATAAAAATGGATATTGGATTAAAAAAAGTCTATGACGATACTGTACTGACAAATATAACATGGTGGAACTACCAGCAGGGAACTTATTTTTCTCGCAAAAAGGATTTGCCAAAAAACTCGGTTATCAAAATAGTAGGCGATGTAAGAAAAAGTTATGGAGTAGAAGTAACTGCTGATTTCAAGACTAAGTTTAATGATAGAACATTAAAAGAGGAAGAATTATATCTTGTTGGAAGAACCGATTATCATGAAAAAACTACCCATAAATCAGAATTTGATTTTAAAGTTACTTTAGAATAATAATATTATATCGCATTCAATAATAGTGTATTGCTGCAACAGCTTTTTCAAAGCATCTTGTACTCCCTGAAAATAATCTATTTTATTAAAAAAGCATGCTTTGCTATAATCTTAGAGATTGTGATTAAACAAAAATCTATTTGTTTAATTATACCCATAACCATGATCAATCTTAAACTGAAGGATAAGAGTAAATTATTATTTTTTTTGAATTTTTCTCAAAGCTAACCTAACAGGGATTAGGGTAATTATCCATGCAAACTGCGCCATGATACAAAAAACTGCTATAATGGGAGGCAGATACAGAATTGCAAGCGAAATACCCAGACCGATATTATTCATTCCTGAGCTTATTGTAAAAGTTGCTTTACTGTTAAAATCCTTTGTTGGTATCATATACCATCCCATAACAAACAGTCCTAAATAAAATATCAAAGCTATAATTATAAAAATCAAAACCAGATCAGGCTGCTGAAATACAATTTGCTTGTTTTTTGAAATAGCAAGTAATAGTATCATAGATATACAAATTACTGTAACATAAGACAGATTTAAACTCATCCAGTTTTTTATTTTTTTCTTTTTCCGAAAAGGCAGATGAACAAAGAAAGGTAAAACTATTGTTATAAAGACTGTTTGAAAAAGATTAAGAGGATTAATAGTGGAAACTCCTTCGGATACCAGGGGAACAAACACCGGGATTGTGAATGTAGCAACTATACTGCTTAAAGCCATTATAATTAATGACAGGTTTATGTTTTTTACAAACATTACCGTAACGGGTGGTGAAGCAACGGCAGAAGGCAATAACAACAGAAAAAACAAAGCAAAGGCATAAAATTCTGAAACAAAGCTTAGTACAATAAAAAAAATAACCGGAATCAAAATAAATCTTAAAATGGTAAAAGCAATTGCATGAGTTGATTTTGAAACAAATACTTCTTTTTTCAAATCAAACTGAAAACATGAAGCAAAAATTATAGTAAATAGCAATACCAATATAAAGTATGAAGCAACATCACCCGGGTCAGGTATAAATAGTCCTGAAATGCCGGCAATAAGTAATATAAAGCTAAAGTATTTGTTTATAAAATCCCGCATATCATTTTTTAAAAGCAAAACTAATAATTATTAAATATCGTAATAATTAAGTCGGGCTTAATTTCTTTTTGAATTTTCATTATTTCATCCGATAAATCTTAAAAAAAGATTTATCATAAACAGAAAATAATGATATTTTTTGAATATGCAGGCATGGGCTAATCCGGTTATAAGGGGGATTTTCCGAATTTTTAGTTTAGAAGAACAGCAAGGTTGCTACACTGAAATATATCAGCAAACCTGTAGCATCAACCAATGTAGTAATGGCAGGACTTGCAGCTACAGCGGGGTCACCACCCAGTCTTCTTACAATAAGAGGCAAACTTGCTCCGATAAGAGTTGCCGAGATCACCTGTAAACTTAGTGCAATTGCTATACCTAAGCCCACAAATGGAAGCGTCAGGTGTTCGGGTAATGGTACATTAAAAACTGATGAAAGCAGCAAAACATTGCCGAAGGTTATAATACCAATCACTATACCTAAAAACAGGCTAATCCGGGCTTCCTTGAATAAGATTTTAGCCCATTGGCGAAGTTTGATTTGCCCTAATGCCATTGCACGAATGACTATTGTTGCAGCCTGGCTGCCAGTATTACCACCGGTATCGGCTACCATGGGCATGTAAAATGCAAGTATTACGAGTGTTTCGAGTGCACTTTCAAATCTGTGTATAACTACCCCTGTTAAAAGCCCAAGTATTGCTAAAGCCGCAACCCACACTACTCTTTTTTTGAAATGTTGTACTGGTGTGGTTTCCACATAATTTAACTCTTCATGTTCGTGAACAGGAACTATACCCATAAACTTTTCCATATCCTCGGTATGCTCAGCCCTTATAACATCAATCGCTTCGTCGTGGCGTACTATACCTGCTAATTGATTCAATTGATTTATAACCGGTATAGCCACAAGGTCATATTTATCAATTTTAGCCGCAACACTTTCGCGGTCTTCATCTACATGAGCAAAGGTATAGTCAGTATGTACAAATTCGCTAACTAATGAATCAGGATCAGCCATTATCAAATCTTTAAGAGTAGTAAAACCCTTCAGCTTCATTTGATTATCAACCACATACAAATAATAGATCATCTTTTTGGAGGGTGCATCTTTTCTAACTTTTTCAATAGCTTGACGGGCAGTCATATTTTCAAATAAAGTTGCGAAATCCGTACTCATAATACCGCCGGCTGTTTCAGGTTCATATGAACTCAGATGTGTAACGTCTTCGCGGGTCTTCTTATTAAGAAAAGGTAACATTTGCAGCTGCTGTTCTCTGTCTAATTCCTGGTAAAAATCAGCCCTGACATCTGATGCCATATTTGTGAAAATATCAGCAAAAGTTTTACGATCCAGCAAATTAAACAGCTTCATTTGTGTTTCACGATTAAAATCAGAAACTATATAGCCCTGCTCCTCTAAATTGAAAAGGCCTAATACTTCAATTAAAGTTTCATCATCTAAACCGTTTAAAACATCAACTATGTCAACTACAGGCATTTTTCTTAAAACAGCCACTAGCGCATCCCACTCCTGTGCCCTGATCAATCCTTCGATAATCAGGTTCTTTTGATCTTTATCAACATTAATCATAATCCCTCCTTTCTACTCAAATTAATTTTTATTTATAATCCGTTGAAAATAAAGCGTTTCAGGTTAACCTACAAATAAAACAACTTATGGATTTAATGGAAGATGCCTTGAAATAAGGTAGGGAAAGGTTTTTTAAATTGAAAACAATAAAAAAACCCTTCCTAAGGAAGGGGCAAAAATGTAAAACACATTTTAAAAAATGCCGATTAACAAACCGTCATTTGCCCCTTGTTGAGTTTTAGCTCTAGCTGACGTATTCTGATAAATTCAGAAAGCTACATTATGCAAAGCCTTAATCCGGCAATGCTTGTTTTACCCATTGGCGTCTTTGGACGTTTTTGGGCAGCAGCCTTTGTTCAGCAAGTAGCCTCACCTAACAGGCAATTCCTAATATTAATGTGCAAAAATATCCTTTTTTTTGCAAAAAACCAAAATCAAATAATATTTTTATACGCCATTACCATAAAAACCAATAATATTGACAAAAACAACCCTAATAATACAATCAAATATTATAGTGATAATAATGGAGGAAAGTTCCGGAATTAAAAAAGAATAATTCAAAATTAAGTTATATAATATTGTATTTTTAAAATCTTTATTAATTTTGCACATTCAAACCGGCGGGGTAGCTCAGGTGGTTAGAGCGTCGGATTCATAACCCGGAGGCCACGGGTTCAACTCCCGTCCCCGCTACAAATAAAGCCTGTTAGTTATTTGACTGACAGGCTTTTATTTATCTGCTATTAACGATCCGGGTTTGCATAAACAGGCTTTAAATTGGATTTTAATTTTGTTTTAACCTTCCATAAAATTTTGAAAGTTAAAAAGGGTACCCAATCGCAAAGTTAAGAACAAGGTTGTCTTTTCTCCATGAAGAGCTGAAAGGATCAATGTGTTCAAAGTATTTTTCAGTTTTATAAGGAATTGCCAGTGGAAAAGCAAGGTCAAATCTGACAACAAAAAAGTTAACATCAATTCTTAAACCTAATCCGGTACCCAGGGCTATTTGTTCAACAAAATTGTTTAGCTTAAACTCTCCTCCCGGTGTATTTTCATATTCCTGTGTATTCCAAACGTTACCTGCATCAAAAAAAACTGCCCCTTTTAAGTATTTAGTAATATCAAAACGTTGTTCTATAGTTGCCAGCAGCTTAATTTCACCTGAATTATATATAGAATAGCCTGTTTGTAAGCTATCAGGGATTTTATAGGAGCCCGGGCCAAGTTCCCGGGGATAAAAAGCTCTTATACTGTTTACACCACCTATTGTAAACCTTTTATTATAAGGCAAAAAATCGGAGTTGCCGTATGGTATTGCTGATCCTGCAACCAATCGCATTGCCGTTTTGTTGGATGGGTTATTACCTTCCAAAAAATAGCGCACATCAAAATCAGTTTTAAAATATTGAGAGAAGTTTTTGCTTTCTCTACTACCTAAGCCCAAACCTTGATTAAACAATAAATAAGCAAGGTTTCCTGCCAAATCAAAATTAACATTGAAATACAAATTATTTGCCGGCGGCTCCGAAAGTAATTGTGTATTATAAAAATAGGAATATTCAGCACCAAGAATATATTGATCAAAAAGTCCTCTTCGTAACAACTCATCTTGGTCTAAAATTCCTTCAAGTTCGTCAGAAAGAGTACTAACAACAAAAAAGTTAAAAACCACAGGAGAAAATCGGTGATAAGTTGTTATGTCGCTATTCCATTGGTAACCATATTGAGTTCGCATGGAAAACATATTCATAACATCTGTACGATTTAAGTATTTAAGTGATAAAAGCACTTGTGTTTTTGGTATAGTATATGCATAGTGTGGTTTAATATTTAAAGGTGCCATAAATGCAGGTAAAAGAAGTTCTGATTCTATTCCTATTTCGGTACTTGTAACCGGATCGTACCGGCTGCTTATTGTTGTTTCAAAAGAGCCATCAAATCTAAGCGAAAAATTTTCCAATCCGCCAAAAAGGTTTCTGTTTCCATATGTCATTAAAAGTCCCGGCCCGGTAAGATTATTAGATTTGGTTGTGGCTTTTATTTCGGCGCTCAGGGATTTTTTTTCCTTCGGAGTAAGACTTATGTTTGCATTTAATGACGGATCATCATTTTTAATTGTCTCTGAAAAGCGTATATTGGCAAATCTAAAAGCACCAAGGCTCATCAAATGATTTAAAGTATATTCATGATCTCTGCGACTGTATATTTCACCGGGTTTTAAAAATATTGCTGACATAATTACTTCGGGATCAAATAACTTATTATTACCGAAAAAGTAAATATCATCGCCTAATTTCACTGTATCAGTTTGCTGATTGCCGAACTCCTGGACATGAAATCCGGTATGTATATTAATTTTGTTGATTTTATATTGTTTATAAGCATTGGAAGGCATATCATCTTTAAGAAAAAAATATACATCCACCATACGCTCTCCTATTGTTGAATCCACCCTGAATATAAGATGGTCTGAATCGAAAAAGTAATAACCCCGGTTTCTGACATATCTCTCTATACGTTCTCTTTCTCTTACAAGGTTATTAAGTTCATATGTATCACCGGTTTTTAGTATAGATTGATTTTGACTCTCTTTTATTTTTAACTCCAATGATTTTTCTGTTTCCGGAAAGTGAATATTTTTAATTTTATAGGGCTTTTTTACATGTGCTGTATATTCAACTTTAGCTCTTTGGTTTTTTTGAGAAACTTCATAGTTAACATATGCGTCAAAGAAGCCTGTATTTTGCAACCTGTTTTCAATCAATCGGGCAGTATGGTCAGCATCAATATCATCCATCAAAACAGGTGGTTCTCCAATCCTTGTTTTTATCCAATGCTTCACTCCTCTATCTTTCGTTTCGCCCAATACATTATATATAAAAAGTCGCGGCCTTACATACAAAATTTTTGTGTTGGGGCTAACTCTTATTAAGTTTTCCAGAGATCTTTGCTTACTTCTTTTTCCGGATATTTTATCTTCGGATTTAATTTCAACTTTAGCACCATCATATAGCTTTTGGTCTTCGGCAATATATCTGGTATAACTACATGATCCGAATAAAATCACTAAAGAGAAAACTACAAATAATTTGCTATTTGTAATATGGTTTACTAATAGATAATTGCATCTTATTTTTTTAAAAAATACCCGTTTCATTATATGATTTTAAAAAAACTATTTAACTCTACGATCATGGTTCTGGTATAAGGGTTTCTCTCCTTCTTCGTATTTCGTTAAACTGGTTAAAATTTCTTAAAAAGATCATAGATAATCCTGTTTCTGTTACTTGTCCTTCAAACACATCAGCATATTCATTTTTCCTGAATCCTTTTAAACGCAGGGAGCCGTCTTCGGTTATCAAGTATTCTACTGAGAAATCTCCTGCCAGGTCGCCCGGTCTTGTTTGGCGGCCTTTATGATCTTCAATTTCTATATTGCTGCCAACCGTTACAATAACTCTTTCATCAAAAAAATCTTTGGTCAATTCAAGTTGCAGTTCTGTTCTTCCTGCCATATCAGTTGATGCATACTCTTGATAGGATTCAATATCTAATGTAAGGTCAACATTTTGAATATATCTATCGGATAACCTGTTTAGTTGTTGCGTCATTAATCTGCTTACACTGGTGCGTGCTACCCCGGCGGCTCCATCAGTAGGTTCAAAGAGCACCATTAAATTATCTGTCATAAACCGGTCAAACATTAATAATGAAAATACTTGTTTGTTAAGCTCTGACTCATTTTGATTTAGCTCTTGTATTCTGCTATAAACCATCCCATTAAGTGCATTTCGGTGTTCAGGAGGCATATCTATTTCGAATGATATTTCCGGGTTTTCCAGATCACCTTTCATTTTCATTAAAACACTGAATGGAAGTATTTGACCAAGCATGCCTTGATCGATATTTTGCCCGGCAGTTATACGCGATTCCATAAGGCCTCTGACTGGCACCCTGGTATTGTAGACCGCAGTAACATCTAACCTTGCTCCTAAAGGGCTGCCTGTCCATACAAGGTTGCTTCCGCTTCTAATATTAAACCGCCTTATTATAAAATCATAAAAGGTCAGCCGATAGTTTCCCTCAGAAACATCATAACGGCCTGTCAATGCCATTTCTCCGGCCGGATTGATATCCATAAATACCTCCCCTCCACCTCTTATTTCAAGATAGTCTCCGGCCGACTTGTCCATTATTATTCTCAAATCAGTATTCCTGTCAATATCAAGAATCAATGACATATCAAGATTAGTAAAAGGCAGAGTTCTTTTAACTTCCGGTAAAACAGTGTCTATATGCATTAGAGTATCAGCCGGAACCCAGAATTCTACCACGCCTTCTCTTCCAACCAGTTCGGGAGATTTTTGCGGCACAATGTAAGTAAATGTTGAACCCTGACCTAATTTTAGCTTACCGTCAACTACAGGACTCCCTACATCACCCTTTATATTTAAATCGCTGTCTATCCGCAACTTTCCATAAAAAAGATTGTTCTGTCCTTCTTTTATATTCAGAGCTTCAAAATTTTGTGAGGCAAAATTTAAATCATAAGTAATATCATAAATACTTTTTAAATTCATAACTCCGTTTATTTCGGCCAATCTTCCTTCAACATCTTTTAATCTTATATTTTCTAACACTATATTATTGTTTTCAAATTGAAAAGTTTCATCCGGAATTAAAATATATGTATTCAGATAATTGATGGTAAAAGAAGTTTGCTCAAAATTTACAAAACCCTTGAGATCAGGATTCTGCTGACTGCCTTTCAGGTGAAACTGACCCCCGGCGCTACCTTCCAGATCAGACAATTCTCCATATACAAAACCTTCCAGGCTTTTCATCTCAATATTTGGAAAAGTTACTTCAAAATCGAAAGGTGAGTCGCTTTTAGCCCTGTATACACCAGCCACCTTCACTTCATTTTCATATCCTTCTATGGTGGCACCAATGAAATATTCCAGATCCTTTGTAGAAGAAGCCTGAATATTTATATTTCCTATCTTATTTTCCCTGAAAGAAAAATCTTGACAATTAATATCAGTTGTAAAAGTCATATCACGGTTATAATGTTTCAACTGTGCACTTCCGTTAAGAATTCCTCCCACAAAACCGGGATCCTGAATAAGCCCGGCAATATTTCTTAGGTCAAAATCAATAAATTCGGTTTTTAATTCTACAGGTTCACCCTCATGCTTTTCGGTACTAATATTAATTATTTGTTCATCAAGGCTAAGATTAAAGTTTTCTGCAATATATTTATTCGCTCCAATTAACAACATATTATCTTTATCAATTTGCCAGTTGTCGTAATTAATAATAATATTTTCGGGCAAAATAGTAAAAGCCCACATTTGGTCTTTTTCATATACTTTGCCTGCAAGGTTAAAGATCATTTTTTGGTATTCATCATCAAAAGAAATATTAAAACCGACTATTTTATCAGCTAATAAACTTTCGAGTGTGAATTTTTTAAATGTACGGCCATTATATTCAATTTCTTCCAAATTTGTATTAAAGTCTATCTTTTCATTGGTTGATTTCAGATTAAGTCTTATATCTTTTAAATCAAACTGGCCATAAATAAAGTTTTGACAGTCAAAGTCAACATGAAGTATAGATTCATCACCGTCAAAAACACTTTCAAGAGTTATGCTATGATATTCTTCTATTTTGCCGTATATGATATTTGTAATCAATGAAGATGGTTTTAGCTTTGCTGAAAGTTTATAATTCTTTCCTTTGGTAGAAACAGGTTCTTTATCGTTTGAGCCTGACTTTTGAAATATATGTTCATTTATATATGCTGAAACAACTGAAGGTATTTCCAGAGGGCTTATATTTCCCATATACCCGACATTAAAAAAATCGGAATTGATGTCTACATGTTTATTGTTTCCTTCAGACCATGATCTCATTTTAAAAGTTTCAACCATGTACATATCCATGTTTTGGTAAAGTCGTGCATTGTGTAATACTAAATCGCCTTCAGCCCATATACTATCAATTAATGACAAGTCACTGTCGATATTCATTGTAAGCCTGAGATCATCTTCACGAAGATTAAGTTCTCTAAAAAATATTTTGTTGAGATTGCCTGCTACCTTTAATCTTGTTTCTTCCACTAATATTATTTGAGTTTCAAGATCAAAATCAAGGTATTCGTCCTTATAAAACATGTCAAAAGAAACTAACTTGTCTTTCCAGTTTCCTTTAGTTTTAAATCCTTTGTAATTATACTTATTTAATTCAATTTCATCAATATTTACATCAAACTCTATATCGGCCCTATTAATATTTTTCCAGTCTCCACTAGCAAGGATAGCACCGCTTGTTTTACCAAACAGTGTGTCGTTTTTTAAAAAATAGCCCAGATCAATATCACTGAAATCAAATCCTGCCGAAAACTTAAAAGGGTCATTATTAATAATTCCAGACAATTTGCCTTTTGAATCGAAACTACCTTTGCCTGAAAATCCTTTTAGATGGTAATTGAGTGAATTGTCAACATAATTGCCTTTGCCGCTCAATAAAAGATGGTCAGGAAAAGAAACATTTTGGGGTGGTTTTATGTTGGCCTGATTAACTTTCATAATATTATTTGGAAAAGCCATTAATGTGAATGTATTAACTTTGATGTTCATCATTTCGCTTGATAAAATATTTTTTGCATTTCCTGTCAAATGGCATGCAAAATATTTCTCTGCTTTAACCCATAAGGTATCCATAGCTATATCATGTAATTTTCCATGAGCCTCTACTCCAAATTCAACTTGTTTATTATCGGGTTGAATGAAAAAATAGTCATTAAAAGAGGGAAACATTTTAGCAAGGTCTCTTCCAATAGTACCTCCTAAATTATATATATTAATATTCGGATTATGCAAATTAATTTTTCCTGCATTCAAAAGATTGATATTTGTTTCGAGATCGGCATGTAAAAAACTTTCACCTGTTTTTAATGACAGGTTTCTAACAGATATATCTTGGCCAAGGCCTATTTCCCCTTTAAACTCTTTTACATTAATCCCATTATATTGATACAAGTCTATATGAGAAGCTACAACATTTATTGAATCAGGTCTATAGATAACATCATTCAATCTGCAATTGATTTGTTTTAATCTAAGGCCATCATGAAAGCCTTCGATGGGTAATGAATCATTGTAAGTGAGATCAAAACCGTCTATTAGCATTTCATCGGCCAGGATCTTCCAGGGCTTATCATTGTTAGCATTTTTATGTTTTGATTTATCATCCGGTTCAGTTTTTTTTGTTATTGAATCGCCATGTTTTTGCGACGGAGTGTAATTAATAGAGCCGTCATTCAACGCTAACTGCTTAATAGTTATATCATTCTGTTCAAGATCTATATGTTGGGGCAACAACCGGCCATGACCTATTATAGTGGCAACAGACATGTTTTCACCCCCTTTCATTTGAAAGGCAATATTATTAAGCTCTAACTCTGACAATGATACTTCAGGTAAAAGTGGCTCAGCGGGAGGAGTGTCAGGTAAAACCTTTTTTTCTGAAATTACGGTTAGTATGTCAGCCCCATATAATGATATTTTATCAATATTATAAGCCCCCTGACCTTCAAAAGAAATATTATTTACTGATGTGTTAAGCCGTTCGAACTTTATGTCTAACAGGAGGCCCTGGAGATAGTCATAATATTTGATATCAATATTGTTTAATATTAATTGTTTTACATCGAAACCCCAGGGCTCACCCGGAGGTTTATCTTTGTCTTTATCTTTTTCACCATTTTGAGTAAAAACATCGATCAAAAAGCTATAATTAAAGCCATCCTTATATTTTAGGCGCTCCATTTTACCTGTAAAATCATCCAGCTTAACAGAGTTTGCAATGATTTTTTTGTGAAAAAGTGATCGAAAGCTGATATCAACCCTTATTTCTCCTAAATCTACCAATGTATCGCCTTTAAGGTCTTCAATATATACTCCACTGACGCCAACATATTTTGGAAAAGAAATAAAAATACGATCCACTTCAAGTTTGGTATTGGTTTTCTCAACCAAATAGTCTTCAATTTGTTCTGTAAGATATATTTGTACACGGTCTGATTCCAGTAGTACAAAAACAGCAAAAAACAAAATTACAAATAACTGTAATGCTAATGCAATAAGCATTAACAATCCCAAACCGGTTTTTCTTAATGCCTTTCTTATGATAATTTTCAAATATATTAATTGTTTTCTATAAAATATTTTTAAGCTCTGTGAATTAAAAACAGATTAGCCTTCCAAATATACTTAAAATAAACATTTTAATCAACTGCTTTGAAGAATTATATTATTATTTAACACTTATGATACATCTTCTAAAAAGTTATTTTAATTTATGAACAGATATAAGGTACTATTATAATTTTATGATATGAAATATTTTTGCCTTGTATAGGCACAGCAATAATTATAGATATAAAATAAAATGTATTTTATTACGGTTTTATAAGCAAGTTGCTTTTTGCTGTTACATGATTGTAGATTAATTATCGATGGGCTAATAAGTTTCTTTTTTTGACAGATAGTAATTAAAGAATTCATAATTGACAAATTTTATATATTTTTGCGCATTTAAAAACCTGTTTTAAAAACACCAAAATAATTTTTTTATACAGAACCATAATGTATTTTAAGTAAATCAACCGACATGCAAAAATATCCTGAATACAAAAAATTAGATCTCCCGGGTATTGGAAAAGGCATACTCAAATACTGGGATGATAATCGTATTTTTGAGAAGGGCGTTGAATTACGTAAGGGTTCTAAGCCCTGGGTTTTTTATGAAGGCCCGCCTTCAGCTAATGGCTTACCTGGTATTCATCATGTTATGGCACGTACTATTAAAGATATTTTTTGCAGGTACAAGACCCAAAAAGGTTTTTTTGTAGAAAGAAAAGCAGGATGGGATACGCATGGCTTGCCCGTGGAAATAGGAGTTGAAAAAATGCTTGGCATTACCAAAGAGGATATTGGTGAAACCATATCAATAGAAGAGTTTAATAAAGCATGTCGTGTAGATGTTATGAAATATAAGGATACATGGGAATATCTTACCAGGATTATGGGTTACTGGATAGACATGAGTGATCCTTATATCACTTTTGATAATAAGTACATCGAAACAACCTGGTATCTTCTTAAGCAGCTGTATGATAGGGGATTGCTTTACAAGGGGTATTCTGTTCAACCATATTCTCCAGCTGCTGGCACGGGCTTAAGTTCTCATGAATTAAATCAGCCGGGATGTTATCGTTTGGTAAAAGACCCTTCGCTAACAACCAAATTCAAAGTAGTAAAAAATAAAAGATCGGAATTTCTTTTTAATGACGGGGATGAAAATGTTTATTTGCTCGCATGGACTACTACTCCATGGACTTTACCAAGTAATACGGGATTAGCTGTAAATAAAAAGATTGACTACGTAAAAATAAAAACATTAAACCCCTTCACCGGGATACCCTGTTTTGTGATTTTAGCCAAAAATCTCATTCCCAGGTATTTTTCCGAAAAGAAAAAAGATTTATCATTTGATGATTTCACACCGGGCGAAAAAGATGTTCCTTATAAAATAATTGATACTTTTAAAGGAAAACAACTCAAAGATATTCGCTATGAACAACTTTTACCTTATTCACAACCTGAAGAAGGGGATTCTTTCAGGGTGGTATTAGGTGACTTTGTAACCACTGATGAGGGAACGGGTATTGTTCACATTGCCCCCAGTTTTGGAGCTGATGACCTGAAAATAGGTAAGGAATACAACCTGGGCGCCTTAACGATGGTTGACAAGAAAGGTAAGTTTATTGATGAAATGGGTGAGTTTGCCGGACGTTACGTTAAACCCGAATACGATCCTGACTTTAAGCCAAAAGAAGACCGCCCTACTGATATTGACATCATTATCAAGCTAAAAAATGAAAATAAAGTTTTTAAGGCTGAGAAGTACGAACATTCTTACCCACACTGCTGGCGAACCGATAAGCCTATTCTTTATTATCCTCTTGACTCGTGGTTTATTCGCAGCACTGCTTTAAAAGACAAAATGATTGAGCTTAATGATCAGATCAGGTGGAAGCCACCATCCACAGGTACCGGTCGTTTCGGCAACTGGCTTGAAAATTTGCAGGACTGGAACCTTTCAAGATCAAGGTTTTGGGGTATCCCATTACCTGTTTGGGCTACCGAAGATTATAGCGAAAAAAAATGCATAGGCTCGATAAGAGAGCTTAAGGATGAAATTGAAAAATCTATAGATGCAGGGGTTATGGATAATAATCCTTTCAAAGATTTTGATCCTGAAGATCAATCAGAAAAAAACTATAAATCCTTTGATATTCACAGACCTTATGTTGATGATATAATTTTGGTGTCACCATCAGGAAAAAAAATGTTCCGGGAACCCGACCTGATTGACGTTTGGTTTGATTCTGGAGCTATGCCATACGCACAATTGCATTACCCTTTTGAAAACAAAGAAGTTTTTAAAAAAAATTTCCCTGCCGATTTTATTGCTGAAGGTGTTGATCAAACCCGGGGATGGTTTTTTACCTTACATGCCATTGCTGTAATGCTTTTTGATTCGGTTGCTTTCAAAACAGTTGTTTCCAACGGTCTTGTGCTTGATAAAAAAGGAAACAAAATGTCAAAACGGCTTGGCAACGCAATTGACCCATTTGAAACTATCGAAAAATATGGCCCGGATAGTACAAGATGGTATATGATCACCAACGCACAGCCATGGGATAATCTAAAGTTTGATCTTGAAGGTGTAGCTGAAATTCAAAGAAAATTTTTCGGCACTCTGCACAACTCCTACGCTTTTTTTGCACTTTATGCCAATATCGATAAATTCACCTACAAAGAAGAAGACATCCCTTATGATGACAGGCCGGAAATTGACCGATGGATATTATCAGAACTTAACACACTAATTAATAAAGTTGACTCATCTTACGATAATTTCGAGCCCACAAGAGCAGGAAGGCTTATCCAGGCCTTTGTTGACGAGCATTTAAGCAATTGGTACGTACGCCTTTGCCGCCGAAGGTTCTGGAAGGGCAGCTATACTGATGATAAAATATCTGCTTATCAAACTTTATATCGTTGCCTAGAAGTAATTGCACAATTAATTGCCCCTATTGCCCCCTTCTACAGCGAACGATTGTTTACAGACCTTAATAAAGTAACAGGTTGTTATGACGAACCATCAGTACATTTAACAACTTTCCCTCTGGCAGATCCAAAAATGATAAACACTGATCTGGAAGAAAAAATGCAGCTCGCCCAAAAAATATCTTCTATGGTCCTGTCACTTCGTAAAAAAGTCAATATCAGGGTAAGACAACCCCTGCAAAAAATCTTGATCCCCTTGATCAATAAAAAGTTTGAAGAACAGATAAAAGCCGTTGAGAACCTGATTTTGACAGAAGTAAATGTTAAACAATTGGAATTTATAACTGACACATCAGATATTTTAGTCAAAAAAATAAAACCAAACTTCAAGTCTTTAGGACCCCGTTATGGTAAATTGATGAAAAAAATAAGTAATGCTATTTCAGCTTTTACACAAGAAGAAATAAGAAAAATTGAAGAAAACCCTCCCTATGAAATAATTGTTGAGGGACAAAAAATAACTCTTAACCCAAAGGATGTTGAAATTTTTTCAGAAGATATACCCGGATGGCTCGTGGCTAACGAAGGCAACATCACGGTAGCGCTTGATATTACTTTAACAGAAGAATTAAAACAAGAAGGTATAGCCAGGGAATTAATCAACAGGATACAAAACCTGAGGAAAGATAAAGGATTTGAGGTAACTGATAAAATTGAAATATTTATCCACGAACAAAAAGAAATAACTGATGCTATTTCCAATAATATTGATTATATTTGTTCAGAAACATTGGCTACCTGTTTAAATTATAACGAAAAACTTGAAGAAGATGATTCTAAAGTTGAAGTTGAGTTGACAGATGATATAAAGACATACATAAGTATTTACAAAGCAAAAAATAACAATAAATAAAAACCTTTTGACATGGAAACCAAAAAAGAAAAAACCCGGTATTCTGATGAGGAGCTTCAGGAATTCAAGAAAATTATTCTTGATAAGCTTGAAGAAGCCAAAAATGGTTTGGCCATGCTTACAGAAGCATATACCACTCAGAATGAAAATGACACCAACGATACCTCTCCATCATTTAAGATTTTAGAAGAAGGCTCACAGGTATTGTCTAAGGAAGAAAATGGCCAGTTGGCAGCCCGCCAACGGAAATTTATCCGTGATCTGGAGAATGCCCTGATAAGAATTGAAAACAAATCTTATGGGGTTTGCAGGGAAACCGGCAAGCTGATAAGTAAAGAACGCCTTAGAAGTGTCCCGCATGCTACTCTTAGCATTGAAGCTAAACTCAACCAAAATAAATAGTAGTAGGTTTTGCAAATAAAAAAGCAAAATATCCCTGCTATAATTATCCCCCTGATTTTGATATTGGATCAGGCGAGCAAGGTATTGGTAAAAACTAATATGACCTTGGGTGAGACTATACATGTTATAGGTGATTGGTTCAGAATTAGTTTCACCGAAAATCCGGGTATGGCTTTTGGTATTCAAATTGGCGGTGAACACGGCAAAATAATTCTAAGCATATTTCGAATAGTTGCTATTGTTGCTATTGCATGGTATTTACACAGGCTAATAATCAAAAACTCCGGCAAACTGCTAATAGCCAGCATATCATTAATACTTGCAGGTGCAATTGGCAATATGATAGACAGTGCTTTCTACGGACTGCTTTTTACTGACAGCCATTACAGGGTTGCCGAATTTCTGCCTGAAAATGGAGGTTATGCACCATTTCTACACGGAAACGTTGTTGATATGCTCCATTTTCCTATAATAAATACAACATTACCTGACTGGATTCCAATAAAAGGAGGAGAAAGATTTATATTTTTTAAACCTATATTTAATATAGCAGATTCTGCAATTACTATAGGGGCTTTTATACTAATAATATTTCAAAAAAAGATTTTTATTAAAGAAAAAAAGGAAAACACTGTTCAAAATTAGACAACACAATACAATATATATTTTAACATCTACAATTATATTATTAAGAGTTATAAATAAATTGTAAGCCCTATAATAAATAATTTATAATTCTTGGTTTATTAAAAAATTACCTTAAAAAAAAAATAAAAAAACACTTTCAGTCAATTAATACGATAAGAATGAGCGGATTTCTTTTTGAACATATAGTATTCGGGCCGATAAAAAGCCGCCGTCTTGGTATTTCTTTAGGCTTAAACCTTTTGCCGGAAAACGAGAAACATTGCACTTTTAATTGTCTTTACTGCGAATGTGGGCTAACTGCCCCAAAAAGTGACCGTTGTTTGTCTTTACCGTCTGCTGATACAATCAGACAAGAACTTGGTAAAAAGCTGAAAGCTATTTCTGAAAAAGGCTCTTTTATTGATACTATTACTTTTGCAGGTAATGGAGAACCTACTATTCACCCGGCATTTTCGCAGGTCATGAAAGAAACGATTGAATTGCGCAACATTTACTTTCCTGATGCTAATGTTGCAGTATTAAGCAACGGATCTATGTCAGGTTTTAAAGATATACGTGAAGCACTAATGATGGCCGACATAAATATGCTTAAGCTTGACGCCGGAACCAATGAAACATTTCAAAGGTTAAACAACCCAATAATTAAAATAAATCTTCAGGAAATTATTGACAATTACAAAAAGTTCAATGGGAATTTTACAGTACAAACACTATTTACAAAAATAAGTTATAAAGGCAATACAATTGACAATACCCATCCTAAAGAAGTAGAATCATGGCTTAAAAACCTGAAAATACTTAAGCCAAATCTTGTTATAATTTACCCTATAGCAAGAGAAGCTCCAATTAATGGGGTGGAAAAAATATCACCCGACGTTTTACATCAAATCGGTGAAAAAGTTAAAAATGCCGGATTGAAAGTTGAGGTTTATAATTAAAAAACCATGAAATTAACCCGTATAGTTATGCAAATAATATTGGTAATTTTATTTATATACGTGGTTTTTTCAATTTCAATCTACTTTTTACAAGAAAGGATACTTTTTCATAAACAACCTATTACAGAAAAGAGGTTGCAAGAAGTCAGGCAAAATTATCCTAATGCTGAAGAATTATTTCTTGAAACATCTGATAATAAGCAGTTGCATGGTTGGTTTTTAAATAAAGGCAAGCAAGCCCGGGCCCCATTAATTATTTATTTTGGTGGTAATGCCGAAGAAGTTTCATGGTTGCTAGACATATCTTATAAATTTGATAAATGGGCTATATTGCTTATGAATTACCGGGGTTATGGTTTAAGCCAGGGTAAACCGGATGAAAAAAAATTTTATCAGGATGCACTTTTGCTTTACGATACCTTTTCTGAAAGAAAAGACGTTGACAAAAACAATATTGTTGTTATGGGGCGAAGCCTGGGGACAGGTGTTGCTACTTATCTTGCATCAAAAAGAAGTGTTGAAGGTGTAATTTTGGCCTCCCCTTACGATTGTATTGCAAGTGTTGCAAAATCAACCCTTCCTGTTACTCCACCCGCTTTTTTAATAAAACATAAGTTTAACTCAATATCAAGAGCACCGGAAATAAATAAAAATCTTCTTATTTTAATAGCTTCCGAAGATCAGGTTATCCCTGTAAAACATTCCAAAAAATTATATGACAAATGGGGCGGCAGTAAAAACATAATAACCATAAAAAATACCGACCACAACACCATATCAAATAGTGAAGAATACTGGAATCATATCAATATGTTTTTGAAAAGCATCGAATAAATTTTATCCGGGCTTACATTCTTTCAACAACATCAATACCCAAAAGGTCTAATGCCGAGCGTATAACTATGCCTGTAAATGAAGCAAGCCTGATCCTGAATTCAATGATCTCACTATCATTTTCATTAAGAATTGAATACTCATGGTAAAACTGGTTAAACTCTTTTGCCAGATCATAAGCATAATTGGCAATAACAGAAGGATTTTGTTCGTTTGCTGCCTCTTTAACCATCAAAGGATAGTCATGCAGCAACTTAATCAATTCTTTTTCTTTTACAGCAATTTTTGAAGCTTTAATAGTATTTTTCTGCGGTAAGAGTTTTTCTTTAGGGGCTTTACGCAGTACCGAATGAATCCTTGCATAAGTATAAAGTATAAATGGTGCAGTATGGCCATTAAAATCAATAGACTCATTGGGATTAAAAACCATATTTTTTTTAGGATCAACTTTCAAAATAAAATATTTCAATGCTCCCAAACCGACTTTATTATATAAAACAAGTTTTTGGTTTTCGGTCATACCTTCGGTTTTGCCCAATTCTGCGGTTATTTTTTCAGCAGTTTTTTCCATTAGATCCATTAGATCATCAGCATCAACTATGGTTCCCTCCCTCGACTTCATCTTGCCTTCAGGTAATTCAACCATACCATATGAAAGGTGATATAAAGCATCACAGTATGGTTTGGCAAGTTTTTTCAGTACTTTTTTTAGCACATCAAAATGATAGTTTTGCTCATTGCCAACCACGTATATCATCTGAGAAGGATCAAAATCGTCATATCTCAGCTGAGCAGTGCCAAGATCCTGGGTTATGTATACAGAAGTACCGTCGGAACGCAATAAAAGCTTATCATCAAGCCCCTCCTTTGAAAGATCAACCCATATACTACCATCAGGTTTACGAAAAAAAACACCTTTATCCAAACCCTCTTCTACAATTTTTTTTCCATGCAGATAGGTTTCTGACTCATAATATGTCTTATCAAAACTGATACCCAATTTATTATAAGTAATATCAAATCCATTATAGACCCAATTGTTCATCATTCGCCAAATCTTAATTATTTCAGGATCTCCACCCTCCCACTTCTTCAGCATATTTCTTACTTCAATCATTATTTTCGCATCAGCTTCAGCCTGCTCCTGAGTTTTTCCGGCCTCAATAAGTTCCGAAACCTGGCGACGGTATTCTTTTTCAAAAAGAACATAATAATCTCCAACAAGCCGGTCACCCTTAATCCCGGTGGTTTCAGGAGTTGCACCATCACCCCATTTTAACCAGGCAAGCATCGACTTACAAATATGAATACCTCTGTCATTAACAAGATTAACCCTGTGCACACCATATCCGTTAGCATCTAAAATTCTTGATATCGAATCACCCAACAAATTGTTTCTTATATGACCAAGATGCAGAGGCTTATTGGTATTTGGAGATGAAAATTCAACAACTATGGGTTTTTCACTCAAAGGCTCACTGTAACCAAAATAAACATCACTATGATGGTCGGCAAAAAAATTAAGCCAATATTCAACTTTAAGAGTTAAATTCAAAAAACCTTTTATTACGTTAAATGAATCAACTTCATCCAGCTTTTTGACCAAAGCCTCACCAATTTGATTCCCTATTACTTCAGGAGGCTTATTTAACAGTTTCGTAAAAGGGAATACTACAACAGTAAAATCACCCTCAAATTCTCTACGGGTTTTCTGAACTAATACCGTAGAAGATTTAATTTCTTTTCCAAACAATTCTTTAATTATACCCGGCAAAACCTCTTCAATCTTATTTTTTATATACATGACAAAAATTTGCTTTTTGATGTTTAATTTATATGAAATCGCTGACAAAAATAGCTGATTTTGGCTTCGCTTAAATACTTATCGTGCATAAAAATTAATTTAAAGTAAAATAAAATCATTACTGTCTCTATATAATTTCAAGATTTACTACGAAGTTTGTAAGCTCAGTTATCAAAAGCATCTCATAATTTTTGCCGTACACAACTGAAATAATATAACCGGTAATGCAAAAATATCCTCATAAAGTAACAATAAAATAAAACATTTATATAAATAAGGATATTTAAAATCATTATAAGAGACAAATAGTAAAAAAGCAATTATTTTTGTTTTGTTTTATTTTTAATAATTGCTTCTCATACAAATAATACAACAAAAAGAACTAAAATATTTAAATGCGAAACACAATAAGTTTTGCTCCTGTTAAAGGATTGACCAATAAATATTTTCGCACACTCTTTCTGAGTAATTTCAGTGGTATTGACAGGGTTTATGCCCCGTTTGTTTCGGGTTGCGGAACACAAATAATAAACAAGTCTAAGCTAGATGATTTGCTTATTAATGATAAACCATTACTGAAAACAATTCCGCAAATAATAAGTAATGACAGTCGTGAAATTATTTTGTTTGGTAATACCCTGGCTGACTACGGATACGATGAAATTAACTGGAACCTGGGTTGTTCTTTCCCTCGTATAGCAAATAAAGAAAAAGGCTGCGGGTTATTGCCACACCATGATAAGCTCAAGAATATACTTGACGAAATATTTGACCGTAATCATTTTCCGGTTAAGCTTTCTGTAAAAACAAGGCTTGGTTACCAAAACAAAGATGAAATATTTGAAAATATTAAAATATTCAATACTTATCCTGTTTCAGAAATAATTTTGCATCCACGAACCGGCAAGCAATTATTCAAAGGCAAGATCTATTTGGATGATTTTAAAAAACTAATCAGCCAATCTGTTAAACCTGTTGGATATAATGGTGATATCTATAATAAAACCACCTGGAAAGATTTGAATATAAGATTCTCTGAGGTAAATCATTGGATGATTGGCCGTGGTCTGCTAATTAATCCATTCCTGGCAGAGCAAATAAATAACAGCATTATTTCCGACAATGACAAGCGTAAAAGAATTCAACAGTTTAACTACCAGTTATGCTCTATAACAAATGACCGTTTTGCTAATAAAGCTAAAATTACGGGTTATATGAAATCAGTGTGGTATTATCTATCAGGTAGTTTTAAAAATGCTGAATTGGTTTTCAATAAAATAAAATGCACCAAAACACCCGAAGAGCTCCTGAAAGTGATTGATGAAATTTTAGCATGGCCTTTAAGCAGTGAAGAGGAAATAAAAAATCACTTTACAAATGGATTACATCAAATTTAAGTTAACTTGGTTAAACTAAAGCCCTCCGCAATGAATTCTAATATGGGGTTTGGCATCCTCATAACCCAATTCATAAGCTTTTCGCAAATCATTGCACCCTGATCTTAACTGCCGGTTCTTGATTCTTGCATAGCCACGATTAAAATACGCTTCTTTATATTTGGGGTTTAATAAAATAGCACGATTATAATCAGCAATTTCACTGCTTGCAGAGTAACTAAGAAGATATTTAGTATAACCCCGCCAAAAATAAACTTCAGCATCATTCTCATATTCACGTATAGCCCGGTCAAAATCATTTTTTGCTTCCTCATATTCTTCCAGTTGAAATTTAGCAAAACCACGGGCAAAAAAAGCTTTATATAAGAGATCGTATTCCGGTTGCAAGCGTATGGCATTAGATAAATCATTAATAGCAGACTCATAGTCGCCTAGTTCTATTTTAGCAGAACCCATTCGCACAAACTCTTGTGCAGTTTGACCCTGAATATTATGGCTTAGGATCAACGAAAATATAAAAACAATTATTAATGATGATTTCATATTACAGTAAGTTATTAAGTTTAAAAATTAAAACAGGATCATTATATAATTTTAATTATTACGTTTATTTTCAACAAAAACAAAATATCCGTTCCTTAAAAAATATTTCTAATAAATATCATACACATATCAATGCAAACTATTCTTTTATATTGTCATTATAACCTCACTTACAAATATATATATAATTTTTTTACAACATACATAATAATTGCATATAATTTTTAAAATATCTATTATAACTAATTTCACTTATGATTTGTAAGTAGCAACCTGCATTAGTCAATTTTTCGCAATTGTAAATCATCAATTTTTCGCAACATTAAATCACCAGAGAAGTACTGAAAATATAAAACTATAACAGGTAGTGTATTTTACACCTGAAAAACTAAAACTGTAAGTTATTAACCTTGACAGTGAATTTATTGATGGAGTTTCTATAAGGAAATAATAACTATTATAAAGTGTTAAATTTAACTGCCTTGTGAAAGCTTATTAATAAACTTTAACTCAAAAACCTTAAAAAACAATATTCATAGAGTAGTTAACAATCTATAAACTTGCGCATTTTGCGTTTAAACATTTTGCGTACTTTGCGTGGAGCTATTTATAGCACCTCAAAAATAGAACCGAGTTTGCGAGCTCACCGAAGGTAATTAATCGGTTTTAATAATTGTAAGGATTATCAAAATCATCCACCGGATCCTGCCCCAACTCTTTCAGTATCTTTTGCCCCTTATCCTCGTTCATAACGAAAGCTACAAACTTTTCGGCAAGTTCTTTATTTTGAGTTTTATGCGGGATGGTAAGTCCATAGACCATAGCTTCTCCATATTCAACAATGGTTTCGCCCGGTTTGGTGCCCAAAGTTTCTACACTTACACTTCTATACCAGTCATTTAAAGCAAAACTTCCCATGCTAAGACTGTCAGGTAATTGCAAATACTCCAGTCCATGCTGTACCGCAACACTTTTATAGAGGAAAATATAATCTATATGGTTGCTTTCCAGCAAAGCGATAAGGTCGGTTTCCTTGGGACGGATATTATCCTTGTCTTTGGCAAGCATACGTTCTGCCAGTCCGGGCTCGCCACGCATTTTTTCCACCAGCTTGATGGTAAATACGCTCCTTACGCCACACGGGTCCTGATCGGGATTGCTGCGGCCGAACTTAACATCATCTTTCATCAAGATTTCAACCCAATTATCAACGCTTATCCTGTCTGCATATCTTGATTTTTTTGTGTAAAC